>PVMN01003947.1_pt1 | contig 10811 bp, 7 predicted proteins | sample 1853401 | NCBI WGS metagenome assembly PVMN01 (sample SAMN08533510, study PRJNA380276) | Human gut metagenome, whole genome shotgun sequencing project.
CCGCACCTGAAACCAAAAATATTTCCTGTCGTCCCCAATTTTTTTGCCCGCCAAACCCCATTGACTTTTCCACCCTTTTTTCTTATATTATATAAATAGAAATCTGCGTACTCTGAAAACTACGCATTTAAACCCTGAAAAAAGGAGAGTTGCTCGAAATGAACAAAAAAATGCTCTTTGTTTTCAATCCCAAGGCAGGCAAAGGCAAGATTAAAACAAACCTGCTTGATATAGTAGATATTTTCAACAAAGGCGGTTATGAAGTCATTATCTATTCCACACAGAAACCAAAAGATGCCTACGAGAAAGCCAAAGAATACGAATCCAAAGTGGACCTTATCGTATGCAGCGGCGGAGACGGGACTCTTGATGAGGTGGTTACCGGAGTAATGGAAAAGAAGAGTTCCATTCCCATCGGATACATTCCGGCAGGAAGCACCAACGACTTTGCAAACAGTCTCTTTATGCCGAAAAGCATGACAGATGCCGCTTCCATGATCATGGAAGAGAAACTTTATCACTGTGACATCGGCAGATTCAATAACCAGAGCTTTACATATATAGCAGCTTTCGGTCTTTTCACAGATGTAGCCTATCAGACAGATCAGGATCTCAAGAATATCCTTGGCCATGTAGCCTATCTTCTTGAGGGAGTGAAACGCCTTTTTGATATCAAATCATACCATATGAGAATTGAATCCGAAGAATTAACTGTGGAGGATGACTTCATCTTTGGGATGATCACCAATTCCCGTTCAGTGGGAGGGTTCAAGAACCTTACAGGCAAGAACGTGGATATGAATGACGGACTTTTTGAAGTTACCATGATTACAAGACCGAAGAATCCGCTGGAATTGCAGGAGATCATGACTGCAATGCTGACAGCAGAGGACAATACAGATCTGATTCATTCTTTTAAATCAGCCAGGGTGACCATTACCTCAGAAGAACCGGTACCATGGACTCTGGACGGTGAATACGGCGGCAGTCATACACAGATAGAGATTGAAAACTGCCACGAAGCACTGAATCTGTATCTGAAAAGTACAAAAAATGAGGAAACCAGATCAATTGGAATTTCCCCGTTAATAAATAAAAAGGAGAAATAAAATGGGTGAGTATATCAATGTAGTAGAGACTTTTGGATGTGACGTGTTTAATGATTCCGTCATGCAGGCACGACTTCCGAAGAAGATCTACAAAGAATTGAAAAAAACCATAGAAGAAGGCAAGGAACTGTCTATGGAGATTGCGGATGTAGTAGCACACGAGATGAAAGAATGGGCCATCGAGAAAGGTGCCACACATTACAGCCACTGGTTCCAGCCTCTTACAGGCGTGACAGCAGAGAAACATGATGCCTTTATCACAGCTCCGATGGATAACGGCAAGGTCCTGATGTCTTTCTCCGGAAAAGAACTGATCAAAGGTGAACCGGATGCATCTTCTTTCCCGTCCGGTGGATTAAGAGCAACTTTTGAGGCGAGAGGATATACAGCATGGGACTGTACATCACCGGCTTTTGTGCGTCATGATGCAGCAGGCGGAACACTCTGTATTCCTACTGCATTCTGTTCCTATACAGGAGAAGCACTTGACCAGAAGACACCGCATTCTGTTCCTATACGGGAGAAGCACTTGACCAGAAGACACCACTTCTTCGTTCTATGGAAGCAATCAACACCCAGGCACTCCGTCTGCTGAGACTTTTCGGAAATACGACTTCTAAGAAAGTAACTCCGTCAGTAGGAGCAGAGCAGGAATATTTCCTGATCGATAAAGAGAAATGGCTTCAGAGAAAAGACCTGATCTATACAGGCAGAACTCTTTTTGGAGCTATGCCTCCGAAGGGACAGGAAATGGATGACCATTACTTTGGAAGTATCCGTCAGAGAATTTCCGCATACATGAAAGAGGTAAATGAAGAATGCTGGAAGCTTGGAATTCCTGCAAAGACACAGCATAATGAGGTTGCTCCTGCACAGCATGAGCTTGCACCGATTTATGCACCGGTCAATATCGCAGCAGACCAGAACCAGATGATGATGCGTATCCTTAAAAAGGTTGCCAGCCGTCATGGAATGCGCTGTGTCCTTCATGAGAAACCATTTGCAGGTGTGAACGGTTCCGGTAAGCATAACAACTGGTCTCTTACCACAGATGACGGAATCAATCTTCTGGATCCGGGCAAAACACCTCATGAAAATATTCAGTTCCTTCTGGTCCTCACCTGTATCCTGAAAGCAGTAGATGAACATGCAGATCTTCTGCGTGAATCTGCGGCAGATGTGGGAAATGATCAGAGACTTGGCGGCCATGAAGCACCGCCGGCAGTGATTTCCGTATTTCTTGGAGAGCAGCTGGAGGATGTTCTGGAACAGCTGGTCAGCACAGGAACAGCAACTCACAGTAAAAAGGGAAGTAAGCTGGAAACAGGTGTTAAGACTCTGCCTGATTTCATGAAGGATGCCACAGACCGTAACCGTACTTCACCTTTTGCTTTCACAGGAAATAAATTTGAATTCCGTATGGTAGGCTCAAGAGATTCTATTTCCGCATGTAACGTAGTCCTGAATACGATCACGGCAGAAGTATTTAAGGAAGTATGTGACCGCCTGGAAAAAGCTCCTGATTTCGAACTGGCGGTACATGACCTGATCAAAGAATATGCCACAGATCATCAGAAGATCGTATTTAACGGAAACGGCTATGCGCCGGAATGGGAGAAAGAAGCTAAACGCCGCGGACTTCCGATCCTTCCGAGCATGGTGGATGCAATCCCTGCACTTACTACAGAGAAGGCAGTGAAACTCTTTGAATCTTTTGATGTATTCTCAAGAGCTGAGCTTGAATCACGCGCAGAGATTAAATATGAGATTTACTCTAAAGCAATCAATATTGAAGCAAAGACCATGATCGACATGGCAACCAAGCAGATCATTCCGGCAGTTATGGCAACCAAGCAGATTATTCCGGCAGTTATCAGATATACCACTGTTCTTGGCGAATCCATCAATACAGTGAAAACAGCGGGCGAAGGGCTGATCGATGTAAGTGTACAGCTTGATCTGCTCAAGAAAGCATCAAAACTCTTAAAGGCTGCAAACAGTGCCATGAGTAAGCTGAGCAAACTGGTTGAGAAGATCCCGGAATATGCAGAGGGACGGGACAGAGCCGTATTCTGCAGAGAAAAGATGGTTCCTGCAATGGAAGCTTTACGTGAGCCGGTGGATGAACTGGAAATGATCGTAGATAAGGAAATGTGGCCGATGCCTTCTTATGGAGATCTTGTATTTGAAGTATAATGTTGTAAAAATATAAAGAAGAATGCTATAATGAAAGGGTCGTGAATCTGTAAAAGATAAGCGGCCTTTTTCTATAACACAAACTGGACTATAATAGTTATATAAAGGAGAACTAAATGGAAGAACTGAAATTTCTGGAGGAGCAGCAGGTAGCCCCTGAACTGATAAAGAGAGTAGAAGAATTCCGCAGCCGGTATGAGGTGGTACCGGAGACAGCAGACAGGATTGTGAAACCATCCATTCCATTTTACGGAAAAGACATTCTGGAAATGGCCATTGCCGGACTGCTCAAAGGGGAGAATCTATTACTCACCGGTCCGAAGGCAACAGGAAAAAATATCCTTGCAGAGAACCTGGCATATATTTTCAACCGTCCCGCGTACAATGTTTCTTTTCATGTAAATACTAACAGCGGAGATCTGATCGGCACAGACACTTTCGTGGACAACGAAGTTAAGCTCCGCAAAGGAACTATCTATCAGTGTGCAGAATACGGTGGTTTCGGAATCCTCGACGAGATTAATATGGCAAAGAACGATGCAGTTTCCGTTCTTCATGCAACTTTGGATTATCGCCGTTCCATCGATGTCCCGGGCTATGACAAAATCGATCTTCATCCGGCTGCCCGTTTTATTGGAACCATGAATTACGGTTATGCAGGAACCAAAGAACTCAATGAAGCGCTGGTATCCAGATTTCTGGTCATAGACATGCCGGCTCAGACTGAAGAATCCCTGGAATTTATTTTCCGCCGGATGTTCCCGAATATAAAAGAAAACGCCAGAACACAGTTCATCGGAGTATTCCTGGATCTTCAGCTCAAAGCCACAAACAGTGAAATTTCCACCAAACCTCTGGATCTGCGAGGTCTCCTTGCAGCCATGAAGATTGTAGAAACCGGACTTTCTCCGAGAAAAGCAGTTACTATGGGAGTGGTGAACAAGACCTTTGACATTTTCGAGAAAGAAATCGTAGAGGATATTGTGAAAACCAGAATTCCGGCAGACTGGACAAGGGATGATGTATATGAAAGATGAGAAAATCGTAGAAATCGACGATTATCGTCTGGAACTGGAAAACAGGATCCGCAATCTCCTCTGGACTATCAGCGGGGATTACACGTTAAATATGAAAGTAGACGTTTCCCTGTATCTGCGCTCAAAAGCAATCGCTCTGTATGACGGCATCAAGCAGGGCGCTCTGGCAAAATATTATGACAGAAATCTGCTGGGTTTATATCTGGTAAAAAAAGTTTTCTGCCAGGCAGGAGAGGGAGAACTGACTGCAGTAGCACAGCTATGTGTAGAAGAAGCAATCGGGGACAAAATCTGTCAGGAACGTCCGGGAGTCCGGGAGATGCAGAAGGAAGCATTCGAGGATATCCTGGATCAGGAGTTTGAACGGATGCCCGCATACGGAGATATTCTTGGCCGATTGAAGATTGCCATCCTGCGTGACCGTTTACAGAATGGAAACCATTATGTAGAAGAGCGTCTTCGGGAAATCCGCGACATGGTTTACAAAGCCAGAACAGCTGCAGACACTATAGAATTGATCCGTATTATTGACAGTCTTTACAACACTATCATTGATCCGGATTTTGAGAAAGATCATGGAACACTGGAACAGGTTATGGCAGTCACCCTGGAAGAACTGACAGAATACGACTGGGAAGATTTTCTTACAGAAGAACTTTATGAGGAAGCTCTGGAGAGTTACATCGAACAGATGACAAATAAGATTACGGACATGGAAGACACTGCTGTCACTGAAGAAATGGAAAAACAGCGCCAGACCAAACACAAAATTACAATTCTCACAGAGGAAGAACTTGAGAAAGCATACACCTATGTTGAGTTGAATTTCGGAAAAACTTATCTGACTCCTGCAGAAGAGAAGCGAATGAATTATCTGATGTGTAGGGAACTTCACAGGGACTGCAGCCTTTATTTTACAGAAGGAATTCTTAAGAATCCGGTCAAACGAAACTATCAGTACGAATATGCAGTGCGATTAAAGAATAAGAATATCTGGCTCTACCATGACAAACACAGAATCGTAAAGCAGAACATCGCATCCCTCACAGACCTTTTACGAAAGACACTGGTGCTGAAAAGCGAGACGCAGGAAGTACTGTCAGACAGAGGAACGATCATTCCGTCCAGACTCTGGCGTGTGGGCAGAAGCAGTGAAGCAAATCTGTTTAAAAGAGAATTGAAATCTGATGCATCTGATTTCGTAGTAGATGTGCTGATCGATGCCAGCGGTTCCCAGATGCCCAGGCAGGGAGATGTGGCATTACAGGCTTATATCATCAGTGAAGCATTAAGTAATGTAAACCTGCCTCACCGTGTCATGAGCTTCTGCACATTCTGGGACTATACGATCCTTCACAGATTCCGTGAGTACGATGATCCACAGTCAGCTAATGAAAATATTTTTAATTATGTAACTTCTTCCAATAACAGGGATGGACTTGCCATCAAAACCGCAGGATACGGTCTGCTTCAGAGATCTGAGGAGAAAAAAATCCTCATTGTATTAAGTGATGGAAAACCATATGATGTCATCGTAAACAGACCTCACGCAAAGAACCCGGAACCTTATATGGGAAAATATGCGATTAATGATACTGCTACAGAAGTGCGGCACCTGCGAAACCTTGGAGTAAGTGTTCTGGGAGTCTTTGCAGGGGAAGAAAAAGACCTTTCTACAGAAAAAAAGATATTTGGCAAAGATTTCGCATATATCCGGGATATTTCGAATTTTTCCAGAATTGTCGGGAGATACCTGATTAAACAGTTGGATTCAGATGAATAGACTGATAAAACAGGGAAAAAATATGCTGTTTGAGCGTGTTGATATGTTAAGAGATTATCAAGTTAGCACGTTAATATGGTAAAGTGCATAAAAAACCAGTTTTTTCACCTTGCCTTTTTGTATAAATTTCGCTATAATGTTCTATGTTTATAAATCAATACAAAAGGGAGAGGAAATCATGAACGAAAACAAAGAGTTCAAACCGTATATTCCGGCTGACAAGATCACACCAGAATTTACGGTGACATCCATCATCATGGGTGTTATCCTTGCAGTTATCTTCGGTGCAGCCAATGCTTATCTTGGTCTGCGTGTAGGTATGACTGTATCTGCTTCCATTCCGGCAGCAGTTATTTCCATGGGCGTAATTCGCAAGATCATGAAAAAGAACTCCATTCTGGAGAGCAACATGGTCCAGACAATCGGTTCAGCCGGTGAATCACTGGCAGCCGGTGCAATTTTCACAATGCCAGCTCTGTTCCTTTGGGCAGAAGAAGGACTTTGTGAAATGCCGGGTATCGTGGAAATCACATTAATCGCACTTTGCGGTGGTGTTCTTGGTGTACTTTTTATGGTACCACTTCGTAACGCACTGATCGTAAAAGAGCATGCAACACTTCTTTATCCTGAAGGAACTGCCTGCGCAGATGTTCTTCTTGCAGGTGAAGAGGGTGGTGCAAACGCTGCGACAGTATTCTCAGGTATGGGAATCGCAGCGATCTTTAAATTTGTCGTTGACGGTTTAAAGGTAATCCCTGCAGACGTTGCAGTAGCATTTAAAGGATTCAAAGGTGAAATTGGTATGGAATGCTATCCTGCACTTCTCGGTGTTGGATATATCGTAGGACCAAGAATCGCATCCTTTATGTTTGTTGGTTCTCTTATTGGCTGGATGGTGCTGATTCCGGTAATCTGTCTGTTCGGAGCTGATACAGTTATGTATCCCGGAACAGAAACAATTTCTGCTCTTTATGCAGCAGGCGGAGCATCTAAAATCTGGAGTACTTATGTAAAATATATCGGAGCAGGAGCTATCGCAACAGGTGGTATTATTTCTCTGATCAAATCCCTGCCTCTGATCATTGCAACCTTCCGTGATTCCATGAAGAGCATGAAGGGTGGCAAGAATACAAGTACAGAAAGAACTGCACAGGATCTTCCAATGAACGTTATCCTGATCGGTATTGTGGCAATGGTTGCGATCATTTGGCTTGTTCCGGCTATCCCGGTTAACCCGATCGGTGCGCTGATCATCGTAATCTTCGGCTTCTTCTTTGCAACTGTATCTTCCCGTATGGTTGGTCTTGTAGGAAGCTCCAACAACCCTGTATCAGGTATGGCTATCGCTACTCTTCTGATCGCAACAATGGTTATCAAAGCATCCGGCAATACCGGTATCGACGGAATGAAAGCAGCAATTGCTATTGGTTCCGTAATCTGTATCGTAGCAGCGATCGCAGGTGATACTTCACAGGACTTAAAGACAGGTTATCTTCTTGGTGCAACTCCTAAGAAACAGCAGATCGGTGAGCTTATCGGTGTTGTTGCTGCCGGTCTTGCTATCGGTGGAGTTCTTTATCTTCTGAACACTGCATGGGGATACGGAAGTGCAGAAGTACCTGCTCCTCAGGCAACTCTGATGAAGATGATCGTAGAAGGTATCATGGGCGGCAAGCTTCCATGGACACTGGTATTTATCGGTGTATTCCTTGCAATTGGTCTGGAAATCTTAAGAATTCCGGTTATGCCATTTGCTATCGGTCTTTATCTTCCAATCTACCTCAACGCTGCTATCATGATCGGTGGTGTTGTTCGTATGTTCGTTGACGGAAGAAAGAATGTTGATGATAAGAAAAAAGAAGAACAGGCAACAGACGGTACACTTTACTGTGCAGGTATGATCGCAGGTGAAGGTCTTGTAGGTATCCTTCTTGCAATCCTTGCAGTAGTAAACGTAAGCAGTGTATTTGATCTCTCCGGAAGCATTAACCTTGGTAATGCAGGCGGCGTGATCCTGATGTTACTTATGATCTTAAGCCTTCTGAAATTCAGTATCTGGAACAAGAAGAAAGCCTGATCAGGCGGAGATGATAATATTTAAATGAGTAAAAAGAAAAAAGAAATACAGATCAATTATCTGGATCTCATTCCTGAGCGCAGTGCACAGCTTCGCTGGCATACGGATATCAGGGGGAGAATGGTGCTGGAAATAGAGAATAAGGGCGCGTTTAACACGATCGCCCAGAAACTGTTTGGAAAACCCAGATATACGAAGATACATCTGGATGACAATGGTACATTTATCTGGCCACTCATAGATGGCAGGAAGACAGTGGAAGATATTGCTGCACTGGTAAAAGACGAATTTGGGGAGAAGGCAGAGCCTTTATATCCAAGGATCGTTAAATACTTCCAGATAATGGAGAGTTATCATTTTGTAAATTTTATCAATAAGCCTGAAAAATAAGGTAAGAATAAGAGCGGGAGCAGTCCTTCATGGATTGCTGCCGTTCTTGTAGTTTATGGAAGAATAATTACGGCACAGTGATAAAGCGGTATCTCTGGCTGATATTCATGAAAGCATAAAACAAATATTATTTTTACAGAATACAAGGAGGCAAATGAATGAAGTTAGTAAATGGAAAAAGATCACAGCTTCTGGAATATCTGATGATCATAGCAGGAACCGGATTAATGGCACTGGCGATCAATTCCGTATTTGATGCATCAGGTATGGTAACCGGAGGCTTTTTAGGTATCGCAATCATTATAAAAGCAGGGAGTCAGGGAATCATTGACGGTGGTATCCCTCTCTGGGTAACAAATATGGGTTTGAACATTCCACTGTTTCTGATCGGATGGAAGATTAATGGATTCTCCTTTGTAAAAAAAGCTTTGATAGGAGAAATTGCTCTGTCCACCTGGCTTGCCATAGAACCTGTATGGAATCTTGCTGGCAATGATCTTCTTCTTGCCGCACTTTACGGTGGTGTGATCCAGGGTGTGGGAATCGGTCTTGTCTTTCTGGGCGGTGGAACAACCGGAGGAACCGATATGATGGCAGCTATCATCCAGAAATATCTGCAGCACTATTCAATCGCGCAGATCATGCAGGTTATAGATGCAGGCGTTGTACTGGTGGGTATGTATGTGTTTGGTATCCACAAGGCACTCTATGCGATTATTGCGGTATATCTGGTGACAAAAGTATCTGACGGTTTGATTGAAGGTCTGAAATTCTCAAAAGCTGCCTATATCATTACAGCAAAGCCAAAAGAAATAGCAGATATGATCATGAAAGATCTGGACAGAGGTGTAACAGGCATCAGTGCCAGAGGAATGTACTCAGGACAGGATAAACTGATGCTTTTCTGCGTGGTAAATAAAAAAGAGATCGTAATGCTTAAAGAAAAAGTAGATGAAATTGATCCGGAAGCCTTTGTGATAGTGACAGATGCCAGGGAAGTTCATGGAGAAGGTTTTATTGAAAAAAAGTAATACAAAAAAATATATAAAAAATTGTAAATTTTTTTCTCTTTCCTCTTTCATTTTTGGTAAATATATATTAAAATACAATACAGGTATAAGGTTTTATGGTTAAAACGGAAAATAAACACTATAGGATGAGAAGGGATTAAAATCAGATGATATCGAATCAGGTGCTTCAGAATACTCTTGAAGGGTTAAAAGAGATTTCCAGAACAGAATTTTGTGTACTAGACACAGAAGGTAAAGTGCTTGCAAGTACTTTTGCAGATTTTTCCATTGCAACACAGGATGTACAGGCTTTCGTAGAATCACAGGCCGACAGCCAGCTTGTAAAGGGGTTCCAGTATTTTAAAGTCTGTGATGACTATCAGTTGGAATATATACTGGTTGCCCATGGCGACGATGAAGATACTTATATGGTCGGCAAGCTCGCCGCTTTTCAGATCCAGAATCTGATCGTAGCGTACAAAGAACGCTTTGACAAAGACAGCTTTATCAAGAACCTGCTTCTTGACAATCTGCTCCTTGTTGACATTTATAATCGTGCGAAGAAACTGCACATTGAGGCAGATGTCCGCCGCGTAGTCATGATCCTTGAAATGCCACAGGAGAAAGACCACAGCTCCATGGAAAGCGTGAAGAGTCTTTTCGGTGGTAAAAGTAAAGACTTTATCACAGCAGTAGATGAGAAGAGTATTATCGTAGTCAAGGAACTTGAAGATGGTGAGAATTATCCTGAGATGGATCAGCTTGCACATACTATCCTTGATACTCTTGGAATGGGAAATGACGGTAAGACACATATGGCATACGGTACTATCGTCAATGAACTGAAAGAAGTATCACGTTCCTATAAAGAAGCCCGCATGGCTCTTGATGTAGGTAAGATTTTCTTCGGAGATAAAGAAGTGATCGCATACAGCTCTCTGGGAATCGGACGACTGATCTACCAGCTCCCGATCCCACTCTGTAAGATGTTTATCAAAGAAATCTTCGGCGGCAAATCCCCGGATGACTTTGACGAAGAGACTCTGGTCACAATTGATAAGTTCTTCGAGAACAGCCTCAATGTTTCAGAGACATCCAGACAGCTTTACATCCACAGAAACACTCTGGTCTATCGCCTCGATAAACTCCAGAAGAGTACAGGTCTTGATCTCCGCGTTTTTCAAGATGCCATTACATTCAAGATTGCAC
>PVMN01003964.1_pt1 | contig 10765 bp, 8 predicted proteins | sample 1853401 | NCBI WGS metagenome assembly PVMN01 (sample SAMN08533510, study PRJNA380276) | Human gut metagenome, whole genome shotgun sequencing project.
CTGATCCAGCCAGTCCAGCACCGCTCCCAGAAGCAGGCAGCGGTAAAAATGCAGGACGGCGCGCAGGGCTTCCGGATCGTAGATGGCGTCCAGCTTCATTTGCCGGGCATACGCGTTCAGCGTGTCGCCGATCAAGCCGGTCAAGTGCTGCTGAAACAACTCGCGGCTGGCCGAATGATAAATATGCAGCGCCGCCTCCCGATGTGCCTGACACCAGACCAGCCCTTGATCCAGACTATCCAGGAGTGAAAGCGTATCCCGCTGCTCAGGAAGCAAAGCGGCAGCCTGTTGGGCAAAGATCGCTTCAATCAGAGAAGGAATATCCTCAAAGTAATAATAGAACGTGTTCCGGTTCAGTCCGCAGCGCTCGACAATCTGCGCCACTGTGATTTTATTCAACGGCTTTTCCCGGGCCAGCATCATAAAGTTATCCATGATCCATTGGCGGGTTCTGATCATCCCCATCACCTCGCCCGCATTATACCATGAGTCAAAAACCAAAAGAAATCCCCGATACGACACAACCGGGGATTTGTTTAGCTGAATTTAGAATTTTCTACTTATTGTTCGATCCAGACTTCCGAGAACTCGTTGGTGCCCAGCGTCGTGGATTTCTCCTGAGACAGCGGATGATTATGAATCGTCGCTTTGATCGGATAGCTGTAAATTTCATCCGTGACGATGACCATCGGCAGATCGCGCTTCAAAATCTCCTGAATCTGCTTATAGACTTCCCCGCGTTCCGCTTTGTCCGACACGGCGATGCCCTGTTTTAACAGCTCATCGATTTCCGGATTGGCATATTTGGAAATGTTCAGCGACCCGTTGGAACCGATGCGGTTTTCAATCGCATTGGCATCCGGTCCCTGCGAGCCGGAATTCATCGCCATATCGAAGTTGTAGTTATCCAGAACCTTCGTCTGGAAGTTGGCGATCTCCGAGATGTTCAGCTTCACTTCGATGCCGATTTCCTTCAGCTGCGCCTGGATGACCGTCGCGGTGTCCTTGAAGTTGCCGCTTTCAAACGTGTCCAGCGTGCAGGTGAAGTAATAGCCGTTTTCATCCTGGGTATAGCCGGCTTCTTCAATCAGCTTCTTCGCCGCTTCCCGATCCATGTCCGGAATCCGCGCCGTTTCACTCATCGCCCAGTCAAAGACCGGCGTCATGTACGTTTCCGGAACGCTGCCGATGCCCTTGGCCGCCTTGTCAAGAATTTCCTGACGATCTAACGCCATGTCGACGGCCTGACGCACGCGCACATCCGCAAACGGACCTTCCTTCAGGTTGAACGAGAGATAAACGCGGCCGGTAGCGACGTATTGATACACATTGTAATTCGGATCCTGTTTCAGCGCGGCGATTTCCGAAGACGGGGCTTTGCCGAGAATGTCGTCGACTTCGCCGTTCTGCCAAGCCTGGAACGCCGTTGATTCATCCGGAATGATCGAAACGATTAATTCGTCGATATACGGCGCGCCCTTGAAATAATCCTCATTGCGTTCCATGCGGATCGCAACGCTCTTTTCATAGGAAACAAACTTGAACGGACCGGTGCCGACCGGCTGGAAATTGGCCGGGTTGGTCGACCAGTCATAGTCCGGCGTATCATAGATATGTTTCGGCATGATGAAGGTGCCCAGCCAGCCGATTGTGGCTACGATCCCGGAATTCGGTTCAGAAAGATGGAACACGACGGTATTTTCATCCGAGCAGGTAATTTCGCTCAGTTGCTTGAAGCTGTTGGACTGATAGCCTTCAGTACGGATCTTATCGAAGGTCCACTTGACGTCTTCCGAGCTGAACGGCTCGCCGTCATGCCATTTTACGCCTTCATGCAGATGAAACGTCAGCGTCAGGCCGTCGTCGGAGAACTCCCAGCTTTCCGCCAGATCGCCGACCACTTCGTTGGAAACTGTCTGCTTGACCAGCCGGTTGAAAATATTCTGATAGGTGACCACACCCCAGTCGTCGACTTTTAAATCAGGATTGAAGCTGTACGGATCGCCCGCGCCGCGGACGATGTAGGTTCCCCCGGACACCGGTTCGTCCGACGCAGTCGCCGTTGGTGCGGCACTGCCCTCTCCCTGAACAGCACACGCTGTTAACATGACGGCGCAGACGCCGATGATGAATTTCTTTACCCAGTTTTTCATTTTCATTTTCTCCTTTTCTGAATTTCAATTAACGTCCAATTCAGAAAACCAGTGCTCCGGAAACCCCGGTTTGTTTCACCTGTTTCACGCCGTCATGCCCCCTTTAATCAAACACAAAAAATCCGCCTTCATTTTAGAAGACGGATTGATCAATCCGTGGTACCACTCCTATTATCCTGTTTTTAAAACAGGATCACTCTGCGGACATCGTCGCCATGGCGAGAATGTCTTCTTCTGTAACGGGAATTCCCGGCGTCCCCTACTCGGCTTAACCTTTCAGCTCGCTGCTAACAGGGCAGTTGTCCCTGGCGTCCGTACTGCCTTGCACCCTCCGGCAGCTCTCTTAAACCCGACATTCCAGTTTCTCATTTCCTGATCTAGGCATTTGTGTTGATGGGATTAGTTTACCGCAGACAGAAAAACTTGTCAATTCCTTTTTCAAACTTTTCTGAAAATTAATCACACGCATTTGTTTGCACTGTTTTGGTTTTCAGAAAATTATCATGATTTCCGAAAGATATCAGAAAAGCTTCGATATTGAACCCAAAGAGTTAATCGGCATCCGGCACGGCGATCAAAAACATCAGATCCCGCTGATTCTCAATTCCCTGACCTTCAAAGAAATCATACATCGTCCAGTTGTAGTAAAACCGTTCAGCACCGTAAACGGTATAACCATCCTGGTTGTGATCCGTCGTGTCGTAAGGATCGGCGACGATCAAGACGTCGTCCTGCGTCGTTTCCGTGCCCAGGGTATCATAGCCGATTACGACCTGCCAGTGTCCGCCCCAGTCATTCCAGGCGACCATCACCGGCGTTCCCGCCTTTAACAACGTTTCAAACCGTTCCAGCGGGAAGGCTTCTGCCAGCTGATCGACCGGATAATCCAGACTGCTTTCCAGCTTAAAGCCGCCGGTCTGTTCAAAGATCGTAATCATCGATTCCATGTCCGTCGCTTCCGGCGTCAAACCATTGCTTCGCATTTCAGCGAGTGTCCGTTCCGTTTGTTCGCCCAGCTGATCGTAATAATTTAAAACCAGCAGCGCGGACACCACCCCGCAGGACCATTCCGACGTCTGCTGCATCGTCTGGAAATGCGGCAGAATCGTCAGCGACGCCGTGCTTTCCGCATTGTAAAAATCAACTGTGGAGAAATACGGCGAATCCGGATGATCGCCCTGACGTTCTACCGAATCCGCTCCGGCTTCCGGATCCAAATCATCACGGTAAGTCAGTTTCATCTGATCCGTAAAGTTCCCGCCAGAACGGGCTGGCTTATCTTCCGCGGAGGCCGACGGCGAAGGCGCGGCCGAACAGCCCGCAATGAAAAGCAGTGCGCAAAGCACAGTCAATAATTTTTTCATAAAATAATGATTCCCCTTTCAAAATAAAAAACAAAAACAGTTCTTTTCGTTTCTTCAATTTTCTTCCGGTACGCTCCATGCGCTCAGGATAGAAAGACAAGACGATGGCTTTTAGCCGCTTGGTGATTGCGTGTCACAGAACTTCTTTCAAAGCTTCAAGCTTTGGCATCAACAAGGGTAACCCTGTTTTAATTTCGGCGTTTGACCCGGCTGTCCGAGGCCTGTTCTTCGTGGAACATCAGGTCAGGCGGCCAGTTGTTTCCTCCTGGCAATGACGTGGACTTCATCATTCAAAATCAACGGGTGTGATCGTCTGTTTTCCCATCCCTCCTTCGCTTCAATCACGAAAAAATTATATCAAAAAAATTCGTCAGCGCAAGTATAAATTTAATAAAGTGAAATCGTTAGTTTAGTATTACTAAACTAATAAGTGATTTTCCGTTCCGCCGGCATTCTGATCGGCGATCTGCGCGATCTTCCGCTGAAAATGAACGGTTTCCGCGGTTTCCAATCCAAATGAAAACTGCCGCAAACTCCGGCAGCTTTCTGCTTTTCTATCATTTTTTCATGAACCAGGTTCGCAGTCCCAGCTGGGAGATGCCGCAAAGAATCATCCCCGCCTTTAACATCCGCAGCACGGATTCCTGATCAAACCAGGACGCTTCTTCGCTTTTTACGGATCAATTTCATTCCCGGTTTTCCCGCGGTTCAGTACAGCTCGATCTGTACGATCTTGCCCAGCTTCTTGAGATTTTCAGCCATCCGTTCGATCATCCGGATTTTTGCCCGCAGTGAGATCGTCGAATAGGCTAACTGACGGTGCGCCGGATTATCGGAGCGGCCGACCATGAACACGATCTTCGTGCAGTCCTGTAAAAACATCTTTGTCAGCAAGATCGCGCCGTCTTCCTGCTTCGTCAGCAGAAACTGTTCGTAAAACTGCGGCGACTGCGCGCATTCGTGCAGATAGTCATTCGCTTTCTGCAGCGTCAGCACTCCTTCGGTCACTAAATCCAGCCCTTCAATATAGGCCATCGGCGGGACGTCCGAGGCAAGCGACAACAGATTTTCGATCTGGATTTCCTTGCCGGTAATGCGGGAAACGATATTGGACGTCGTTCCTCCGCAGCAGATTTTCTTCCCGGTCGCGCTTAACAGGCGGCCGACTACCTTGCGGTCGTCCTCCGGATGTTCCGGCGGTCCGACCATTACGCGGGCCTCCGTGGCCGGCACGATCTTGGCCGTCGCCACCGTCGAATCATCGCCCGGCTGGCCCTGATACAGATCGTTGACACAGGCCAATAAAATCCGCGTGACCTCGCGGGCCGGATCGGTTGAACGGCAATATTCCGTCAGATGTTTTTCGACATCGACATGATCCCAGCCGAAGTTCAAAAACGTCCCGACCCCGGCATGGATGATTCCGTCGGAGAACACGACGATGAAATCGTTCGGCTCTACCTGGAAGCTGCTTTCGCGGATCCGCCGCTGCCCGATCACGCGCGTTGTCCGCTGCAATTCGATACAGTTTCCCCTGCGCATAATCACGGCGGCGGGATTATCGAATTCAATCAGATGCGCTGTACCGTCGTAATAAATCTGAACAATGGTAAATGTGGAATAGGCGATGCCGCGCTCCTGACATTGCGGCAGCGTCGCGGTGATCGTGTCGACTGCTTCCTGCAGCGTCGCGCCTTCCGCCATCATCTCGCAGATAATCGTGCTGGTCAGCGTGGACAGAATGTTCGCTTTGACTCCGCTGCCCAGACCGTCGGCCAGCACCAGGATGCAGAACTGGTCGCAGTAGCGGATCGCCACCTTATCGCCGCACAGTTCCTCATTCTTTTTGATCAGCGAGGAAAACGACGTTTCAACATGGATTTTTTCCTCAATCATCTTCATCCATCGCTTTCATCAGCCGTGTTAAGGCGACTTTGGATTTCGCCGTCGTTTCGCCTAACAGACTGGCAATTTCCTGAACGACGCGCATCTGATCGTCGATGACAGTCTGCGCGACCTCCGCCGTTTTCATCTGCATCTGGCGGATGACCTTTTCCTTGGTTTCCTCCACCGTCAGATCCATTAAGATCAAGATCACATAGCGGTGGTCTTCAATCGAGATCATCGCATGGTTTAAGATTTTATGATATTGCGGATATTCGCAGCGGTAATACTGAACGCCGACGAAATCCTGAAGCAGCTCATGTAGACCCTGATCCGGCAGGATCGACTCGACCGGCATGCCGATCGGATCAATTTCCTGCAGGTTCATCATATTCAGCGCCGCCGGATTGATCTCGCGGACGCAGTTATGCTCATCCAAAACAAGAATTCCGTTCGGCGTATTTTCGATGATCAGGTTAGAAATCGACTGCGCGTGCTCGAGTGCGTAAGGCAGGCAGAGCTTCGGATCCGCTTTGCCTTCCAACACCGCGATCGCTTTGGCGCGGCAGCTTTCATACCCGCAGGCGCCGCAGTCCAGCTCCTTTTCCTTCGACGTCTTGCCCATCAAAAATAACATGTCCTCAATTTCTTCTTCGGTGTGCGTCGTGCGTTCAACCGGATCGGCCTGCCACGCTGCGCGCAGATTCGCGGGCAGCTCAGCTTGACGCACCTGATCCTGCGGATCCATATTGCGCCGGATCGCGCTGCGGGCTCTCCATTCGCTGTGATCGACATGGCATAACAACGGCCCCCCCAGACAGGACTGTTCGCAAGCTGACAGCTCGAAGAAATAGCCTTCCATGTGGCCCTGGGCGATTGACTTCAGCGCATCCTTGACGCGGTCCATGCCTTCTGCACTGACCCGCTCATACACCTCGTCCGAGCTGCTTAAGGTCCGGATCACGCCGCCGGGAGTCGGATACATCCGCACCGTGCTGGTCTTCATCGTTTCCCACCGGTTTTCCTCCGCTTGTTCCTCAGGCTCATCCACCGGCGCTTCTTTCAGCCAGGCGGAAAGATCCGGCATCGTCAGCACGGCGTCGACCGCGCCCGCAAAGCGCGGATCGGCGGCTTCCTTCTGCTTCGCAATGCACGGCGTCAGAAACACCGTCTTCACGCCCGGATAGCGTTCTTTTAAATCATAGCCGTGCGCGATCATCGGCGACACGACCGGCGCGAGCTGATCGATCAGTTCCGGAAAGTTTTTCTCTACATAGGTGACGACGGCCGGACAACACGTCGACAGGATGTTTTTCATCTGATGTTCCTCGATCAGCTTCATATACGCCTGAGAAACCAACCGCGCGCCGACCGCGGTTTCTTCGACCACCTGAAACCCGATCGCTTTCAGCTGCCGCTTCAGCCGCGGATAATCCGGCCAGACCGAAGCGAACGAGGGGGCGATGCTTAACGCCAGCGGCTGACCCTGGGCGATCCATACGCGGACCTGATCGCCGTCGCTGTGAACCTTTTTCGCGCTGTGCGGACAGATCGCGTAGCACTTGCCGCACAGGATACACTCATCTTCAAGAATCGTAGGCTGATGATTCTGATACGTCATCGCCTTGGTGGGACAGACGCGCACGCAGCGCAGGCAGTTGCGGCAGTTCGCCTCGGACAGCTGGATGTAGCTCATGCCAGAGCCGCCATAATTTCCTGCTCGAGCACTTCTCTGACGTTATGCAGACCGACGCCCAGCAGCTGCTTGCCATTCACGCGCAAGCCCAGGCCCTGAGTGCAGACCTGCATGCAGAAAGCCCCTTTGACATTCACCTGGTCTTCCCAGCCTTTTTCTTTGATCAATTCCTGCAGAATCGTGACGACTTCGTTGCTGCCCTTAACGTAACAGGCGCTTCCAATACAAACTTCAACAGTGACCATGTCGCTTCTCCTTTTCCCTTATTTTCGATGCATCGGCACGCCGGTAAAATCAAAGCTTTCCACCGATTCCTCAATCGTTTTCTGATTGCCGATATTTTCTTTCGCCATCCGGCCTTTCGCGACCATCGGCGGTTCAATGACCGCCGGACCGGCGATGCAGCCGCCCGGGCAGGCCATGCCTTCCAGAATGTTGCCGGTAAACTTGCCGAACTTCATCAACGTCAGCTGCTTCTTGCATTCCATGCAGCCGTCGGCGTAGACGCCCACCGGCGCAGCCATCGCTTTTTCCTTTGCGACCTGCGCGACCGCCTTGCCGACGCCGCCGCCCTGGGCGAAGTTGCGGCCGAAGATCGACGGATAGTCTTCCTCTTTCGCTTCGACTTCCGCCGGATTGATGTGCTTGGCAATCATCATCGCCGCGACTTCCTCAAACGTCAAGACATAATCGACAGCCGTGAAGGATTCCATCGCTTCCTGCTTTTTCGCCAGGCATGGACCGATAAAGATCACGCCGTGATCCGGATGGTCTTTTTTCAGCTTGCGGGCCAGCGCCATCATCGGCGATACGACGGTCGACATATTATTTTCATAAATCTGCGGGAAATGCATCTTCGCCAGATTGACAAAGGCCGGGCAGCAGGAGGTGGTCATCGGCACGCCGGCTTCCATCTTTTCCGCCAGCTCCGCCTGTTCTTCCCACGCGACGGCGTCCGCCCCCAGCGCGACTTCGTAAACTTTTTCAAACCCCAGCAGCTCGATGCTTTTCTTGATCTGCGGCAGGGTGGCGCTGTCAAACTGTCCCTGAATCGCCGGGGCGACAATCGCGTACATCGGCGTTCCCATTTTTAACAGACTGACAACCGGCACAACCCACGACATATCCTCAATCGCGCCGAACGGGCAGGCGGCCTGACAAGCGCCGCAGTTAATACACTTCGTTTCGTCAATCTGGGCGATGCCGTTTTCATCCCAGCGAATCGCATCAACCGGGCAATGCTGCGAACACGGCCGCTCGGTCACGACGATCGCGTTGTACGGACAGCTGCGGGCGCAGGCGCCGCATTCCTTGCATTTTGTATAATCGATCTGAGCGCGGTGCAGTCCCATGCTGATCGCGTCAAACTTACAGCGGCAGTTGTCGGTGATCTGGATTTTGCGGATCGTACAGCCGTCGCACGCCGCGTCGATCACCTGAACGATCTGCCGCGGATTGTACGCCGCGCCCTCATCCGCCATTTTCCCGCACGCTAAACGTGTCCGCTGCCGCAGGATTTCCCGTTCCTTATACACGCAGCAGCGGAATTCCGCCTTGCGCCCCGGGATCAGTTTGCGGCTGATCGCGGCCGCGCTGTCATCAGTCAATTTACCCTCATAAGCCAGCTGTGAAATTTCCTTGAGCACATCGAATTTAAACTGACGTGCTTCGTGATTGAACATGGACATCGTTTTCTCCTCCATTGCTAACGAATTCACATTACCATAGATAGCGATGATTTTCAATTCTGAAAACCTAACTTTATTATCGCATATTCCGGATACGCTTTCAAAATGTTTGTAAGCTTATTTAACGATCGTTAAGTTTACTATTTCCTGGGAAATGGCCATATAGAACATCCCCTTCCTATAATTAATTTCCAGCATCGCACTTTTCCAGTTTCCCCGCATTCTTTGTGTGAATAGTTCCGCAAGGAAGCCGCCCGTTTTGTTCTGCCATACTGCGGCTGTTTGATGAAATGGTCGACACGAAAAAAGAACCCGCATTTTTTGCAGGTCCTTCATCTATATATTTTATCTTATTTATACCGATGAACCGCAGCGGCTGTTTTCCAACATTTCCGCAACTCTCTCTATGACATCAATTCGATTCCACTGCTGAAATCAAACCTTTTTTCTCATTTCTTCCTCGCGTTTACCCTTCACACTCACAAAATGGCTGTTTATCTATTCGATGGCTGTTTTGTAAATTTTCAGCAAAATGGGAAGTTGTAAGAAGCATCACACGGATCTGCGATTCATCGCACAACGCCTGCTTTCAGCGGCGGTTTCCTCTCTGTCCAGGTTCCATTCACTTTAACCTCCTTAGAATAAACACTTTCGTTTATCCTGAAAGCTTCGCTCCTCTTTCTTTACCAGCCTTGATGGATAATTAAGAAACTAGGTTCTTTCCTTAACGGACTCTACCGTTTTGATCGGCTGTCTGAGGGATCGGCTTCCTCTGTTTGAAGATCTCTTTCCTTATCTTCACCCTCATTATAATCAGAGTTTTCAAAAAAGTAAGCCCTTTCATTCGAATTTTTTTCGTGCTATAATAAAACTATTGAGGGTTGTTGTTTCAGGACAACCCTCTTTTTCTGTTTTCAACATTCTGATCTTCTTCTTTTTCCCATTGCAGCTCCATGCCGCCCTGCGACCAGAAGCTTTCATGAACCTTCACGCCGTGGTGCAGCAGCGTTACATGGGCCTGACCGCTGAGGCTTTCCTGAATCCGGCCCTGCATCCGGCCTTGGCGCGGCGAGGCCAGCGAACAGGCCGGCCCGCATTCCAGATGAATCCGGATCTGCCATCCGCCCTGATGAAACCGCAGCTTCGCCCAGCCGGAACCATCTTCAAACTGACGGCAGCGCAGCGATTCCAGGCGGCAGCCGGTATACGTCGCGAAGCGGTGCAGCTGATCGCGCAGCTTTACGACAAAGAGACAGCCGTTGAACGTCAGCGGACCTAACGGAATGCTGGCCAGCGCCAGGAAGAAGCATGAATCCGCAACGCCGCATTGATTCGACTGAAACCACAGATACCGCTGCGGAAACGAGGTGCCGCGGTCCTTTTCCAAATAACCTACCCCCGCTACGGGAAGCGCGCGTCCGTTGGCGATGACGATGCCTTCCATGCGGTGATGCAGGCTGATGACGCCGTGCACGCACTCCATCTTCTTTAAATAAGCAAACGGCCCCATAATCGTCGGGGCATACCGGGAAAACGGCAGCGGCGTCAATCCGCTCAGCCGCAGCCGGACTTTCAGTTCCGGCAGCTCCAGTTTCACGCGCGTCAGCGAGAATTCGTTACTGCCCAGCGTCAGATGAAACGGCGACTGCCGCACCACGACGTCCGCCCAGCCAAACTCCGCCCATTGGGATCGGTTTGTCAGCGTGTCGGTTGTCTGGATAAAAAACGGCGCGGCTGAATTCTGCGGGCTGAAGCCGACGATCACCGCCACCGAGCACCGCGGGTCGCTCAGCCGGAAATACCAGCCTTCAAAATAATCTTTCGTTTCACCAAGGGAATGCAGCCCCATTTCTTCTTTACGGATCTGTATTGCCCGCATCCAATCACCTGCTTTCCCTTGCAGTATTTCCCACTGACGCCCAACTTAATCCTTTCCTGTTCAAGAAATGAAAAACACGCTCCCTTTGCGGACGCAAAAGA
>PVMN01004017.1_pt1 | contig 10593 bp, 11 predicted proteins | sample 1853401 | NCBI WGS metagenome assembly PVMN01 (sample SAMN08533510, study PRJNA380276) | Human gut metagenome, whole genome shotgun sequencing project.
GAAACGGAATCGGTTTAACCTTGTGTGCATTATTTTATCAATGATATTGCTTGGGGCCAATATTGCCGCATACTGCGGTTTCTGGTACAACGACGGCAATGCCCTGGCGCTGCTGGCCGCGGTGCTTCTGCTGATCTCATCGCTTCTCCGTTTCCGGGAGAACCGGCGGGGAGAATAGTGCCGTATGCCTGCGGCTCAGCCGCAATGCCGCTCAGGCCGCAGCCGCAATGCTGCTCAGGACGCAGCGCCGGTCAGACCGCGTTGGTAGTCCGATCATACTGCCGGTCAGGCTGCGGGGTGATCGCACACGCCGATCAAGAGCCATACGCCGCGGTCCTTGATGCCGAATAAAAACGGCCGGTTCAGGATCATATCGGCCCGATCCACCTTCTCCTCGATGGCTGCCGCGGATTCCAGCGCCAGATCGGTAAAAGAAGATGCCTCCACGCCGTCCCGGTTGACGGAAATATAGCTGTCCTGGGTGATCGCGGAAATCCTGACTTCCCTGTCTTTTGTCATGTTGGAAAAATCTCCCTGCACAAACGGACGGGTTATGCCGTCGTTTTCCATGGATTCTTTTAAATCCAGACTGCTGGATAGGGTAAATTGAGGGATTTTGAAAACCACCTCCCCGGACATGGATGTTCCGCCCTCCATCACTTCCTGCAAACGCTCCGCCGACTCAAAAAAGGAATCCACCAAAACGCCCTCGTCCGGGAGGACGAAGTACATCTGTCCGCTCTCCTTCAGAACCAGGCTGGCGCGGGTGAACTCCGCGCCTTTGGAAAATCCCCAGCTGCCGTACGTTCTGTTCAGAAACAGGGCCTCTGCAGTTTCACCGCCGGTCAGATAGAAGGGTTCCGGCGTCTCTGACAGGTAGAGGCGGTCCCGCCACTCGTCCCGGAAATACAGCGTATTCAGGATACGAAGCAGATCATCCTCCTGGACGCGGATTTCCGGCCGTATGGTTTTGCCCGTCTGTTGTTGTACCCATTCGTTCATTTTTTCCGCGGCTGCGTCACTGCCAAAATCTGCGGAATACACGGAGGCCCCGTATTGTTTGGAGGCCTCCTTTTTGAATCCATGTTTCAGGCGGACGCTCTGATCGTGCCAGAGCGAGGTGCAGATGGTCAGTCTGGAATGTTCGCCTTCGGAATGGAGCGTCCGGTACAGGCTGGCGGCCTGCTCCGACGGTTTTTCACCGTCCTGCACGGCCAGATAGGCGTCCAGCTCTCCGGCGGTTTGCCCCGACGCGCCGGAGGCGGTCAGGGAGAGCGCATGATAAAAGCTGACCGGCGAGTAGACCAGATTTTCGCCCCGGCTGCGCAGGAGGCCGCAGGCTGTCCGGTAGGCAAAGCCGTTAATCGTTTCCGTGGAAAGGGGAGCCGTGTCCGCCTGCGGCTGCCGCCGGGTTCCCCAGACCGTGAGCGCGCCAAGGGACAGGGCGATTGCCGCCAGGATAGCGGTCCGTTTCCCGTTTTTCTTTCTGCTTCTTCGCGTCCTGCGAGTTCTCATGGTACCTCCTGTGTGTTTTCCGGTCCGTAATGCCCCTGTATCCCCCGTTACTGCCGTATCCTATCCCCGGTAACGGTTCAGACAGGCGAAGATTTCCTGTTCTCTGGGCATGCAAAGGCCCATTGCGGCGTAGGAGGAATCGCTGATGGCAGGGAGGCCGCCACGGTTGATCTCGCTTGTGAGAAGCTTAACGATTTCCGTTACGCTGTAGCGGGGGAAGAGCTGTTTTTCCAGGCAGTAGCGTACCATCTGGGCCAGGGCCGCGGTCTGCTCGCCGTGAATCAGCTGTTCCACAAATCGCAGGTCCACCTGCTCCTTGCCCACCTGAAGGGAGTCCTTGCCGTAGGTCTTGGTCTTGATCCGTTCGTCGCGCCCGCGTCCGCCGCGGTCGCCGCCACGCCCATAGCTGTCGCGTCCGCCGTCGCGGTCACCGTCGCGCCCACCGCGTCCATAGCCGCCGCGTCCGCCGTTACCATAGCCGCCGCGTCCGCCGTCGCCATGACTGCCGCGTCCGCCGTCGCCATAGCCGCCGCGTCCGCCGCTGCCATAGCCGCCACGCCCGCCGTCGCGGTCACCGCCACGTCCATTTCCACCGAATCCTTCATCCTCGTCCCCGTCCGCAGCCCCATACCCGCCGCGGCTCTCCGCCGACTGCCGTCCGGCGCTGCTGGCCATACTCTTTCCTGCCGCCACGGCCAGCTTCCGCCCGGGCGCGGGCAGCGAGAAGCCGGGGGCCGCCTTGGTGGGATCCTCCCCGTATTCCGCGCAGGCCTTTTTGGTCTTTTCCGTGATATCCAGGGGCACGTAGCAGTCCATCTGGATAATGGTATCCGCGATATAGAAGTAAGCGCCGGAGCTGCCCGCCACCAGCACCGTGGAGATCCCGGCCTTCACGAACAGATCTCTCGCCCGCTCGATAAAGGGGGTGATGGGCTCCTTGTCCCGGCTGATGATGTGCTGCATCAGCTCATCCCGCAGCATGAAGTTGGTGGCCGAGGTATCCTCGTCGATCAAAAACACCCGGCTTCCGGCCTCCCAGGAGGTGCTGCCGCTGGCGTCCGGCGTGGAGAAGCGGCGGGTATCCTTTTTATTGGGCAGGTCGTTGATGAACAGGGAAATGTCCACGTTGTTGATGCTGCGCCCGTCCTCGGCCCGCAGTTTGAGGGCCGTATCGTCCGTGATCACATACTCCCTGCCGTCCCCGGCAACGTGGTTGTAGACGCCCAGCTCCAGGGCCTTGAGCAGCGTGGATTTCCCGTGGTAACCGCCGCCCACGATCAGCGTGATTCCCTCCTTGATCCCCATTCCGGTGATCCGTCCCCTGTGGGGCAGCTCCATCTCCACCCGCAGGCTCTCCGGCGAGGAAAATGCTACCCCGCCCTTCATGGGGCGGCTGGAAACGCCGCTCTCCCGGGGCAGCACCGCGCCGTCCGCCACAAAGGCGACCAGGCTCCGACGCTTAAGCTCCTCCCGGATGAACTGCTGGTCCTCCGCCAGCTCCGCCACCGCCTTTACCTCCTTCGGATTCCGGCTGGCGTGGAAAAATACGCTCTTTACGCAGCGGGGCAGGAATTCAAAGAGGATTTTGATCAGCTCCCCGGAGTTGATGGTCCGCCCGAAAGCCGGGAAGCCCACCTCAAAACGGGCGGTAATGCCCGTCTTTGTGATCTCGCATGCCGTCCGGGAGAGAATCTCCGGTCCGGGACTGCTGATGGCGATCAGGCCGCTCTTGCCCGAGCCCTTGGCCTTGAAGTTGAACTGGGCGATCTCCCGCCCGAACTGCCGGACCAGATAGTCCTCCAGCGCCGTTTTCTTCCAGGGCGTGTCAAAATAAGCCCCGGGGTAACCGGCCCTGGCGTGGGGCACCGTGATGCTCACCTTGGAGGGGGAGGCGAAGGGGTCCCCCTGTACGTGATCGATGGACAGGGTATAGCTCTCAAACGCGTAAATCCCCTGGGCCGATTTATAAGCCGGATAGCTTTTCCGGTCGATGGATTCCAGTAAACGCCGTAAATCTGCTGACTGCTTCATGTTTTCACCGCGCAAATGCGCTCTCCTTTTCTTGAAATAATATCTAATTTTAAAGCAGAAAAATACACAATGCAAGCATTTTCAGCTTTCTGAAAATTCTCTTCCCAATTTTCTGCCATTCCTTTATAATAGTGACACATAGATGTCATGTTAATAGTGGCATGATAAACATGGAAATGGAAAACCACACCCAGACATGGCAGGAGGAACAACAATGGAATGGAATCGATTATACGGAAAGGACCGCAAGCCCACCCTGGAGGAGGCCGGGACCTTTGCGGGCGGACTGCTCTCCGAAGACTTCATGGGCTTTATGGCAGAGAACTGCCCGGCGGCCCCAAAGCTGGAGTACAGCGGCTGTACCATGCAGCCGGGCTGGAATATCAAATTCAAGAAAAACGGCAAAAATGTGTGCACCCTTTATCCTCTGGACGGGTATTTTATCTGCATGATCCTCATCGGCGGCGACGCCATGGCGGAGATGGAAGCGCGGCTGGGGGATTTCACCCCTTATATTCAGGGAAAATTCCGCGACACCAGAATTTTCCAGGGAAGCCGCTGGCTGTACCTGGAGATACGGGATCAGGCGGTGGAACGGGACCTGGAGGAGCTGGTATTCCTCAAGCTGCGCTCCATGGGCCTGACGCCCGGTCCGGCCCCGGAAAAAGGAAAGAGAACGACTCAGGAAAAAGGAAAGGGAACGGCCGCGCGGGAAAGGAAAACGGAACAAGGATGAAAATTGACCGGCTGATCGGCATCTTATCCATCCTGCTTCAGCAGGAAAAAGTCACCGCCCCCTATCTGGCGGAGAAATTCGAGGTCTCCCGCCGGACCATTATCCGGGACGTGGAGGCGCTTTGCAAGGCGGGAATCCCCATCGTGACGGCCCAGGGGCGGGAGGGAGGCATTTCCATCATGGACGGCTACCGGGTGGACCGGACGCTGCTCACTTCAAGGGAAATGCAGTCCATTCTCACCGGCCTCAAAAGCCTGGACAGCGTGTCCGGCAGCAACAAATACCAGCAGCTCATGGACAAGCTCTCGGTCAAACAGGGCCTGATTCTGGCGGCGGACAGCCATATTGCCATCGACTTATCCTCCTTCTACAAGGAAGCCCTGGCGCCTAAGATCGAGCTGATTTTGTCGGCCGCGGAGGAGCACCGTCTGATCGGGTTCGACTACGTTTCGCCCCGGGGAGAGGGACGGCGGAAAATTGAGCCTTACGTGCTCATTTTCCAGTGGTCCTCCTGGTACGTGTGGGGATATTGCCTGGACCGGCAGGATTACCGTCTGTTCAAGCTACACCGCATGACCCGGCTCTGCGAGACCGGAGAGACGTTTTCGCCCCGGGATTATCCGCCCTACGACCCCAGCCCTGAAAAGGTATTTCCCGCGGCTATCCAGGCCACGGCCCTGTTTGAGCCGTCGATGAAATGGCGGCTGATGGAGGAGTACGGCCCGGAGAGCTTTGAGGAGACCGAGAATGGGCGGCTGCTGTTCACCTGCGGATTTACGGACATGGAATCGCTGTTTGGCTGGCTCCTCAGCTTCGGCCCCACGGTGGAGCTGCTGGAACCGGAGGAACTGCGCCCGCGTTTTCGGGAGCTGGTAAGGGATATTATAAAAAAATATAATGGTGACGTATAGATGTCCTGTTTAGGGTGGTAGAATGATAACATCCAAAACGAAAGGGACCAAGGTGACAGAGATGGAATATGAGATTTTAGATATGAATGAGAAAATAATCGCAGGTCTGTGCGCGCGCACCAACAACAGCGCGCCGGATATGCCCCAGGTGATCGGGGGTCTGTGGACAAGACTTTACGGGGAGGGACTTCACCTCTCCATGCCCAACAAAGCGAACGACAAGTCCGTGGGGCTTTACAGCGATTACGCCTCCGACGTAAGCGGGGATTACGATATCACCGTGGGTTTCGAGGTGACCACCGATGAGCAGCTCCCGGAGGGCCTGACGGTAAAGCGCATCCCGGCGGGCCGCTACGCCAAATTTATTGTCAAAGGCGATATGCACCAGGCGGTTTCCGACTTCTGGCAGGCTCTCTGGACCATGGACCTGGACCGCGCCTACACCGGGGACTATGAGGAATACCAGAACAGCGACATGGAGCAGGCGGAGATTCACATGTATATCGCGTTGCGGTAAGGGCGGAGGATAAACCGCCCAGCGGCATAGACGGGGACAAACCGTCCCGCGGCAATCGCATAACACAAAATAAAAGGAGGCGTACCAAATGGCATCCACCCGGGAATACATGGAATTTGTGGCGGGCCAGCTGAGCGGCGCGGGGGCGATCACCTACCGCAAGCTGTTCGGCGAATACGGCCTGTACTGCGACGGGAAATTTTTTGGCACGGTTGAGGGAAATCAGCTTTACTTAAAAGTCACAGAGGCGGGCAGACGGCTGCTGCCGGACGCTGAGATCGCCTCTCCCCACGAGGGATCAAACCTCCTGACGGTAGAGGAGGTGGAGGACCGGGAGTTTCTGGCAAAGCTGGTCCGCGCGACCTGCGGGGAGCTGCCCGCCCCCAAACCGAAAAAGCCCAAAGCTTCCAAACCGAAAAAGGCAGAGAAGGAGCCGAACCACAAAGGAGAAGATCTATGGAAAAAAACATGAGCTGCTGCGGAGTCATCTGCTCCGAATGCGAATACTACCCCGGCCAGTGTCCCGGCTGCCAGGCGGTCGAGGGAAAGGTTTTCTGGGCGGAGTACGTCGGCAGAACCGTCTGTGAGAAGTACGAGTGCTGCGTCATCCAGAAAAAGATGGCCCACTGCGGCAAATGCGGGGAGCTGCCCTGCAGGCGCTACGATCTGGACGATCCCAACCTTTCCCCGGAGGAGAACAAACGGATCCGGGAGGAGAATATCAAGCTCTTAAGATCCCTGCAATGACCCAAAATGCTCTTTTAAATAGGTAACAAAGATTCTGCTGGCGGCAGGCAGATTCAGATCCGGACGGAACAAGAGATTTACATAGCGCAGCGGAATTGGGCTGGCGAGAGGAACCCTCAGAAGGGAACCCTCCGCCAGCTCTTTTTTGACCATTACGTCCGGCAGCACGCCCAGGCCCAGATTCTGAAGGAGCAGGGCCTTCTGGAACGTATAGTATTCGATGGCCAGACTTCCGGTGACAGACAGGCTGTTGTTGATGAAATAGGGCTCCAGCTTGGGGATTGACCGAGGGAATCTCGTTGTGGATGCAGAGAAAATCCGCCAACTCCTCCAGGGTTCTGGCCCGCTTGGTCAGATACGCGAATTCCGGCCCGCAGACCACGATATCCTGTATGGGAAAGAGCCGGTAGAGCGCAATAGAGTGATCCAGCTTGTCCACCGGATCCGTGACCACGATAAAATCCGCCAGGCCCGCTTTCAGCCGCTCGATGGCGGTGGGGGTGTAGTCTGTGGAGATTTTAAAGGAGATGCCGGGATAGTCGCGGTGGAATGCCTTGATCACGGGGACGATGCCGGTGAGAAATCCCACCTCGCTGGCGGTGATATGGATGCTGCCCGTGTCCATGGACTTGAAATTCTCCAGGTTGTCCTCGGCTTTGGAAATGTGCTCCACCGCCTGCGCCACGTTGTGCAGCATAACGGTGGCTTCCGGCGTGAGGGTTACGCCCTTCTTGGAGCGTACGAACAGCTTGACGCTCAGCTCCGACTCCAGCGCCTGGATATAATGGCTGACCGTGGGCTGGGTGAGATGGAGCATCTGCGCAGCCAGGGAAAGACTCTGATACTTTGCGACATAGTAAAAGACCTTGTAGTATTCAAAATTGACTGCCATTTTGCTCCCCCTCCATATAAATATAGAAAATATCTATAACCATCCCAAGAATTATAATTTTACTTCCTGATATCTTCTGTAGTATAATCAATAAAACGAAAAATTTCAATATAAAATCAATTTTGTATTAAAAAATAAGTCTCAACGGAAAGAAAGGTAAAAATTTTTCTCCATTGGGACTTTTTTACAAAAAATATTAAAAAATTGAGGAGGTGCAGTATGTATCTGCGGCAAATGAACGAGGAAGAAACTCAGATACTCCATGATGTGAGCCGGGACGCTTTGATGGAATATACCAGGGGCGTATCGCGCTGGGTCCGCATTTCCAGCCTTCAGGAGGAGGTGGACAGCCTGAAATACCTGCAAGGGCTGCTGGACTCCTTCGGCTATCATACGGAGATGCCTGAGTATATGGGATACATCAGCTATCCGGTGAAGGCCTTCGTGACCATTGAAAGCCCGGTGGAGAGGGCCTTTAAGGGGATCAGCGCTTGCTTCACCCCATCCACTCCCATCGGCGGGATCGTGGCTGAGGCCGCCGACTGCACCGAGGCCGATTACCGGGGTAAGGTGGTGCTGATGGACGGACTGGCAAACGCGGTGAAGATTAAAGAAGCCGAAAAAAAGGGTGCGGTGGCGGTGCTGTTTCTCCACGACCGGAACATCCACAACGGCCCGGCCTCCGACATTTGGGGCAACCCCACGCAGAGCCGTCTGGATACCCTCCCCGCGGTCCCGGTGGTCTCCATCACCAAACCCGACGGGGCGGAAATACGCCGCCTCTTAAAAGAGGGCCACGTGAAGGTGAGAGTGGAGTCCACGGTGGTAAATGAATGGAGAAAATGCCCGCTTCTGATCGCGGACCTGGAATGCCCGAGGAGCGACAAGTTTATTCTCTTCTCCGGGCACATCGATTCCTGGGATTACGGCGCTATGGACAACGGCAGCGCCAACGCCACCATGATCGAGTGCGCCAGGCTGATGGCCCAGAGAAAGGACAAGCTGGCAAGGGGGCTTCGGATCGCGTTCTGGTCCGGCCACTCCCAGGGCAAGTACGCAGGCTCGGCCTGGTATGCGGACCACCATTTTGAGGAATTGAGGGATCGCTGCGCGGCCCATCTCAACATCGATTCCGTGGGCGGGGAGAACGCTGTGGTGGTGGAGGAGCCGCCGGTCATGGCCCAGGCCTGGGACCTGGCAAAGGACGTGATCGAAGGACAGACCGGCATGGCATTTTCCGGCAAACGCATGGCGAGAAACGCGGACCAGTCCTTCTTCGGCGTGGGCATTACCTCCATTTTCGGGACATTCTCCGAGCAGGATATTTCAACCGTTGGGGACTCCCTGTCCTTCCGCTACGGCGAGGGAAGCAGGGCCGGGGGGCTGGGCTGGTGGTGGCACACGGAGCACGACACCATCGACAAGATCAACCCTGATCTTCTGGTGCGGGACTGCAGGCTGTATGCGGCCGTGCTCTGGCGGCTTCTGACCGCTCCGGTCCTGCCCTTTGTGATCGGAAGGGCGGTGGAGGAAATGAAGCAGACCGTGGACCGGCTTCAGGACAAGCTTGCGGGAACCTTCGATTTTTCGCCCCTGCAGAAGCGCCTGGACGAGATCGCCGGGAAGGCGGCTGACTTTGACGCGCTGTGCCGGTCCACGGCGGAGCCGGGCGAAGAGGCGGAAGCGCTGATGAACCGGCAGATGAAGCTCTGCCGGAACATTGTCCGCCTGGTCTACCACGAGACCGATGTGTACGATTTTGACCTTTGCGGCCCTCTCTACCCCCTGCCGAATCTGGAGTGCGGCGAACGGCTGGCCGCCAGCATGGAGGGCTCCAGCCGGTATTATCTGTATCTGACCCAGCTTCAAAAGGGGTACAACCGGGTGATGGAATACTGCGGACAGATTCTGGAGCTTTTGTGAGGGCTGTCCGGTCAGGAATAGACAATCAATGTAAACACAACAGGAAGAGGAAAGGATGGTGGCAGGTATGTTTCGATTTGACGGTAAGGTGGTCGTGATCACAGGGGCCGCGGCCGGGATCGGCGCGGCCGCGGCAAAGATGTTCAGCGATCAGGGCGCGGTGGTGGCTGTGACCGACGTGAACATGGAGCTGGCGGAGAAAACGGTGAATGAGATTACGGACGCGGGCGGGAAGGCGAAGGCTTATTACTGTGATGTCAGCAGCCGGGAGTCCGTGGATTCCATGATCGATGAGGTGACGGCCGATTTCGGGACCGTGGACGTAATGGTGGATAACGCGGGCGGAACCCACGGCGCGGTGCACTCGGGAAACATCGAGGAGTACACGGACGAGGAATTCGACGGCGTTGTGAAGCGCAATCTCTACGGCGCGTTTTACCTCTGCCGGAAGGTGATCCCCATGATGAAGGAGAAACGGGCCGGAAAAATTATTATCGTGTCCTCTGGCGCGGGCAGAACCACCAGCCGTTCCGAGTTCGGCCGAATCCCCTACGCGCCCAGCAAGGCGGCCCAGCTTGGACTCATGCGCCAGCTGGCCCTGGAATGCGCGCCTTTTAACATCCAGATCAACGGCGTGGCCCCAGGCCTGATTAAGTCCACGCAGTACATCGAGGACAACTGGAACACCAATACGCCGGAGCAGAAGGCGGCCACACTGAAGAAGATTCCGGCGGGCCGCAGGGGCACCAGCGAGGAGATCGCGGCGGGAATCCTGTTCATGGCCTCGGAGGAGGCCGGTTATGTGACGGGGCACTGTCTGGACATCAACGGCGGCAGTCTGATGATGTAGTCTGAGTACAAACGGAGGGAAGCGTATGGAAAAGAACGAAAAGAAGTGGATCAAGGTTCCCTGGACGACCATCGCGCTGCAGGCCGGACTTCTGGTGTTCTGCGGGATATTTGTCCAGTTTCAGTTTGATATCTATGTGTTCGGCGTGCCGCTGGAGTCGTTTCTGGTGATGTGGTGCCCGTACATATTCGTGGCGGTGGCCACAACCATTTACATTATAAAAGAGAGAAAGAAGGAGGATGAGTGATGGGAGATGAAATGATCTATATCGTGATACTCCTGGTTTACCTGGCGGGCATGCTGGTCATCGGCTTTATCAGCTCCAAAAAAGTGACCAACTCCAAGAGCTACTATACCAGCGACCGGAACGTAAGCGCAGCGGTCACGGGCTTCAGTTACTCGTCCACCCAGCTTAGCTCCGGCTCCACCATCGGTATGCCGGCCACCGTCTACACCCAGGGTTACAGCTAC
>PVMN01004020.1_pt1 | contig 10588 bp, 10 predicted proteins | sample 1853401 | NCBI WGS metagenome assembly PVMN01 (sample SAMN08533510, study PRJNA380276) | Human gut metagenome, whole genome shotgun sequencing project.
TCCCGTGAAGATAACTAGCTGCCAGGTGATCGACCCTTCATTGGGTCTTTTTTTTATGTTTGATTTCATGTATAATAATACGAGGTGATGACAATGGGTAAGAAAGTATTGCTGGGTTTATCCGGCGGTGTAGATTCGGCAGTAGCGGCTGTCATTCTAAAGGAACAGGGTTATGATGTTACTTGTGCATTTATGCGTAACTGGGATGCACTGGCAAACAATGATATATTAGGAAATCCGACGATTCAGGATGACGTTTGTCCTCAGGAAGCGGATTATATGGATGCGAAACGGGTAGCAGACCGGTTAGGTCTTGAGCTTTTACGCGTGGATTTTGTGAAAGAATACTGGGATAATGTTTTTACACAATTCTTAGATGAATATAAAAAAGGCAGAACGCCTAATCCAGATATTCTATGTAATAAATATGTAAAATTTGATGCTTTCTTTAAATTTGCGATGGAACAAGGCTTTGACTTAGTGGCAACCGGCCATTATGCCAGAGTCAGCAATGAAGGTGAAACTAAGTTATTGCGGGGAAGTGATGAGAATAAAGACCAGACTTATTTCTTATGTCAGGTACCGGTTCATGCGCTTGCGAAGACATTGTTTCCTATTGGTGATTTAGCAAAGCCTGAGGTACGGCGGATTGCTGATGAGTGGGAGCTGGCGGTTGCGAAAAAGAAAGATTCCACCGGCATCTGTTTTATTGGTGAACGTAATTTCAAACAATTCCTGCAGAATTATCTGCCTGCTAAACCGGGAATTATTGTCGATATAAATAGCTTAGCTCAGGTTGGCAGCCATGAGGGTGTGCTATACTATACGATTGGTCAGCGCCGCGGCATGGGAATCGGCGGTGATCACGGTCCTTATTTTGTCGTAGGCAAGGATGTTGAGAAGAATATTCTTTATGTTGCCAATGGTGATGAAAATGAATGGCTGTTAAGTGACAGCTGTTTGGTTAGCGGTGTCAATTGGTTTGCCAAGGATAAGCCGCAGGGTGAGCTTCAATGCAGTGCGAAATTCCGTTATCGTCAAAAAGATAATGAGGTAACGATTCGTTTTATTGATGACACTACGGTATTTGTGAAATGTGACCCTGCGGTTAAGGCGGTTACATGCGGTCAGGAAGCGGTTTTCTATCAGGGTGAGTGCTGTCTTGGCGGCGGTGTGATCGATGAAGTGTTCTATCACGGTGAAGCATTAGCATCCCGTTTGGAAAAGAGACTTGCCAATGGCCGTTAAACTGACAGGCACAAGGATGGACAAGGCACCTTTATCGCCGCTGCGCTGTCTGTTGTTGATTCTTAATTACTATGTAGGCTTTGCTTACTTTTATCCGCGATGGGCGGCCCGTATTACATTATGGCTTAATCCTTGGGCAATCCAGACATCAAGTGCGGTCTTATTTGCTTTTTATATTTGGATGATCCTATTCTCAGTCATCGTAGCTTTTCCGCTGTTTAAGGAAAGCTGGCAGAAATTGCCGCCGCTGAGTAAAGTGCTGAAAAATGTCTTCTTTTTATGTATCATCGTTTATTTAGCAAATATCGGCTTCTCTTTGATTGCCTCAATGTTGTCAGGGACGGCCAGCAGTGTAAATCAGGAGGGATTGGATCAGTCAATGAAGGCCATTCCGCTGCTGACGGCTTTTATCACTGTCATCTATGCACCGATTGTTGAGGAAACCTTGTTTCGCGGTGTCTTTTTTCGCTGCTGCCGTGGAAAGCTGAACTTTATCTGTTCCATGCTGATCAGCGGCTTGATGTTTGGCTCAATTCATATTTATTCATCGCTGCTGGCGGGTAATTTTACCGATGCCTGGTACTTGCTGACATATGCCGGTATCGGCTTCATATTATGTATTGCCTATGAGCAGAATGATTCGATCTATCCGAGTATCATGCTTCATTTTATGGTTAACCTGCTGGGCACCTTAGCCATGTTTTTATAAGGAGGGCGAAGATGGAAGAGCTTATTGAGATTGTTGGTAAATTTGTTTCGATCCGCTATCGCAACGATTATAACGGCTTTACGGTAGCTCGTTTTCGTCTGCATGAATTAAATGAGAAAGACTGTATAGTGACTGGCTGCTTTGCTGCTTTGCAGATGGATGTGCTTGTTTCATTGAAGGGCAGTTATATCGAACATGAAAAATATGGCGTACAATTTGCTGCGCAAAGCATGGAAAAGGTCATGCCTAAGGATGAGGACTCTTTGGTGCGTTATTTTTCCAGCGCGCTGTTTCCCGGCATTGGCCGCAAGACTGCTGAAATGATTGTCGCTGAATTGGGTAATGACGCCATTCAGCGAATTAAGGCAGATCCCGATGTACTGATTCCTTTGTTTAAGAAGAAAAATGACAAGCGTATTCAATCAATCATTAACGGCATTGATGAAAATGATGAGGTTGATGACAGCATTGTATTTTTCAATAAGCTTGGTTTAGGTGTCCGCAATATCATGAAGCTGGAAGTGGTTTATGGCGCTGACGCCGCAGCTATCATCAAAAATAATCCCTATCAGATGATTGAAGACATTGACGGCATCGGTTTTAAAACCGCTGATAAAATTGCTTACAGTCTGGGCTTTGAACAGCATCATCCGTATCGTTTAAAGGCACTGCTGCTGTCAGTGCTGTTGGATGCCTGTATGAGCAGCGGCAACAGTTTTCTAAACTATGATGAATTTATGACTGCTTTTTCCAAGCGTCTGCGCAAAGAAGGCTTGATGCTGACTGCCGAAGAGATTGATGAGTATGTAGAACAGCTGAAAATGGACCGGATGATCATTATTGAAGAAAACCGCATCTATCACAGCACACAATATGATGCAGAGAAGGGGATTGCTTCTTTTTTATCAGGTTTTCCTTATGTGAATGAGATTGAAGCAATTACGGACGATCTTGAGGAGCGTCTGAAAGAGGTTGAAGCTGATTTTGCGATTACTTATGAAGAAAAACAGAAAGCAGCAATCCGTGATTTTTTTAATGAATCCTTTTCCATCCTGACAGGCGGACCCGGTACTGGTAAAACAACGATTGTGAGAGGTATTATTGCCCTGTACCGCAATTATTACCCCTACAACAATATTGCTTTATGCGCACCGACCGGCCGAGCCGCTAAACGGCTTAGTGAATGCAGCGATGTACAGGCTACAACGATTCATCGTTTATTGAAATGGGATCTTGAAAGCAATACGTTTTTAGTTAATGCTGAGGAACCGATTACTGCGGATCTGTTGATTATCGATGAATTTTCTATGGTTGATCAATGGCTATTCTATAATTTATTGCTGGCCAGCAAGCAGGTAAAGAAAATCCTTGTGATCGGTGATGAAGACCAGCTGCCTTCGGTGGGGCCCGGCTGTGTGCTGAAGGATCTGATTGCCAGCCAGTGCTTTAAGGTATGCCGGCTGGAAAAAATCTTCAGGCAGAGTCAGGGCAGCGATGCTGTTGAACTGGCTCATGAAATCCGCCGCGGCTGCTGTACGGTATTGGACAGCGGTCATGATGTCGCGTTTTTTGAATGCCGTAATTATCAGGTAAAGGATCAGATTTTAAAGATTGTCAACAATGCCTTTGAAAAGGGATATGCTGATACGGATATTCAAGTGCTGGCACCGATGTACAGCGGTGTATCCGGAATCGACGGTTTAAATCTCGCCTTACAGAAATTATGCAACCCGCCGGCGCTTTATAAGAAGGAAATCCGTTTAGGCTTTCGAACCTTTCGGGAAGGCGATAAGGTCTTACAGCTGAAAAATCAGCCGGATGATGATGTCTATAACGGAGATATCGGCAGGATTGCGGAGATTGTGCCTGCGGAAGAGGATTTTAATCATCAAAATCGTATCTTTGTTGATTTTGACGGTATCATTGTCGAATATACACCAGAGAATTTTAATGTGCTGACGCATGCTTATTGTGTTTCAATTCATAAATCACAGGGCAGTGAATATCCAATCGTGATTATGCCGATCTTAAATGAGCACCATATCATGCTGCAGCGCCGTTTAATCTATACCGGTGTTACCCGCGCCAAAAAAAGTTTGGTTTTGCTGGGGGAACGGGAGGCTTTTGAAAAAGCGATTCTTCAGCAGGAAAGAAAAATCAGAAATACGACTTTAGAATTAAGAATCCGCGAATATTTTGGATAAATTCATTGCTCTCACTCATACTAAAAAGTGATAAGGAGTGATTACTATGAATAAAAGTCTTATGACACTGCTTTGCGGTATTGGCATTGGTGTTTTGGTTGGTTATTGCAAGGAAAGCGAAATTGATGAGCTTTGCTATAAAGGCCGCCGCGCTAAAAAACAGATGATGAGAAATCTTCATTCAGTTCAAGAGTATCTTGACTAAACCCCATTCGTTGGGGTTTTTCTATGAAAGAAAAAGTAAATCAGCTGCGCGTTCTCTTAATGCGCTGGCTGCCGGCTTGTCTTAGCATATATATCCTAGTGCTGATTTTAAAAGCAGTAGGTCTCTATGATCCGCTGATAACCTTACTCCTGGCGCTGAAGCCTTTGCTGTATGGTTTAATATTAGCTTTGTCATTGCAGCCTATCATCATGAGCTTAAATAAGTATTTCACGAACCGCACCTCAGTGTTTATTGTCTACGGCGGCGGTATGATTGTTTTTCTTGGCTTTTTGCTGTTGCTGCTGCCGGTTTTGATTAATGAGCTGTCAACGATTTCATCAACATTAGAAAGCTGGCTGGGCGAATTATCGTCCTGGCTGAATGCTAATCAGCTGGATTTTGTTTTTAATGATGATTTCAAACGCTCACTCATCAACAACTCAACAGATATCGGCATGAAATTTGTGATGGATGGCGTGTCTGGCTTTACTATTTTTACCCTCAGCTATATGATTGCTTTTTTTATCAGCATTGATTTTGATGCCGGGGTGAATATGGTTAAAAAATATGTCGTTGATCATCAGCGATGGTTTAATTTTTATAAGACGGGAAGCAATGTGGTTGTACAGTATATTATCGGTACTTGTATTGATCTTCTGTTTATTTTTGTCAGTGTTTTTCTGATTCTTGTCTTGTTTAAATTTCCCAATAGTCTGTTGTATGCCGGTTTGTTGGCTTTGTTAAATTTATTCCCTTATATCGGCGCAACCATCGGTATTTTATTGATTGCCTTAGCCGGTTATCTGCATTTTACGCAGTTTCCGATTTTATGTATTGCTGTGGTGTGGGTGCTTCAGCAGATAGAGGCCAATTTCATTCAGCCGCTGATCTTTCATAAAGCGATGGATGTGCATCCCTTATACCTGTTTCTAGGCTTGCTGCTGGGGGAAGCGATGTTAGGTGTTATCGGCTTAATTCTCTCACCAATTTTAGCCAGTTTTATGCAAATATCAGTACGCAGTTATATGCATGCCGCTTCCCATCAGAATGTCGGCGGCTGGGAAGATATTTTCTGGTGAGATGCTTGAAGAATAAAATTTCATATGCTATAATTACAAAGGCAAAATGATGAAAATGAGGAGTAAAATTAACACTTCTGAAGAGAGCAGGCGGTTGGTGTGAGCCTGTGAGGTGAAGGTTTGAAGGCTGCGTTGGAGTTTTGCGCGTACCCTTACGCTAATTAAGGATAACTAAGTGCACAGCCTTGCTGTGAATCAGGATGGTACCGCGTAATTATTACGTTCCTGGACGACAGGAGCGTTTTTTTATGCTTCAATTAAAAGGAGGAAATTTTATGAAAAATTTAACTGGCAGTGAAATTAGACAAATGTTTTTAGATTATTTTAAAAGTAACGGTCATATGGTTGAACCGGGAGCGTCTTTAGTGCCGCATAACGATCCTACGTTGTTATGGATCAATTCAGGGGTTGCCGCTTTAAAGAAATATTTTGACGGCACGATCAAACCAGCCAACAATCGGATTACCAATGCGCAGAAATCAATCCGTACCAATGATATTGAAAATGTCGGCAGAACGGCTCGTCACCATACATTCTTTGAAATGCTCGGCAATTTCTCAATTGGTGATTATTTTAAGCGTGAGGCGATCACTTATGCTTGGACTTTTTTAACAAGTCCTGAATATATCGGTTTTGAAAAGGAAAGAATGTATGTGACGGTACATCCTGATGATACTGAAGCTTATAATATCTGGGTGAATGAAATGGGTGTTGATCCTTCGCATATTTGTAAGACAGAACACAATTTCTGGCAGATTGGTGAAGGTCCGTGCGGTCCGAATACGGAAATGTTCTATGACCGCGGTGAAGCGTATGATCCAGAGCATATCGGTGAACGGCTGTTTTTTGAGGATTTGGACAATGACCGCTATATTGAAATCTGGAATGTGGTTTTCTCACAGTATGACGGCAAAGAGGGCGTTGACCGCAAGGACTATAAGGAATTACCGCAGAAGAATATTGATACCGGGATGGGGCTTGAGCGTTTAGCCTGCATCTTACAAGATGGTGAAACTAACTTTGATACCGATCTCTTCCTGCCGCTGATTCATGCGACTGAAAAGTTTACTTCTATTCCTTATGCTGAGAATAAGATGGCATACCGTGTTATTGCTGATCACATCCGTACAGTGACTTTCGCATTGGCTGATGGCGCGCTGTTTGCGAATGAAGGCCGCGGCTATGTGCTTCGCCGTGTGCTTCGCCGGGCTGTAAGATTCGGCAGAAAGCTGAAGATTGAAGGTGCCTTTATGTATCAGCTGGTACCGGTTGTTTATGAGATCATGAAGGATTACTATCCTTATATCGGTGAAAAGATCGAATATATTCAAAAGCTTGTGAAGGCTGAGGAAGAACGTTTCCATGATACTTTAGCTGATGGCGAGCGTCTGATGAATGAAGTAATCGCATCTACAAAGGATAAGGTAATCAGCGGGGAAACAGCGTTTAAGCTTTATGATACTTATGGTTTCCCATTTGAATTAACTGTTGAAATGGCTCAGGAGTCAGGCTTTGAAGTAGATAAAGAGGGCTTCGACAAGGAAATGGAGAAACAGCGTGAAAGAGCTAGAAACAGCCGTGAAGCGCTGGAATCAATGAACTCACAGTCAGCCGATTTAATGAACTTTACAGAGGCCAGCAAATTCATCGGTTATGAAGAGACAATTTGTCATGCAAAGGTCATTGCTTGCTTCGTAGACGGTCACCAAGTGGATGTGATTGATGAAGAAGGCGATGTTATCTTATCAGAAACTTGTTTCTATGCGGAAAGCGGCGGACAGGTGGCAGACAGCGGTGTGCTGCTGAACGGCGCGATGAAGGCAAAGGTTAGTGATGTGAAGAAGGCTCCGCATAAGCAGCATCTGCATCATGTTAAGCTTGTGAATGGTACGATTAAATGCGGTGATGACGTTACCGGTCAGATTGATACCGAAAAGCGTTTGATTATCACCAGCAATCACTCTGCCTGTCACTTGCTGCAAAGCGCTTTGAAGGCTGTTGTAGGCAGTCATATCGCACAAGCCGGATCATTTGTCAGCGATGAATATCTGCGTTTTGACTTCACCCATTTTGAAAAGGTGAGTGAGGAACAGCTCCAGCAGATTGAAGATTTAGTCAATCAATATATCGCACAGAAAAATCCGGTAATGATTCAGAATATGAATATTGATGAAGCCCGCAAGACAGGCGCAACCGCCTTGTTTGATGAAAAGTACGGCGATGTTGTCCGCGTTGTCAGCATGGGTGATGTTTCTAAAGAATTCTGCGGCGGCTGTCATGTTCACAACACACAGGAAATCGGTGTCTTTAAGATTGAATCTGAAGAGAGTATCGGATCAGGTGTGCGCCGTATCGTAGCCAAGAGCGGTTATGCTGCTTATCGTGATTTTGTCGCATTGGAAAATCAATTGAAGGAGATTGCCGGCATGCTGAAGCTGAACGGTTTAAGCAATGTGGTGGCAAAGAGCACGCAGATGCTTGATGAATTAAATACCGTAAAGAAAGAAAATGCGGCGCTCAATGCTTCGATGCTTGTCCTTAAGGCTGACGAGCTTGCTAAGAATGCGGTTGATGTAAATGGCACAGCTATGTTAGTTGAACGCATTGATAATGTTGAAGGCAATACGTTAAAGGATATGGTAATGACTTTGCGTGATAAGATCGACGGGGTTGTCTTTATCGGCGGCAGTCATAATGGCAAGGTTGTCTTTGTCAGCGGTGCGAGTCAGAAGGCGGTTAAGGCTGGCTGTCACTGCGGTAATCTGGTTAAGCAGGCAGCGCTGATCTGCGATGGTAAGGGCGGCGGCCGGCCGGATCTTGCTCAGGCGGGCGGCAAATCTGATGAGAAGCTTGATGAAGCACTTAAAGATGTTAAAAATAAACTAGGTTTAGGACTTTAATTTTAATATAAATTAAGGTAAAATAAATGAAAAGGAGGTACTCCTATGAAAAAAGATGTTACTGAAACGATGGCCTTTAAATCCGATGATCTAAGACGTGACAACATTCGTCATATTTTAAGAATCGTCGATGAGGCATTAAAAGAAAGAGGTTATAATTCTGTCAATCAATTAGCCGGTTATTTGATTTCTAATGATCCGGCATATATTTCCAGTCATAATAATGCCCGCTCAATCATCCAGAGCGTTGAGCGTTACGAGATCATCGAAGAGATGGTGCGTACATATCTGGAAGATCTTAAGCAATGAAGCGGATCTTAGGACTGGATCTTGGCAGCCGCACCTGCGGGGTAAGTGTCAGCGATGTTATGGGGATGATTGCCCGGCCGGTAGAAACACTGCGTTTTCAGGATGATGATTATGATCAGTGCCTGGTATTGCTACAGAAGTATATCGATGAGTTTCAGATTGAAACGGTAGTTCTCGGACTGCCAAAGCATATGAATGGCGATATAGGCATCCGCGGTGAGGTTTCAATTGCTTTTAAGGAAAAGCTTGAAGCTCAGGGCTTAAAAGTCGTATTATGGGATGAGCGGCTGACCACCGTTGCGGCGGAACGCATTTTGATTGCGGCAGATGTATCGCGTAAAAAGCGCAAGCAGGTCATTGATCAAATGGCGTCGGTGCAGATTCTGCAAGGTTATCTTGATAGTAAAAGTTAAGGGCTGATTGCCCTTTCTTATTAATGGAGGAAAAAGTATGTTGGAATCAAACAGTTTATTTATTACTGATGAAAATGGCAAAGAAGTAGAGATGGAGATTCTTTTTACCTTTGATGATGAAGGCCGCGGAAAGAAGTATGTTGTGTTCTGTGACCCTAAGGATGAAAGCGGTGAAGTCTTCGCTTCCTGCTATGATGATGAGGGCAATCTGCTGCCGATTGAAACGGATGAGGAATGGGCAATGGTAGAAGAAGTGCTTGGCGCTTTTGGCGAAGATGAAGAAGCTTAATAAAAAGGGTCTTGTTCTTGCCTTTGTTCTATTACTGGCAATCCTTGTCGGCTTGGGTGGTTTCATGTATTACCGCTCAGGGCTTGAACCGGTAAGTCATGTAGAAAATCCTATTGAATTTGAGATCAGTGAAGGTGAAAACGCGGATCAGATTCTTAAAAATCTAAAGGATAACTATATCATTAAAAATGAACTTGTTGCGAAGCTGGTGATGAAGCAGAAGGGCCTGAGTGATTTTAAGGCGGGTACTTATACACTTGATAAATCATGGACACCTGAGGAAATACTGACGGTCTTAAATGATCCAAATGCGGCGATGAGCAATCAGGTATCAATCACGATTCCTGAAGGCTATTGGGCTAAGGATATCGCTGAAACAGTGGCTGAGAATACAAATGTAAGCGCCGAGGAGCTGATGGCGCTTTGGAATGATGAAGCCTTTTTGGATGAGATGATCGCAAAGTATGAATTTTTAGATGAAAGCATAAAAAATCCAGAGCTGACAGTAGCACTGGAAGGATACCTTTATCCGGAAACCTATTTCTTTTACCGCGAGACTAATGCCCGCGATGTGACGATGCGTTTCCTTGATGAGTTTGACCGCAATTATCAGATGTTTAAGGGTCAGCTGGAAGGCAGTGAAATGAGCTTCCATGACTTGGTAACCTTGGCATCGGTCGTGCAGTTTGAATCGGGGCATCCGGATGATATGAAACTGATTGCCGGTATCTTTGAAAACCGTCTGCGTGACGGCTATCGTCTGCAGTCAAGCGTGACGGTTTGTTATGCCCTCTATGAGTATGACAGCTGGCTGGACTGTGAACAGAATTATGAGGTAGAAAGTCCATATAATACATATATGATCGATGGCCTGCCGATTGGACCGGTATGTAATCCAGGTATCGATGCCATTGAAGCGGTATTGAATCCGACACCTTCCGATTACATGTATTTTATTGCCGATGTTTATGGTGATAAAACAGTTTATTATGCAACTACCTATGAAGAGCATCTAGCGAATATTGAACAGTATCTCAATTACTAAGAGGTGACAGCAGTGAAAAAATCAGTAATTATCGGTATTGCCGGCGGCAGTGCTTCTGGGAAGTCATCGATTTCCCGGCGCTTAAAGGAAAGATATGAAAATACCAATTCAGTAGTTATTATCCGTCAGGATGATTACTATAAGGATCAGAAAAATAAGACGATGGAGGAACGTGTAAAAACGAATT
>PVMN01004026.1_pt1 | contig 10561 bp, 9 predicted proteins | sample 1853401 | NCBI WGS metagenome assembly PVMN01 (sample SAMN08533510, study PRJNA380276) | Human gut metagenome, whole genome shotgun sequencing project.
AGCAGGAGCAGCGGCTGCCGAGGGAAAGAGCCTGGAGGAAGTGGCTGCCATTGCGCAGCGGTTTGCAGATAACATGGCTACCCTGGCCGTAGCTGTATCAGGAGCGACCCATCCGGCAACAGGAAGCCTGCTCGCGGATCTGGGCGAGGATGAAATGGAAATCGGCATGGGACAGCACGGAGAGGGCGGCGGCGGACGCCAGACCATGAAGTCAGCCGATGAAACAGCCAAGATCATGCTGGACGGCCTTCTGGCTGACCTGGATATCAGGGAAGGCGAGAAAATCATGCTGATTCTCAACGGAACCGGCGCCACCACACTGATGGAGCTGTTTATCATTTACCGCAGGTGCGTATCCTACCTGAAGGAGAAGAACATTGAGATTGTGGCCAATTATGTGGGCGAGCTTCTCACCGTACAGGAGCAGGCCGGCTTCCAGATGTTCATGGCAAGAATGGACGATGCAATACGCCGTATATGAAGAAATAAGAGGGGGTTTAAGAACGTACTGGCGGCACAAGGAAAAATCAGTTTAAGAGAAAGATGAGGAGGATATGGGTCATGGCGGCAGAATATATGCATATAGGAATCCCGGTCCTAAATAAAAAAGAGGGAATGACATATAACGAGGACATGAAGTTCTGGGTAAGCAATGTGGACGACTATGATTTTAAGATAGAGTACCTGAAATTCGAGGAGGGAACACCCTTCCCGGAGATTCTTTCCAAGCAGCCCCATGTGGCTTACAGGGTGGACGATTTGGACCACTATGCCTCCCAGGCTCAGAGGATCATATTCGGGCCGGCTGACTGCGGCCCTGGCGTGCGCCTGGCATTTGTAATCTGGGATGATGCCATCGTTGAACTCTATGAGGAAAAGTAAGGAGAATGCCGGATGTTAGTAAATATGAACCATGTTCTGCGGTATGCGGAAGAAAAGCAATGCTGTATAGGTGCCTTTGACACGCCGAATCTGGAAATTCTTATGGCGGTTATACGGGCGGCAGAGAAACGTGAAGAACCAGTTATTATCCAGCACGCGCAGCTTCATGAGTGCGAGATGCCCATTCATATCATCGGCCCCATCATGGTGCGTATGGCGAAGGAGGCCAGGGTTCCTGTCTGCGTTATGCTGGACCATGGCGAGGACCTGGACTATGTGAGAAAAGCCCTGGATTTAGGTTTTTCCGCTGTCATGTACGACGGCTCCTCCCTTGCTTATGAGGAAAACGTGGCAATGACCAGGGAAGTAGTGGCCATGGCAAAAGCCTGCAACGCGGATGTGGAGGCTGAGATAGGCATTGTCACGGGACATGAGGGAAAAACCTTTGCCATCAATGATGTAAGCGACGCGTATACAGACCCTGAGCTGGCAGCCAGGTATGTAAAAGATACGGGCATAGATGCCCTGGCAGCATCGGTGGGAACCGTCCACGGATTCTATGCAACCAAGCCAAAGCTGGATTTTGACCGGATTGTGAAAATCAAGGAATTGACAGGGCTTCCGCTGGTTATGCACGGGGGATCCGGCATCAGCGTAGCGGATACCCAGAGGGCGATCCGCTGCGGTATCCGTAAAATCAACTATTTCTCCTATATGTCCAACGCGGGCGTGAAGGCAGTGAAGAAACTGCTGGAGGAGAAGGAAGTCAAATACTTCCATGATTTGGCTAACGCGGCAGTGGATGCAATGGAGCAGGATGTGCTGAATGCCATGTCTATGTTTGCGTTAGAGTAGGTTTGAGATAAGAGAGCTGTATTTTGTTCCGGCGGGTCATGTGATGACGTGTCAGGGCTGGCAGCTCTTTTTTGATGTCCAAATGAATGCTTTATTATGCCCTGTTGAAATGATTTTTTATGGACAATGAGCAAATTCATCTTGTATTTTACATGATGTTATGATATGTTATACATAACAATATATAACGTCAAGGAGGAGCTGTTATGTTTAATTTTGATGAGGCAAAGGTTCTGCAGGAGCACAAAAACGGACTCAGCATTGTGGGAGCAACAGAAAAAGCAGTAGATGAGGTGGTAAAGAGAGGATATAAAAATATCTTCTATATCGGAATCGGGGGAACCGTGCTCTATGCCAACCAGATGGCCCACATCGTAAGGGAAGAAGGTTCTACCATCCCGCTGTTCATCGAAAACGCAGCGGACTTCTGTGTGGTGGACAATCCCCACTTTTCCAAAGATTCCGTGGTAGTTATCGAGAGTATTTCCGGTGATACAAAGGAAGTGGTGGCAGCGGTGGATAAGGCCCACGAAATCGGGGCAGCGGTTATAGGGTATGTGGAGAAGGAAGGCAGTCCGCTCTATGAAAAATCAGATTATCTTATAACCACCACAGGCGGCGGATATTATTTCTGGTACACCGTGACCCTGCGTTTCATGTATCATGCAGGCCAGTTTCCACGGTACGAGAAGTTTTTTGAGGAACTTAAGAATATGCCGGAGAATGTGGTGGAGATTTATAAGAAGGCGGATGAAAAAGCAGCAGAATATGCAAGGGCATATCAGGATGAGCCCATCCAGTATCTGGTTGGTTCCGGCAATCTGGAGGACTGGGCTGTCTGCTATGGCATGTGTATCATGGAAGAAATGCAGTGGATGCGCACAAGGCCCATATCGGCCTCTAATTTCTTCCACGGGACATTGGAGGTTATTGACAGGGATACCTCTGTAATTTTAATTAAGGGTGAGGATAAAACGCGTCCGCTTATGGACAGGGTGGAAAATTTTGTCCACAAGATCAGCGCCAAGGTGACTGTGTTTGACAGCAAGGAGTTTGAGCTTAAGGGGATCAGCGACGAGTTCAGGGGAATGCTCTGCCCGATTATGATTCGCTCTGCGTTCCAGAGGGTGTCCACGCATTTGGAGTATAACAGGCGGCATCCTTTGGCTATCAGAAGGTATTATAGGAGGCTGGATTACTAAAATACCAGGCCCTTCAGAATGTATGCTGGCAGTTCCAAAAATGCATTGAAATCAAGGAGAAAAGGGATGTTTGAAACGGTTGCACGAATACTTTCCCAATGGTATACTTAAGCTATATATGGTCATGTATCGTATAATAATGATACAGACATAATCAATGGAGGCGGAATCATGGGAAAACTGAACAAGGAATCAAGCGTCCCTTTGTATCAGCAGCTGATGGAGGTAATCCAGAATCAGATACTCAACGGAGAATTAAAAGAAAATGACAGGATACCTACTGAGATAGAGTTGAGCAGGGAGTATGACGTCAGCAGGATAACAGTACGTAAAGCCGTGGAATTATTGGTGGAGGAGGAGATATTGGTAAAGCGCCAGGGCATAGGAACTTTTGTGTCGCAGAAAAAGCTTTGCCGTAATATCAATGGTTTCATGGGATTTACTCAGAGCTGTCTGGCAGAGGGAAACACGGCCGGGGCACAGTTGGTGTCTGCGGAACTGGCAGAGGCCACCATGGTGGACGCAGAGGAACTGAAGATTCAGGAACATGAGAAAATTATTAGGATTGTGCGGGTGCGGACCTGCGACGGGATTCCCGTTATGCTTGAGGAAAATCACTTTCCGGCTCGTTTCGCATACCTTTTAGGGCATGATCTCACAGGCTCCATCTATCAGATATTGGCGGAGAATGGGACAATTATGGACAATGGAATTAAGCGGATTGGAATATGCCAGGCCAATGAGATTGAGCACAAGCATCTGGGTGTGGATCTCGACAAGCCCCTGCTTTATGTAAAAGATGTCAGCTATGATCGGGAGGGAAATCCTGTCCACAATTGTAAAAGTGTGATTAATCCGGACCGTTATAAGATGACGGTCATGGTTAATGCTTGAGAAAAGGCGGATAGAGAATGATAACAATCAGCAAATCCCAGATATCGGTAATGAATATTCAATATGGCTATTATCCACTGGAGAAATTCTTAGATGACGCTGCCAGAGCCGGCGTAGAGCATGTGGAGCTGTGGGGAGCAGCTCCGCATTTTCATTTGGAAGATATGACGTACACAGATGTGTGCCGTGTCAGAAAGCAGATTGAAGAAAGGGGCCTGTCACTGGTGTGCTATACCCCCGAACAATGTATTTATCCTGTGAATTTAGCGGCAGACTCAACGGTACAGAGGCGGCGCAGTCTTAAGTATTTCTAAGATAATCTGCGTGCGGCAGCGGAATTAGGCACGGATAAGATGCTGGTGACTACTGGATGGGGATATCTGGATAACAGTAATATAAGTGAAGCCTGGAAATATGCCAGGGAAGGTCTTATGTCCCTGGGGGATATGGCCAGGGATTACGGCATCAAACTGGCCCTTGAGGTGCTGCGCCGGGATGAAAGCAATCTGGTCTACAATCTGCCCACTCTTAAGAGGATGATGGAGGATTTAAGTCATCCGGCAATCGGGGCAATGATTGATACAATTCCTATGGCATTGGCAGGTGAGCGGCCGGAGGATTACCTGGAGGTATTCGGGGAGCAACTGGTCCATGTGCATTTTATCGACGGTGCTCCCAGAGGACACCTGGCATGGGGGGATGGAGTTCTGGATATGAAAGGATATCTGGAAGAGTTTTCACGGTATTCTTATAAAGGTTACCTGTCTCTGGAGATAACAGACGGCAGATACAGAGAGGATCCCACATCCTCTGTTTTACAAAGTGTTGAGAGGTTATATGACGTATTGACTTGAAGTCCATGGTGAGTGGTAAGTATAATAATAAAGCGGATTCCTTGCGTGCAGACGATTGGAGTTCGCTTTTTTGGATAAATAGCACAAAAATATACGTAATTAATGTGCTAAATATACGAAAATTAGAATGGGACCATATTTTATGTTTACAAAATATACATAACGTCATATAATGATTACATGATAATTAAAACACATCAACAAAGAGGTGAGGACATGTTAAGAGTACTGGGATTGGGCGATAACGTGGTGGATAAGTATATGCACATCCGCACCATGTACCCGGGCGGAAACGCATTGAATTTTGCAGTCTATGCAAAGATGTTCGGAATTGAAGCCGGTTATCTGGGGGTGTTCGGAGATGACGAGGCCGCCGCTCATGTATATGATACGATCCGTGGTCTTGGGCTGGAGCTCTCCCACTGCCGTTTTTATCCTGGAGAGAACGGATATGCCGAGGTGCGTCTGGACAACGGGGACCGGGTGTTCATCGGCTCCAACAAAGGCGGAGTGTCAAGGGAACATCCTCTGGAACTGACTGCAATGGACAGGGCTTATATAGCCGGCTATGACATTGTACATACCAGTATCTTCAGTTATATAGAAGATGAGCTGCCGTTGCTCCGCCAGGCATCATCCTTTGTATCCATGGATTTTTCGGACAGGGCGGACGAGGAATATTTGAGACAATGTGCGCCATATGTTGACTGTGCCAGCATCTCCTGCGGCGATATGCCCAGAAGCGAGATTGAGAAACAGATGACTCTGATTCGGAAATTCGGATGCAGACATATTGTTATTGCTACCAGGGGAGCCAAGGGGGCGCTGGTAATGGTGGACGGACGTCTCTATGAACAGTCACCATGTTTGGTAGAGGCGGTGGATACCATGGGAGCGGGAGATTCCTTTATTACCTGCTTCCTGATAAATTATGTGGATGCCATGAAGGACTCCAGGGACTTCCCGGCAGCATCGGGAACTAAAGGAACAGTGACAGCTGCAGACTATCAGGATTTGGCAGTCAGAACCAGTCTGTACCGCGCAGCCGTTTACTCGGCAGGCAACTGCCAGAAGGATGGATCCTTCGGGTTTGGAAAAGTGTTTTAGAATGAGTAAAGCATTATATAAAAAGTATTATGAAGAGGCGAAAGGAGTTTATTATGAGAAAGTTTGTTAAGAAAGCGGCGGCTGCCCTGTTGGCAGGAACCATGGCAATGTCACTTACAGCTTGTGCGGGATTTACCCCCAGCGGCGGTAATGACAAGAAGGACACAACGGCTTCTTCGGAGGCAGGAGCTGACACTGGTGTTACTCAGGCTGCTCAGACATCAGGAGCGAAGAAAACCATAAAGTTTTTCCACAGATTTCCTGATGAACCGTTCAATGGCTTTATTGAAAGCAAGATTGCTGAATATGAGGAAGCGCATCCCGATATTGACATTGTAGTTGAGAGTGCCCAGAATGATCCATACAAAGAGAAAATTAAAGTAGTGGTTGGCGGTAATGATGCTCCTGATATTTTCTTTAGCTGGTGCGGCGAGTTTTCGGAGCGGTTTTTAAGAGAAAACCTGATTATGGATCTTACTCCATACCTGGAAGCAGATAAGGAGTGGAAAGATTCCCTCATGGAGTCCCAGCTGGTAAACTATACGAAGGATGGTGTTACATACGGTATTCCATTCAGACTTGACTGCAAGCTTTTCTTCTACAATACACAAATATTCGAAGAGAATGGCCTGAAGGCACCGGCTACATGGGATGAGCTCATTGAAGTGTGTGATAAGTTGAAAGCGGCTGGTGTCACTCCCATATCTTATGGAAATCAGGAAAAGTGGCCGGCAGCACACTATATTGGCAGTTTGAACCAGATGCTTGTAAGCGATGAGGTGAGAGAGAAAGATTTTGATCCTGCCCAGGGAGAGTTCACCGATCCTGGTTATGAAGAAGCATTAAAATGCTATCAGCAGTTGATTCCCTATTGCAACGATGCAGTAAACGGTACAGCAGCAGACATGGCCAGAACTAATTTTGCAATGGGCAAGTCCGCTATGTACTATGCAGAACTCATTGAGATTCCATATATTACAGACCTGAACGCCGATCTGGATTACGGTATGTTCAAATTCCCTGTAGTGGAAGGGCCAGGCAACCCTGATATATTAACTGGCGTTCCGGAAGGATTTGTGGTTTCGTCCAAAACAAAGTATCCGGACGAATGTATCGAGTTTCTGAAATGGTTCTTAGGACCGGAAGTGGGCAAGGAGCAGGCACAGACCATCGGCTGGTTTAACGCATCAAAAAATGTGACAGAAGGAGTCAATGATACGAAACTGCTGGACGGTTATAAAGTTGTAAATGAAGCCAAAATCATGGGACCATGGTTTGACAACGCTCTTTATTCAACAACATGTGATGAATATCTCACAGCGGCTTCCGACCTTACAAATGGAGATATTACACCTGCGGAGGCAATGGCAAGAGTACAGAAAGTCGCTAAAGAAGCCCAGAGTCTTGTATCCGGGCAGACTAAGTGAGAGTAATCTATAGGGGGATGTGGAAACATCCCCCTGCAACATAAGAAAGTAGGTAAAAGCTATGAGAACGAAGAAATCCACTCCTTATTTGTATATGATTCCCGGTCTTATTATGGTACTTGTATTTGTATACATACCGGTCATAACAAATATCGTATACAGCTTTTTCAGCTTGTCATCCTACTCCTCTTCGGCAAAATTTGTGGGTATCAGTAATTACATCCGTTTTTTTACTAAGGATACCCTTCCTATCATGCTGAAGAACAACGGACTGTACTGTATTATTTCCCTCGTTGTTCAGGTGGGTTTCGGAACTTTGCTCGCGCTTCTTCTTGAGAGTAAGGCAACAGGACGCTTCCGCAATGTGTACAGGAATATATATTATATACCAGCCCTGATTTCTCTGACAGCCGTTGGTATTCTGTTTACATTCATTTATCAGCCGGACCTGGGTATGCTCAACTCATTTCTGAGAGCTATAGGACACGGGGATATGGCTCGTTCATGGCTGGGAGATTCCAAGATTGCCATATACTGTATCATAGCCATGAGCCAGTGGCAGTTTACCGGATATATCACTCTTCTCATGGTAGTGGCCATACAGAATGTGCCCAATGATTATATCGAGGCAGCATCTATTGATGGCGCGGGACCTGTAAAACGTGCACTCCATATCATACTGCCTCTTGCAAAGGAGCAGCTTCTGGTATGCTCAATCATCACGGTAATCGGAGCGTTTAAGTTGTTTACCGAGGTATATTCCACCACAGGAGGAGGGCCAGGAAACAGTACACAGGTATTGGGGGTGTTTCTTTACCAGAACGCATTCCTTCACGATGACTTGGGAATGGCTGCTGTAACCGGCGTATTTATATTCATGGTAACCATGGTGCTGTCGCTGATTCAGATGAAGATCACCAGGTCTGGGGAAGTGTAGAAAGGAGAGGCATATGAAGAAACGAACAGCAGTAACCATACTTTTGAATATATTCTTCATACTGTTAGTGTTTGTGATTATACTGCCGGCAGCCTGGCTGATTATGAATTCGCTGAAGACCAATGTGGAACTGTTTACCGATTCTCTGGCGCTGCCTGCGAAAGTACAGTTTGCCAACTATATATCAGCATGGAATAAAGGACTTTACAAATACTTTGGAAATTCTGTCATTGTAAGTTCCATTTCACTTATATCCATTCTGTTTCTAAGCTCCCTGCTGGCCTATGGCATAACCAGATTCAACAGCAGATTCGGAAACCTGATATTCCTGATTACATTAGGAGGCATGGCTCTCTCGGAGCAGGTGGCACTGGTTCCTCTGTATAAGATACTTCAGGCCACACACCTGTATAATACATATTGGGCGGTTATCCTGCCCTATGTGGCATTCAGGATACCGTTTACCGTATTCCTGATGCGTGCTTATTTTATGTGTATACCAAAGGAACTGGAGGAAGCGGCAGTTATTGACGGCTACAACAGCTTTCAGATATTCAGAAAGATTATAGTCCCTATCAGCAAGCCGATTTTTGCATCCTGCGCCATTGTGAACCTGAATTTCGTATGGAACGAGTTCCTGTTTGCCAATGTGTTCCTGGAGAGTAAGAGTATTATGACCATTCCTATCGGTTTGATGACATTTAAAGGCGATATGAGATCGGACTATGTGGTAATGCTGGCAGGCATCACCATTGCATCCCTTCCAATGATCATACTTTATCTGTGTATGCAGAAACAGTTTGTCCGGGGTCTTACCTCTGGTGCGGTCAAGGGATAGATAATTAGAATGTCATATATCAGCAGGAGGAACAGGATGGTTCCTCCTGTTTACTGTTACAGGAAATTACATGTATGATACAGACCACTAAATATAAAAGGGAATAAAAAACATGGAATATAAAACTGCAGATTATCACGTCCACAGCACAATTTCCCCCGATGCCAAGGGTACCATGGAGGAAATGTGCAATGCAGCCATGGCTGCGGGTATAGAAGAGATCGCATTTACAGATCACTATGAGTTTTACGCAGGCGGGATAACCGGGAAATATTTTAACCGGGGATATCTTATCCGTTATTTTGAAGAACTGGATAAATGCAGGCAGATGTATGAAGGCCGGCTTATTATCCGCAGCGCTATGGAATTCGGGCAGCTTCACCTGGACCCGGAGAAGGCATCCGGCATTATAAAGAGCTGGCCCTTTGACTATCTCATTGGTTCCGTGCACAAGATTGATAACATTGACTTAAGTCAGATGGAGTTTCGGAAGGATACGGTGCAGCAGATTGCGGACGCTTATTACAGTCACCTGCTGAAGCTGGCACGGACAGGGGATTTTGACTGTATGGGACATTTGGATCTGTACAAGCGTCATTGCAGGAAAGCGGGACTTCCGGATGATTATGATAAATATGAGGACAGGATAGTTCAGGTATTGACCGCGCTCATTGAGAGGGGAAAGGGAATTGAGGTCAACACATCAGGGCTGAGGCAGGGAGCAGGGGAAACCATGCCTGGAATCAGATGCCTTAAGCTGTACCAAGAGCTTGGAGGCACTGTGATTACAGTTGGTTCTGATGCGCATCTCCCGGAAGATGTGGGAAGCGGTTTCATAGAAGCCCTCGGCCTCGTAAAAAAAGCGGGCTTTGACAGAATCGCCCGCTATGAAAAACGTATGTGTTTGTTCCAGCCTCTCTAAAAACGCTTCTCAAAGTGGCCGGTGACGTCTATATTGTTCTGGATGGCAATAAAAGCATTATGGTCAGCAGTGAGGACCAGTTGCCTTAATGGTTCTATCTCGTTTTTGGAAATGACAGCCATGTAGACATAGGTGGACTGGCCGGTATAGCCGCCGGAGGCATTCCAGATTGTGACACCACGGTGCAGGCTGTTAAGTATTATATTCTGGATGTCTGGATGCCGGGAGATGATTGTGACACAGGCTTTGATGTTCTGATAATGAATTTTATCTGTGGCTACCCCTGCAATGATGGCAAAGAGGGCAGAGTATGCGGCTGTGGCCAGATTGTACCGGAATGCGCAGAACAGATAAATCAGTACATTAATCAAAATGGATATCCTGCCTACGCTGAACCTGGGAAACCGCTTGGTACAGTAGATTCCAACTATATCCACACCGCCGCCTGAACCGCCGCAGGTCAGGGTCAGACCCACTCCAAAGCCGGATATGGCACCTCCCACAAGGACCGATGCAAGTGGATCTGTGAACACAGGAATCTCCGGCGATGGGATAAACGCAATGAAGAGGGACTGCAGGCATACACATACAATTGTCTTATAGAAAAAGCTATGGCTGATGAGTACATAGGATAACAGGAACA
>PVMN01004030.1_pt1 | contig 10549 bp, 9 predicted proteins | sample 1853401 | NCBI WGS metagenome assembly PVMN01 (sample SAMN08533510, study PRJNA380276) | Human gut metagenome, whole genome shotgun sequencing project.
TGTACATTCAGCCAGCCGTGTCCGGTCCGCTTCACGCAGTAAATATCCCGGTCCGCCACATGTTTGAAGCCCGTGCACTCAAAGGACTCGTTGCCCTTCAGCACGCCCTCTTCCAGTCCGGCGGCCACCGTGAAGATCTTGGAGGGGGAACCCGGCTCGTAGGTATCGCTGACACAGAAATTTCTCCAAATCTGGTTCCAGGCCACCTGGGTGCCGTAGCTGATCACGTCCTCCCGGCTGTAGTAGTCCAGAACCTGGTCCTCGGTAATCTTCTCCCCGCCGTGTTCCCGCTTGTAAACGGCCACGGCCTCCTTTTTGCCCAGCTCCAGAAGTTCCTCGTCCGTGTAGCCGTTCAACTCCCTGGGATTGTTCAGATCAAAGGTGCGGGTGCTGCCCATGGCCAGCACCTCCCCGTTGTTGGGGTTCATGACAATGGCTGCCGTCACATTGCTGCCCACAGTGGTCTGCCACTCGTCGATGTATTTTTGGAGAATATTCTGGATGTTGACGTCAATGGTGGACACTACGGTCCTGCCGTTGACCGCCGGTTTGATCACGCCCTCCAGGTTGGCGTTCTCGTCCAGGTAGCCGTACTCCCGGCCGTTGGTGCCGGTGAGCTGATCGTTGTAAAACTGTTCAATGCCCCCGGTGCCCGTACTGCCGTCCCCGCCGGAAAAGCCGATGACATTGCAGCCCATGGAATTGTATGGGTATACCCGGCGGTACTCGTCCTCAAACCAGATCCCCTTGACCCGTTTTTTGGACTCGTTGTCGTCCTCGCTGGCTTTAAACGCCGCGTTGGTATCCTTCTGAAGCTGTTCGAAAGCCGCCTTCTGATCGTAGCTCAGCTGCCGGCCCTTGCTGTAGCGCACATAAGGACTTTTGCTGCGCTCCTCGATCAGGTTCTGCAGCTCCGCGGCGTCGTAACCGAAGGTCTGCACCAGCGCGTCGATGGTGGGCTGCAGGTAATGGTCCTTGTCATAGAGATTGCTGCTGCCTCTGGGACAGCACGATCTTGTTGTACTGCTCGTTGTTGTCCCTGATAATCCGGTAAAGCACCATTACTAATGCAAATAAAGCCAGCGTAATCACCAAAACAGTGATTGCCAGCTTTTCCTGCATGTATTTTTGAAATACCTTTTTATCGGAACGTTTCTTATTCTTCGGTCCGGGGGGGCCGCCATTGGGGCCGCCACCCCGGTTGCCTGAATTAGTATTCCGGGATGTCCTCATACTGTCTTACATACTCACTTTCTGACTTGTCGAATAACAGAACCTGGTTCTTGTTGGCGTAAACCATCCCCAGCTCCTTGGTGGCGATCTCATAAATCTGATTCAGATCCACGCTGGTGTTGATGGCCGTCTCCAACGCGTCGTTCTCCGAGCGCTGTTTCTCCAGGTCCGCTTCCATCCGTTCAATGGCATGCATCCGCCCCGTGATGGAGGACTGCAGATGCAGATAGTTCACACAGAGGTATAAGGTGCAAAGCGACGCGATGGTCAGCATGATCACATACGGAAGATCCATATGCAGTGCTTTTTCCTGGTTGCGGCGAATCCTCTGGTTGCTGCGCACGCTGTTCGCATTCTTAGGCTTGCGCCTGGGCTGTCTTTTGTCCGGCTCGTAAGCCGGCTCCAGCTTCGGGGCAGCCGATCCGTGTACATATCCGTCCCTGTAGGAAACTGCAGCCTGACGGTTCATCTGTCTGTAATTGCGCCCTCTGGACGCCTGTGTTCTGGCAGCCATAACACCTTTCCTCCTCCCTTTTTGAAAATCCGAAAATCCTTAAAAAATCCTACAACTTTATCCTTTGTACGAACGGACGCCCTTTACGCCCGCTCGAAAACCCTCAATTTTGCGCTCTTGGAGCGGCTGTTTACCTCCAATTCCTCCTCGGAGGGAAGAATGGGCTTGCGGGTGATGACCCGCCCTCTGCTCACACGTCCGCACACGCAGACTGGAAAATCCGGCGGGCAAATGCACGGGTGCTCGCTTTCCCGGAAACGCTTCTTGACGATGCGGTCCTCCAGGGAGTGGAACGTGATGATGCTCAGCCTTCCGCTGGGATTCAACAGATCGATCATGGTGTCGATGGACTGTTCCAGCACGGTCAGTTCCTGATTGAGCTCGATGCGGATGGCCTGGAACGTGCGCTTGGCGGGGTGTCCGCCTGTGGCCCGGACCTTGGCCGGTATGGCGGCCTTTATGATCTCAGCCAGCTCGCCGGTGGTCTCAATGGGCGCGTTCTCCCTGGCCCTCACAATGTGCTTGGCAATGTTCTTTGCAAAACGGTCCTCGCCGTAATCACGGATGATGCGGTACAGCTCCATCTCGCCGTAACCGTTCACGATGTCCGCGGCGGTCCGGTCGTTTCTCTGGTCCATGCGCATATCCAGCGGCGCGTCCTCGCGGTAGGTAAAGCCCCGCTCCGGCGTGTCCAGCTGATAGGAGGAAACGCCCAGGTCCAGGTAAATCCCGTCCACCTTCTCAACGCCCAGTTGTTCCAGCACGGAGCGGATGTTCCGGTAATTGTCCCGCACAATGGTCACCTTGTCTGCAAATGCCTTCAGGCGCTGCCCCGCCGCGCGGATCGCGTCCTCGTCCTGGTCGATGCCGATCAGACGCCCGTGTCCCAGGCGCTTCAGGACCTCCAGGGCATGTCCGCCGCCGCCCAGGGTGCCGTCTACATAGCAGCCGCCGGGGATAATATTCAGGCTTCCCACCGTCTCATACAGGAGCACCGATGTATGTCCAAATTTCAACTCTTCCATCAGATTCCCAAACCTTCCATATGCTCCGCAATCTCTTCCATATCGTCAAACGTATTGGCTTCCAGCCACCGTTCCTTGCTCCAGATTTCGATGCGGCTGCCGACTCCGACCAGCACGGAATCCTTCTCGATGCCGGCGAACTCCCTGAGGATGGCCGGCAGCAGAATTCTGCCCTGCTTGTCCACTTCACAGGTGGTAGCTCCTGCGAGCAGGAAACGTGAAAACTTACGGGCGGCGGTGTTTGTAAGGGGTAAGGTGCGGAGCTTTTCTTCCAGTTTTGCCCACTCGGAATTCTCATACACAAAAAGGCAGTTGTCCAGGCCCTTCGTCACAACGAATTCATCGCCCAACTGCTCTCTGAACTTCGAGGGAACGATCAAGCGCCCCTTCGAGTCAACTGTATGATTGTACTCACCCATGAACATAGCTCATCACCTGCCGTACATCACCGCGGTACGCGGATGGGCCGTGGGGGATAATCCGAAACCCCCACTTCATCCACTTAACAACCATCCTCTACCACTTTGCACCACTTTCTACCACTTGTATGTCCATAATAGTACAGAAACTGGGAATTGGCAAGAAGTTTTTACGTTTTTCTTTCAAAAAAGAGAAGGAATTTTCTGGAAAAAACGAGAGACAGACAACGGCTTTCGCCTCCTGTCTGCCTCTTTTGATCCATATATGGATTTTATATTTCTTTTTTGCTTAATTTTTTATAATGATAGGTCAAAGCTCCCACTGCCGCTCCCACCAAAGCAGCGGAAAGAAGCTGCGACACAGCCAGAGCGGTTCCCGGAACCTTCAGCTGATCTGTCCGCAGGCCCTCGATCCAGAAACGTCCCACGCCGTAGCCCAAAAAGTAGATCCAGAGCATTTCCCCGTCAAAACGCTTGCGTTTTCTGTACCATAGCATAAAGAGAAGGACGCTCAGATTCCACACCGATTCGTATAAAAAGGTGGGATGTACCTGGATATAGGATATCCCATTTTCCACAATCCTGTGGTCGATCAGCTCCTGTGAGATCATGGACGGGTTTACGATGCTTTCCTTAATGCGCATGGCAAACAGACTGTCTGTATATCCTCCAAAGGCCTCGCAGTTAAAGAAATTCCCCCACCGGCCGATAATCTGTCCTGTCAGCAGTCCTAAAACTCCCGTATCTGCCATGGAGAAAAAGGACTGATGGCGTACTTTGGTAAATACAATAAGCGTAATTACCGCACCAATCACTCCGCCGTAGATTGCCAGACCTCCTGCCCGAAGATTAAAGATCTGAAGAAGATCATTTTTATAGTTGTCCCACTCAAAGGCCACATAGTAAAGTCTGGCCCCTATAATGGAAAACACAATGGCGTAAAGGGCAAAATCCAGATAGAGATCCGGATCCTGTCCTCTGCGCTTTGCATCTGAAAATGCCACCGCCATGCCGGCTAACATCCCAAGCCCGATGATGACCCCGTAAAAAGCAATCCGAAATCCAAAAACGGAAATGCTGTTTGGCAGGTGGGTAAAGGTAATCCCAAGGTTTACAAAGCTGAGATCTGCTCCAATTGCTTCCATATTATATACTTCCTTCCCGGCAGAGCTACAAGTCTGTATTTTTTCTGCCCTCTGATGTCATATTCTGTCCGTACCCCTTATACATCCAGACAGCTTCCCCCGATAAATTCCCGAAGAATGGAATTTTTCGGTATATCCTCACTGCTGACCCCGATAAAATAATCCAGAAATTTCAGCAGCCGTTTTGCTTCCACATACTCATCACAGTCTCTTGGGATTCCAAAAAGCAGCGGCTCCACATACTGCTTTAATACTGCCAGTTCATAGATAAGAGCGGAGTTAAACATGGCATCCGCCTCCTCCTGATAGGGGAAAATGTTCTGTTCCTCTCCTCTGCGAACAGAAGGCCACATACGGATGGTTTCTCTGGCAGAAGAGCCCCGTGTCCTGGCATCCCGGACCATGCGGCGGATCAGCCGCCCGTCCGTGGTAGGAATCCGGTTGTGCTCGTCAATATTTAACTGGGTTAATGCACTGATATAAATCTTAAATTTGCTTTCTCTCGGAAGCGCATAGGACAGCTCGTCATTGAGGCAGTGGATGCCCTCGATCACAAGGATATCGTCCTTTCCCAGCTGCAGAAAATCACCCTTATACTCCCGTATGCCCTTTTTGAAATTATAATACGGAAGTTCTACCCGTTCTCCTGCCATTAGAGCCGTCATATCCCGGTTAAACTGCTCTACATCCAGGCATTTAATGCTCTCATAGTCATAATTTCCCTCCGCATCCCTTGGACTGTCTGCCCGGTTTACAAAATAATTGTCTACCGCAATGGGATGGGGACGCAGCCCGGCAGCCTCAAGCTGAATAGACAAACGATGGGAAAAGGTGGTCTTTCCAGAAGAGGACGGGCCTGCGATCATAACAAATTTCGCAGTTTTCTTCTCCGCGATCTGCGCCGCGATCTCCGCGATCTTCTTTTCCTGAAGCGCCTCCTGAATTAAAATCAGATGAGCCATCCCTCCTGCGGCGATGGTATCATTTAAAGCTCCTACGGTCTCCAGATCCGTTCCCCTGCCCCACCGGGCGGACTCGGCCAGCGTGGCAAACAGCTTATCCTGGGGTACAAACTCAGGCAGTTCTTTTGGTTTTCCCATTGTCGGAAGAAGGAGGACAAAGCCATACTGATACCGCTTTAAATCAAAATATTTCAGATATCCCGTATCCGGCACCATATACCCGTAATAGTAATCCTCAAAGCCGTCAATGCTGTACATGTTCACACGGGAGACACGGCGGTAACGGAACAGTCGCTCTTTATCATACATATGATGATCGTGAAACAGCTCGATCGCATCATCCGTGGATACACTGCGCTTTTGGATGGGAATTTTCCGATTTACATATTCTTCCATTTTTGCCTTTACCTGCTCCAAAAAACCATCGTCCACAGTAAATGCGCCTCTTGCCTCTACGAAAAAACCCTTTCCTACGGAAAAATCCACGATCACCTTTTCCACCCGTTCTGCCCCGGCCACTGCATAGAGGGCCTTTAGCATCAGCAGGGTAGCGCTGCGCTGATAGGCAGACATTCCCGGCTTTTCCTCTGCAGTGATAAAGCGCAGACTGCCGTCCCTGACGGTCTTGTGAAGTTCCTGGAGCTTTCCACCAATCTGTACCAGCAAAATATCATGTTCAAAACCACTCTGATACTCTTCTGCCACCTGCGCCCAGGTCGTTCCCTGAGGATATTCTCTTATGTCTGTTCCAATTTTCACCCGTACCATATGCTTACCTCCCCACTTCTGATTTTCTGCTGCCGCTATAAGCAGCTGCCGCTTTCCTATAAAAGAACGGACGGCCAGGCCGGCTCTGCCAGAACAAGCGCTGCCTCACCTTTTAGTTTTTCCCGCAGAACCTCAGCCATATGCTGGATAAAAATATGCTCCAGCCCGTAATGGCCTCCGTCAATGACGGCAAGTCCCCTGGCTGCCGCGTCAATTCCCGGATGATGGCCGATATCACCGGTGATCAAAACATCGGCTCCTGCCAAAACCGCCTGCTCAATAACGCTTGATCCGGAGCCGGGACAGAGAGCTGCCCTTTTCACTTCCTTGTCCATCAGTCCCGGCCCGTAAACCAGCACAAAAGGAAGATCAAAAGCTTTCTTTACCTTCTCCGCCAGACCGTTCACCGTCATAGGCTCATAAAGGCTGCCCACAGCCCCGATTCCGTAGGGGACGGATGTTCCATTTTCTTTCATCTCCCCCATACACTCTAAAGGACGTATTTCCCTTATATCCAGCCGCTCTGCTGCCAGAGCTGCCATTCCCTCAGGCGCGGCGTCAAAATTTGTATGCATGGCATACAGGGAAATATCTGCCTGGATCAGCCGCACCAGCCGCCTTGTAATAAAATTCTGGTCATTTACCTTCTTAACAGGACGGAAAATAAGGGGATGATGGGTAAGAAGAAGATCCGCCTTTTCACGAATGGCTGCATCTACAACCTCATCCGTGGCATCCAGGGCAATGTATATCTTTTTTACCTCCTTATCGCTTCTTCCCGCTAACAGACCGGGATTATCCCAATCGCAGGCGCAGCTTTCCGGAGCCGTTTCCTGTAATATCTTTATGATGTCACTGCACTTCATATTCTGCCTCCCTGATCTGTGATAATTCTTCTAAAAGGGACTGTCTGGCTTTTTCCTGCCCTTTTGTAAGCTCCCCTTTCTCTTTTGCGGAAAGCGATGCAAGGATTGCCAAAACCCGTTCCTCCTCTTTTTTTAAATATTCTTTTAAAACGGGTTCCTTCTGTTCAAGAAGGTATTTTCCATAGCGGTATTCAATGGTCCTGTTATAAACCATAGCTCCCCGCACCACGCTCATAACCGTATAGTATTTTCCTTCCTCCCGGAGCATGGCCTCTTTTTCAATGAGAAACCCCTCTTCTGAAAGGAAGCGGCGTACCTTTTCAAGATCTGACTGAGGCGAAAGGATAAAACGCCGGATCGTGCTCCATAGATGCCTTCCCTCCTGCAGAATCTTTATCTCCAATTCGCCTCCCATTCCGGCGATGATCACCGTGTCTGCCTCTTGGGGCTTTAACTCTTTTAATCCGTCGCTTAAACGGGTGCTTATAGGGATATCTGAAATTCCCGCCTCCTTTATGTGAGCCTCCGCCCGTTCCAGAGGGCCTGTCCGCACATCCATGGCAAGGGCGCTTTTTATGCGGCCTTCTTTTGCCAGACAGATGGGAACAAAGCCGTGGTCCGTACCGATGTCTGCGATCCGGCTGTCCTGGGGCACAAAGGAAGCCACCAGCTTCAGGCGCTCAGACAGACGGGGAACAAAATTTGCTGTATGATTCGTCATATTCATTTTCCTGTTCGTGTAATAATTTTTATGCGCTAATCCAGAGAAATGCTGATCTGCTTTAAGGCAGCCTGCTGCTTTATGATCTCCTGCAGCTGGGCGATATCCTTTGCATTGCGGCTGGCCGTGTCAAGACTGTGTCTGCGCACCTTTAAAACCGTTTCTGAAAAAGCTTTTTTCTGCTCCTCATTGCTTAAAGACTCCTTCAAGCTGGCGTTAAAAAGAGCCGCCACCTCCCGGTACTGATCGTCATCATTGATAAAACGGCTGAGGATCGCAGCCGGATTTAAACTGCCCTGCTCATGGCCTTCAAAGACCATCACCGCCACCTGATGATACAGCTCTTCCACAAAATCATCTGCGGTTATAACTCCGCGGATCTTATCAAACAGAGCCGGATCCTCGATCAGCCAGGTTAAAAGCAGACGCTGGGAGCGGCGTATACCGTCTTCTCTTTCCGGACGGCGGCGGGATTTCGTTCCATCCCCGTTCCCTGTCCGGCCTTCAGATGCACCTTTAAAGGAAGCCCCTTCATCCGGTGCAGTTTCTCTGTAGCCACGTCCTCCCGCGTCCTCTCGGTAGCTGTCACCTGCCTTTAATCCAAGCTGCATACCCATGCGGTTTACCAGCTGGCGCAGCTCATCCTCTTTAATCATATGCTCTCTGGCTACTGCCTGAAGATAATTGTCCCGCTCTAAGGGTTCCCCGAACTGGAGCAGCTTTCTGGCTGTTTCCTGATAAAACTTCGTTTTCTGCTCCGGATCATCCAGCGCATACTGCCGTTTCAGCACATCAATCTCAAACAGAAAGCTGTTTTTTGCCTCCAAAATCCGCTTTCTGAACGCATCCGGCCCCATCTGTTTGATAAATTCATCTGGATCCTTACAGGGGCTCATATTTAAAATTCTGGCTGAAAGCCCTGCTTCCCTGAGAATAGGGATGGCTCTTAAGGCTGCTTTTACACCGGCTCCATCGCTGTCATAGGTTAAGATCACCTGATCCGTATACCGCTTCAAAATCCCCGCATGCTGACTGGTAAAGGCAGTCCCAAGAGAGGCCACTACATTGGTAAAACCGGCCTGATGCAAAGAGATCACATCCAGATAACCCTCGCAGATCAGCATAAACTTCTCCCTGGTGGTTCTGGCATAATTTAAGCCGTAAAGGCTGCGGCTTTTATCAAAGAGCCTGGTTTCCGGAGAGTTTAGATACTTTGGCTCCCCTTCTCCCATCACACGGCCTCCAAAGCCGATCACACGGTTATTTACATCCATAATGGGAAACATGACACGGTTCCAGAACTTGTCCCTGCCGCCGCGTTCTTCTACGGTCACAAGGCCTGTTTCCTTTAAAAAGCTGTCCTCATAGCCCTTTTCCCTTAAAAACCGGTACAGGTCATCACTGGTCTTATTGGAATAGCCCAAACCAAAGCGCAGGATGGTCTCATCCGTAAGCCCGCGCTTTTCCTTAAAATACTCATATCCGGCCTTTCCCTGGGGCTGCTTCAACTGATAATAAAAATAATTGGCAGCCAGCTTGTTTACCTCAAGGAGCCTGGAGCGAAACTCTGCCTGTTCTCTGGCCTCTTTGCTGTACTCCATCTTGGGGAGACTGACCCCGGCCCGGTCTGCCAGAGCGGTAAGCGCCTCCTGAAAAGTATAGTTTTCGTATTCCATCACAAAGGTAAGCACATTTCCGCCCGCCCCGCAGCCAAAGCAGTAGTACATCTGCTTGCCCGGAGAAACGGAAAAGGAAGGCGATTTTTCATTGTGAAACGGGCACAGGCCGAAATAGTTAGCTCCTTTTTTCTGCAGTTTTACATATCCTGAGATCACATCCACGATGTCATTTTTCATTCTCACTTCTTCTATGACTTCATCCGGATAGTACATGCATCTTCTCCCTTCCGACTTGTTTTAGTATACATTCCACCGTTTAGGCACAAACAGCGCCTCAAACCGGTCAATGGCATAAATGTCACTCATTCCCGCAATATAGTCGCAGACCACCCGGGACTTTTTCTCCCCATTTACCATTAAAAGAATATACTCCATGGGAAGACGGTCCGCATGCTTCATATAATATTCATACAGTCTGGCGATCATCTCCTGGGCCTTGCTTTCTTCTGCCTTTGGAATGTCATTTCTATATACATGTTCAAACATCCACCGGCGCAGGCCCTTCATCGCCTCCTCCATATCTGAAGACATGATAATCTGAGGCTGATCCATACTGTTTAAAATAAGATCCCGTATCATACGGTTCAACCGTTCCCGCACACTGTTTCCAAGAACATCCGTATACTCCTTTGGGAGCTCCTCTTCTGCAAACATACGGGCACGGATCGCATCATCAATATCGTGATTGATATAGGCAATCTTATCCGACAGCCGGACAATGGCACCCTCCAGCGTGGATGGATGGCCTGCGGTCCGGTGATTTAAAATCCCGTCCCGGACTTCCCAGGTTAAATTAAGACCCTTTCCATCTTTTTCCAGAACCTCTACGATGCGGACGCTCTGTTCGTAATGGGTAAAGCCATCCTCGCAGATCTGATCTAAAACAGCTTCTCCCGAATGTCCAAAGGGCGTATGGCCCAGATCGTGTCCTAAGGCAATGGCCTCTGTGAGGCTTTCATTCAGACGCAGAGACTTGGCAATGGTTCTGGCAATCTGGGATACCTCCAGAGTATGCGTCAGCCGGGTGCGGTAATGATCTCCCTCCGGCGCCAAAAACACCTGGGTTTTATGCTTCAGCCTGCGGAATGCCTTACAGTGGAGGATCCGATCCCTGTCTCTCTGATACTCCGGCCGTATATCACAGAGCGGTTCTGCATGATCCCTTCCCCTCGTCCGGGAAGAAAAGGAAGCATATGGACTTAAGGTCTGTTCCTCCA
>PVMN01004032.1_pt1 | contig 10546 bp, 5 predicted proteins | sample 1853401 | NCBI WGS metagenome assembly PVMN01 (sample SAMN08533510, study PRJNA380276) | Human gut metagenome, whole genome shotgun sequencing project.
TAATGAGCGAACAACAATTAGTGCTTATGCGCATGCCTTTAGGTCCACTAGGAACAAATTGCTATGTCATAGGCGATAAAGCTGTTGGTGAGGCTTTCATCATTGACCCTGCCACACCGGAAGTATTAGATGCGCTAAAGAAACATGACTTGAAGCCCAAAGCTATTTTGCTAACCCATGGTCATGGTGACCATATTGGGGGCGTTCAAGACATTGTAGATGCCTATCAAGTGCCTGTATATATTCATAAGGGTGATGTGCCGTATTTGTCAGATCCTGAACTCAATCTCAGTGCTTATAGCAATCCTACACCGATTAAGGTGAAGGCAGAGATCATCGAGGTTAAACAAGGTGACCATATCACATGTGGGGATATCGATTTGGAAGTACTTGAGACACCAGGTCATACGCCCGGTGGGGTGTGTTACTACATGGAAGGTCTTGTATTCGTAGGGGATACTCTCTTTAGAGATTCCGTAGGACGTACAGATTTTCCAAACGGCTCTTATGAGACCTTGATGGAATCCATCAAAACTCAACTTTATAAATTGCCTGATAATACTATGGTGTATCCTGGTCATGGGCCGGAAACAAATATAGGTTATGAAAAACAATACAATCCATTCGTTGGAGTGTAGGTTTTATAAAATTTTGTAAGAAATAAAGGGGATAGTTATCATGAATACAACATTAGAAAAATTAAAAGAACGCATTAAAGACAAAAAATACAAATTGACTACACAACGTCAAACCATTTTGCAAGCCTTCATCGATGCTGATGAAAATCATTTAAGTGCAGAAGACGTATATGTACTTGTAAAAGAAGTGGCTCCTGATATCGGCTTGGCTACTATTTACAGAACACTTGATCTCTTCACTGAACTTGATTTGTTGAAACGTCTTGATTTCGGCGATGGTCGTAATCGTTACGAATTGAACGATGAAGAGTTTGCTCATTTCCACCATCATTTGATCTGCGTAAAATGTGGCAAAGTATCCGAGTTTGAAGATGATATGCTTGAAACACTAGAATCCATCATTGCTAAAAAATTGAACTTCCGCACTATCGACCATCAATTGAAAGTATATGGTTATTGCAGTGATTGCCAAAATCATATGACTGAAGCAGAGCTTGACAAATTAGAACGTATGGCTCATCACCATGCTTAATGGATATCTATATACGGGACCATTACCGCTTGGTTCTGTAGTGGCCCATAATTGTGGTGCTGCAGGCCTGTTTTCTGACAAGGTGCATCCAGATGTTATCCTTGAAGCTCACGAAGTCGATGGATTGTATATCTTAACAGTTACCACTGGTGAGACAGTTCAGACTTTTGAAGGCCCTGTTTCCTCTATGGGACGACGTCAAATAGGGCAAGCTTTGTTAAGCTATTTGCGTGAATATCAAGGCTTGCCAGTTGATGCTCCATGGGGGACTATGGTCGGTGTACGCCCTACAAAGCTACTACATAAATATATAGATACATATGGCTCTGTCCACATAGCAACTCGTCACATTAGGGACGAGTTTTCTGTGTCTATGGAAAAACTTGCCACTTTAGGCTCTATAGGTGAATACCAACGTCCATTTTTAGCCAATACAGACGATAAAAAGGTGAGTCTCTATTGTGGCATTCCTTTTTGTGACACCCGCTGTGTTTACTGCTCCTTTCCGTATGGACTCTATCAAGACTATGATGGTAAAAGCCAATTTTTAACTGCCTTAGCCCGGGACATAGAGGATATGAAAACTATTGTTGAATCGTATGGCTTAACGGTAGATACCCTCTATATGGGGGGCGGTACACCGACGGTATTAGGGGACGAAGACTTTCACCAAGTTCTGAAACAGCTGTCTATACTTGTTCCTGAAGGTCATGAGTTTACTGTAGAAGCGGGGCGACCGGATTCTGTTAATCCTACAAAGTTACGATCTATGCTTGATTTAGGTGTCAATCGTATCAGTATTAACCCACAAACGATGCAAGATGATATTTTACGTCGCATAGGGCGTGGACATAGTGCACGTGATATTGATGAGTTGTTACAATATGTCAAACATAATACGTCGTTAGCGGTAAATATGGATTTTATTGCAGGCTTACCGAATCAAACGATGCAAAACATGATAGAGAATATGGATTATGTATGTCAAAATTTGCCGGAAAATGTTACAATTCATACGTTAGCATTAAAACGTGGTAGTCCATTGTATGATTTAAATATGCAAGATGATATCCCTGAGGAACATCTCGTGGCAGACATGATACAATATGGTAAAGAGCGTCTAGAAGCGGCTGGCTATGTACCATATTATCTATATCGTCAACAATATATGAGAGGACAGTTAGAGAATATCGGCTATACCTTGCCCGGCAAAGCGTGCGAATATAATATTCAGATTATGGAGGAACGACAAAGTATTCTTTCCATGGGACCTGGTAGTTCATCTAAGTGGATGCGGGCCCCTGAATATCGTCAATTGAAACAGCATATGCCAAAGGATGTAGATGTTTACCACGCAACGATAGATGCACTATTAGAGAAACGACATAGAATTTGTAAAAAATTTTGGGAGGTTGTGTAATGGCTATTAGAAAACCAAGAGGTACACAAGACTTTTTGCCAGAGCAAATGATAAATTGGCACTATATTGAACAGCGTATGCGTGAAATTTGTAAGGTATACGGGTTCAACGAAATTCGCACACCTGCCTTTGAAGATACTAAATTATTCTTGCGTGGCATTGGTGAAACTACAGATGTAGTACAAAAGGAAATGTACACATTTACTACGGGTGATGATGGTGGCTCTAGCTTTACCTTGCGCCCTGAAAATACAGCATCTGCAGTACGCGCATATTTAGAAAATAAAGTATATGGTAAAGAAGGCCTTACAAAATGGTATTACATGGGGCCTATGTTCCGACATGATAAACCACAAGCTGGCCGTTACCGCCAATTCCACCAATTCGGGGCAGAGGTATTAGGTTCTCAATCCCCTGTAGTGGATAGTGAAGTTATCTGCATGGTCGTACAATTGTTGAAAGACTTTGGCCTTAAAGACCTCAATGTAGAGGTGAACTCTGTAGGCTGTCCAATATGCCGCCCTGCATACCGTGAAAAATTAATTGAGTTCTTTGAGCCTAAAAAAGAACAATTATGTAGTGACTGCCAAGAACGTTTGTATAAAAATCCTTTGCGTATCTTGGATTGCAAAAATGAAACATGTAAATCCTTGTCCGTAGGTGCTCCTGAAATTCACGAACATTTATGTGAAGAATGTCATGATCACTTCGAAGAATTGAAAACTTATTTAACGGCTGCTAATGTGCAATATACATTAAATCCTCGTTTAGTACGTGGCCTTGATTATTACACAAAAACAGCATTTGAGGTGCAATATACTCCATTAGGGGCCCAAAGTGCAGTAGCCGGTGGTGGTCGTTACGATGGCCTTGTAGAGGAACTCGATGGTCCTCATACACCAGCCATCGGTTTTGCGATGGGTATGGAACGTTTATTATTAGCCCTTGAAAAACAAAACTTATTACCGGAACAAACTGTAGAGCCATCTGCATTCGTAGTAGCTCTTGGTGATGCGGCTAAGGTAGAGGCCTTCAAAATTTGCCAAGCATTGCATGATGCATATATATCCGTTGAAATGGACGGACAGGGTAAGAGTATGAAGGCACAATTAAAATATGCTAACAAAATTAATGCAAAATATGTTATCATATTGGGTGATGATGAATTGGCTCGTGGGGAAGCCATAATCCGATTCATGGAAACTAGTGAACAAGAAACTATACCACTCGATATAGTTTCTGAACGTATAACTTCTTTGGTGAAAGGATGACAATTAGAATGGAAACAATGCAAGGCTTACACCGTACGCACGGTTGTGGCACCATCTCTGAACAAGAGGTAGGTAAAGAGGTCGTATTATGTGGTTGGGTTGAACGCCGTCGTGATCATGGTGGTTTGATTTTCTTGGATTTACGTGATCGTTCTGGCGTAGTACAAGTAGTGGCATCTCCAGATCATAACGTGGAATCTTTCCACAAAGCAGAGGATGTTCGTAACGAATATGTACTTTGTGTACGTGGTAAAATTACAAAACGTGATGAAGCTGCTATCAATCCAAATCTTCCAACAGGTGCATATGAAATGTACTGTGAAGAGTTGCGCGTATTGAACTCTGCTAAAACACCTCCATTCTATATCCAAGATGATATTGATGTAGATGAAAATATTCGTTTAAAATATCGTTACCTTGACTTACGTCGTCCAGAAATGCAACGTAACTTGATTTTACGTCACAAAGTAACAAAAGCAATGCGCGACTTCTTCGATAGCCGCGATTTCTTGGAAATTGAAACTCCAATGCTTACTAAATCTACACCAGAAGGCGCTCGTGACTATCTAGTACCTTCTCGTGTAAATGCTGGTACATTCTATGCATTGCCACAATCTCCACAAATTTTCAAACAAATCTTGATGGTAGCTGGTTATGAAAAATATTTCCAAATCGTTCGTTGCTTCCGCGATGAAGATTTGCGTGCAGACCGTCAACCAGAGTTCACTCAGCTCGACTTGGAAATGTCCTTCGTAGATGAAGAAGACATTTATTCCATGCTTGAAGAAATGGTTGCTCATATATTTAAAACTACATTGGGCAAAGAAATCACATTGCCTATGCCTCGCATTACATGGGATGAAGCAATGGATAAATATGGTTCTGATAAACCAGACCTTCGTTTCGACATGGCCTTTACTGATGTAACTGATCTTGTAAAAGATACAGAATTTAAAGTATTCCGTTCTGTTATTGACAATGGTGGCGTAGTTAAAGGTATCGTAGTACCTGGTGATGCTGGTATTCCTCGTCGTGAACTTGATGACCTCGTTGAATATGTAAACCGTTATGGTGCAAAAGGTCTTGCATGGGCTTGCTTCAACGAAGATGGTTCTATCAAGTCTCAAATCATGAAGTTCTTAGGTGAAGATACAATCCGCAACATCGGTGAAAAAATGGGTGCTAAAGGTGGCGACCTCGTATTGATGATTGCTGATAAACCAGCAACTGTAGCACGTGCATTGGGCGAATTGCGCCTTGAAATGGCACGTCGTATGAACATGATTGATCCAGATAAATTGGCATTCACATGGGTAACTGATTTCCCTATGTTCGAATATAACGAAGATGAAAAACGTTATGTTGCAATGCACCATCCGTTCACAATGCCTCGTCATGAAGACCTTGATAAATTAGAATCCGATCCTGGCAGCGTAAAAGCAATCGCTTATGATATGGTATTGAACGGTGTTGAAATCGGTGGCGGTTCCTTGCGTATTTACCAATCTGATGTACAAGAAAAAGTATTTAAAGCTATTGGCTTGTCTGAAGAAGAAGCAAAATCCAAATTCGGCTTCATGCTTGATGCATTCCAATATGGTGCACCTCCTCATGCAGGCTGTGCATTTGGCCTTGATCGTCTTGTTATGTTGATGGCAAAACGTCAATCTATCCGCGACGTAATCGCATTCCCTAAAACTCAATCTGCTTCTGATGTTATGAGCCAAGCGCCATCTGAAGTAGAACCTAAACAATTAAAAGAGTTACATATTAAACCAGATATCGAGGAAGAAGAAGAGCAATCTTTGGTGTAAAAACATAGGCAAGAATTGATTAAAATTCAAATGTCAAGACTTGTTTATTACCAATCTTTCTGATACTATTTATGTATAAGATATCCCTGCCATGTGCGTGTGATATCGCAGTTTTGAGCCAACACATTTACTTCGGGAGTCCGAACTCTCGTCTGAACGTTACGCCCTTATGGGACAACTGCAGGATGAGGAGGACACCCACCTGCCCTAAGCAGGATCAAAACGCGGTACATTACGGCATGGTGGGGCTTTTTTGCGTGTAAAAATGGCATATAATGAGAACATCAATGGTTTACAAATATGGATATTAATAGTTTATATACAGTGAATTGAGGTGATAGAATGGATAGTTTGTTTGATTTAGAGCCTACAAATGCATATGAGCCACTTCCTGTGCGTATGCGTCCTACCAAGTTGGATCATTTATACGGTCAAGAGAAGGCCGTAGGGAAGGGGACCTTCTTACGTGCTATGGTAGAAAATGATACCATACCATCTATGCTTTTTTATGGGCCTTGTGGAACGGGGAAAACTACACTAGCAGGTATCATTGCTAAGGTAAGTAATAGTCATTTTGTAAATTTAAATGCTACCAATGCTGGTATAGGTGAGTTGCGTAACATCATAGAGGATGCTCGTAAGCGCGTACGGTCATTACAACAAAGAACTATATTATTCCTCGATGAAATCCACCGTTTCAATAAAAGCCAACAAGATGTGTTATTACCTTGTGTAGAAGATGGTACGATTATCCTCATTGGTGCCACCACAGAAAATCCGTTTTTTGAGGTTAATAGACCTCTTTTATCCCGTTTGCGACTCATAACATTGGAGGCTTTGACACCAAAGGCGATTGGTCAAATTTTGCGTCGTGCTATTACAGATGAAGAGGTAGGTCTTGGTAAACGCCGTTTACAAGTCACCGACGAAGTACTAGAGGATGTAGGCATCTTCGTCAACGGTGATGGTAGGATGGCTCTCAATATTTTAGAGCAAGCAGCAGCTATGGTTCCCGACGAAGGTACTATATCTATTGAGGTCCTAGAAAAGGTCGTAGGCCGTCGTATTTATACATATGACAAAAAAGGTGATAGCCACTACGATACAATCTCTGCTTTTATTAAAAGTATGCGTGGCTCTGATGTACAAGCGACGGTGCATTATTTGGCACGTATGATTGAAGCGGGGGAGGATCCTAATTTTATTGCTCGTCGTATCGTAATATGTGCAGCTGAGGATGTAGGCCTTGCAGATCCGCAAGCTTTAATTCTAGCCAATGCAGCGGCTCAAGCGGCTCATATGGTAGGATTTCCGGAGGCTCGTATTATATTGTCTGAAGCGGCTTGTTATGTAGCATTAGCACCGAAAAGTAATTCTGCTTATTTGGCTATCGATGCAGCAATTGCCGATGTGCGCCACAAGGATTGTGGACAGGTGCCAGATCATTTAAAAGATAGTCATTATAGTGGGGCTAGCAAGCTAGGTCATGGGAACACCTATAAGTATGCCCACAACTATCCAAATGGCTATGTAAAACAGCAATATCTACCAACACCTCTTATGGATGCTTCGTACTACAATGGTATTAAAAGAGGCAAGGAAGAACAGTTACTTTGTGACTGGGAGAAACGGCGCAAAGGCTAACTAAATACTTCGATATATGCTATAATATAATGATAAGTTAATTTATAGTAGTGTTATATAAGTAAGGGGTTTGTATAGATTTATGGCAGAAGAAAAAACTTCCACCAAAAAACGCAATACACGACGAAAGCGAACAAGTACAAAACAGCAAACTAAGTCTCAAGGGTTTTCCTTGCGCAGCGAAGTTAAAGGCTTAATTGTAATTGCCTTTGCAGTTATTTCCTTGCTCGGATTCTTTGGGTTTGAACTCGGTCTTGTAGGACAGATTTTAACAGGTATATTCCGTTATGGTTTTGGCCTAGGCGGTATTATTCCTTGCCTTGGTGTGTTCTGGATTGGCTGGCGATTATTGTATAAAGGAACATTTATTTCCGTTACTAAACGGGGCGTTGTAATGACTTTGTTCTTCTTATTCTTGCTAGCCCTTGTTCCATTGTGGCGCGTTCCTGAGGGGCAGGAACTAATCACAACACAATTGGCTGATCAAGGTGGTGTAGTAGGTGGAGCTATCGCTACATTCCTTCGTACTCTATTAGGTGAGCTAGGGGCTATCATTTTAGATGTGTTCTTATTATTAGCCTTTGGTATTCTAATCACTCGTTTATCTTTGCGAAGTGGCTTGCAAAAGGCAGCAGATAAAACACAAGTAGGTTTAGATGTAGCTAAAGAAGTGGCTGCTGAGAAGGTCGCTGTAGCTAAAGAGGTCTTTGAAGATTGGAATGAACAACGCAAAGAAGCTGCAGAACAACGGAAAGCGTATAACAGGGAAAAGGACACACGCTTTGCTGATGCTGCAGATCAAGCGTTAGATACACTTGAAAAACGAGGTATCACTACCGATCGAGATAACTTTGAAACGAGTGCGGTTGTAGATAATGAACCTATGGTGGATACAGTAACGACTGTAGAAGCTCCAAAGGCTCCTACATCTTGGAAAGAATTAGCTGAAATAGAAGCGCGCAACCGTGCAGCAGAACAATTGGCGAATATTTCTGAAGATGCTGGTGATGCGAAGTCTTATGATGCAGATGATTTTGATCAATTCTCTGATGCTAGTAGATCTACAGGTGATGACTATGTATATACTCCAGATGAGGATTATACATATACTCCAGACGAAGGATATACAGATGAATCTGAATCAGTAGAGAATAACCATGAGGAACAACCAGAGTTTACATATCAAAATACAACGATTGGTCCATTGGAAACTAATCACGCTGCCATAGCTTCTGCTGTACCTGGAACAGGTGCCGCTGCAAGTTCTGTAAGTGCTGGTGCTGGTATGTCTGGTATGAGTTTACAAGTACCATCTACTATTAGTACTACAGAAGATACAGCACAAGTAGCAGTATCTAAAGAGGGTCAAATTCATCGTACCTATGATAGACCTTATCATTTCCCAAGCCTTGATATTTTGGCGAAAGGGAAGGGGAGTCAAAGCAATGGTGAAGAAGTAGCGCAAAATGCAATGATGCTTGAAAATGTATTGAGTAACTTTGGTATTACTGCTAAGGTCGTTAATGCTACACAAGGTCCAACTGTTACACGCTACGAAATTGAACCTGCACCAGGTGTAAAGGTTAGCCGCATCGTCAATTTAACTGATGATATCGCCTTAAACTTAGCGGCTCAACATATTCGGATGGAGGCTCCAATCCCTGGTAAATCCGCCATCGGTATCGAGGTTCCTAATAAGACGACAGAGGCCGTTCATTTGCGTGATGTTCTTGATTGTAGTGACTTCAAGGACGCTCGTGGGGGTATTCCGGTAGGTCTTGGTAAGGATATTGCAGGTAAGCCTGTTATTACTGACCTTGCGAAGATGCCTCACCTGCTTGTAGCAGGTACTACTGGTTCTGGTAAATCTGTATGTGTAAATACTTTGATTTCAAGTATTCTATTTAGTCGTAAACCAGAAGAGGTTAAGCTTTTATTAATCGACCCTAAGATGGTTGAATTGTCTATCTACAATGGCATTCCTCATTTGATGGCGCCAGTTGTAACAGATATGAAAAAAGCAGCCGCTGTATTGCGTTGGGCTGTTCGTGAGATGGAGGCTCGTTATAAAGCTTTTGCAGCATCTGGCAAACGCGATATTAAGAGCTATAACGAAGCGCACCCTAAGGCGGCTATGCCTTTGATTGTATTAATTATCGATGAGTTAGCTGACCTTATGATGACTGCTCCTGATGATATTGAAGAATCTATTAGTCGCTTAGCACAAATGGCGCGTGCTGCAGGTATTCACATGGTACTTGCTACGCAACGTCCTTCTGTCAACGTTATTACAGGCTCTATTAAGGCCAATGTACCTAGCCGTATTTCCTTTGCAGTAGGTTCTCAAATTGACTCTCGTACTATTCTCGATATGGCGGGTGCTGAGAAATTGCTTGGTAAAGGGGATATGCTATTTGCTCCAATTGGTGCTAATAAACCAATTCGTGTACAAGGTGCGTTTATCTCTGATGATGAGGTAGAACATCTTGTGGAATTTGTAAAAGCTCAACGTGAACCAGAATATGACGATACTGTTACACAAGAGGCTGAAAAGGAAACCGAAAAAGAATCATCAGAAGAAAATGATATCTACCGCGATGAATTATTAGAACGTGCTGTTAATCTCGTTATGGAATCTGGTCAAGCTTCTGTGTCTATGTTACAGCGTCGATTCCGCATTGGGTATACTCGTGCGGCTCGCCTTGTTGATACGATGGAAGATCTTAAAATTGTTGGTCCTAGTATGGGCAGCAAGGCTCGAGAAATTTTGATGAGCCCTGAACAAGCTAAGGCGCGATATTTCTCAGACTCCAATGATGAGCAATAATTAAATGATTACGATATGAGTATTATGTAGATTAAGAGAGGAACGAAAATGGCTGAATTAGGCGAAGAATTACGACGTGAACGAGTAAGACGTAATTTAACCTTTAAAGATGTGGAGCAAGTACTGCACATTAAAACAACCTATTTGGAAGCTATCGAAGATGGTAAGTATGACATCATTCCTGGTCAGGTCTACGTAAAAGGCTTTATTCGTAATTACGGTAATTATTTAGATCTTGATGGGGATCGCTTGGTAAAAGCCTACCAAAGTCAAGTAGGAGATATTGATACGTTTTCTTTGCGTTCTGTGACGCGTCAGAAGGCACAAGCTGCGCCAAATTTGGTACAAAGCGAATTCGTTGAATACCAAACCTCTAAGAAGCGTATGTCTTTAGAAACGC
>PVMN01004037.1_pt1 | contig 10528 bp, 10 predicted proteins | sample 1853401 | NCBI WGS metagenome assembly PVMN01 (sample SAMN08533510, study PRJNA380276) | Human gut metagenome, whole genome shotgun sequencing project.
TCATGATGATGACCAACTCCTTCTGGAACGCCAGAGCCATCAAGGCCGCGGAGCAGGGCGATTACAAGGGCCTTGCGTTTAACCACTGGGTGGGTCCCCAGCTGCTCCAGTTCTGCTACCGGGTGATTCCCACTGTGGCCGTCCTCTACCTTGGACAGAATCTGGCTACGGATATCATCGCAATGTTCCCCGTGGACTCCTTTGTGATGAGGGCGCTGACCGCTCTGGGCGGAATGCTTCCCGCGGTTGGAGTTGCCATTCTGTTAAAGCAGGTTACGAAGAAGAACATCGAGATCGTGCGGTTCCTGTTCGGCTTTGCCCTGGTCGCAGCTCTGTGCATCAACATGATTACCATCGCAATCTTCGGCGCATTCTTTGCGTACAGCTATTTCTTATATATGAAAAAAGACGGGGCAGCGGTTGCTGTAGCGGATGATATGGAGGAGGAACTGTAGGATGAAAAAGTTAAGCGAAAGTACTCTGAGAAAATGTTGGCTGCGGTGGATGTGCGGAAACCTGTGTTCCATGTCCTTCCAGTGGCTGGAATCCCTTGCCTTTGCCGATTCCATGGCCCCGGCGATCAAGGAGCTTTACGGCGGAGATAAGGAAAAGGAGGCCGAGGCCCTCACAAGGCACTGCGCCTTTTATAACACGGAGCCTCAGCTGGGCTGTATCGTAAACGGCATCGCCTGCGGTCTGGAGGAGGAGAAGGCCAACGGCGCGGATTTGGACGACGAGGTGATCAACAGCATCAAGCTGGGCCTGATGGGACCCATCGCGGGGATCGGCGACGCCATGGTTCCGGGCATGTATCTGCCCCTGCTGCTGTCCATCGGCATCGGACTTGCGGACGGCGGAAATGTGATGGGACCAATCTTTTACATCGTCACGTTTTTGGCTACCGTATTGGCAGGCACCTATTACCTGTTCATGAAGGGCTATCAGATGGGCACCAAGTCTGTGGGGCTGATTGTGGGAGAGGCGTCCCAGAGAGTGCGGGAAGCGTTTAACCTGTTGGGCGCCATCGTAGTGGGCGGCGTGGGCGCGTCCTACGTGAGCATCAATACCATTTTACAGATCCAGACCGGCAACTCGGACGCCACCGTGGTGGTAAACGATGTGATCAACGGCATTTTCCCCAGACTGCTTCCCCTTGTGGCGATCATATTCTGCTGGTGGCTGATGTCCAGAAAGAAAATGTCGGCCCTCAAAGTGATGGGGATTCTGGTTGGAGTGTCCATCGTGGGCGTGGCCCTGGGACTGTTCTGACGGTTACTTTAACATCAAAGAATCAAAAGCCTTTCAGCAAAACATTGACAGGGTAAACAGGATCAATTATTATATTGTTATAACGATTGAGGCAATGGGAACAGAGGGGCTTATATGGAAAAATTAAATAGCGCAAAAGGCGCTCCGCCTTTATATTTGCAAATCAGCGAAATTTTACGAAATAAGATATTGACGAAGGAATACGCCTTCGACACGATTATTCCCAGCGAGACAGAGCTTCAGGGCATGTACCAGGTCAGCCGCATCACGGCCAGACAGGCGATCCAGGAGCTGGAAAAGGACGGTCTGGTCAGCAGGGCCAGGGGGAAAGGCACCGTTGTCATCTACCAAAAGCACATTGAGGAGTTTTTGACCAGGATCCGCAGCTTCACAGACGAGATGAAGGAGCTGGGAATCGTGCCCGGAACCAGCTACGCCCATATGGAGCTGGTGAAAGCGGACCAGCATCTGGCTAAGGTGTTTCAGGTGGAGCCGGACGTGCCGTTGTACCGCCTGGAACGCGTGAGAACGGGAGATGGGAAGCCCATCGTCATTTTCCAGACCTACTTCCACATGGGCAGGAACCTTCCCCTGGATGACAGCATGTACTACGGAAGTCTGTACGCCATGCTGGAGGAGATGAACATCCATCCGGTGAGGATCAAGGAAAAGTTCGACTGTATTATGCCGGACGCCCATACCAGGGAGCTGCTGAAGGTCCAGCGGACGATTCCCATACTCCGCAGAATCCGTACGTCTTACGACGAGTCCGGCGAGGTGGTGGAGTATACCGTCAGCCTGTACCGGGGGGACCGATATTCTTATTCCGTGGAGATCAGTAAATAGGCAACAAGGCAGTAGTTTTATTGGAAGATAAAACGGGAGCGCGGCAGGAAGTCTGCTGCGCTCCCGTTTTTGACAGGAGGAGAGACATGGAATTTTATCCGGGATTTGATATAAGTCCGAAGCAGGAGCCCTTCGGCTTTTGCTACGGCAAAGGTGTGTTCGGGCCGGAGGCGGAGATCCGCCGCTTAGACGATATCCGGGCGTCCCTGGAGGACCCGGGCTGCACCGGGCCGGAGGCGGTCTACTCCATCTCCATGGACGTGGGCATGGAGGAGGACCGGGAGGAGATTGAGAAGCGGAATCTTCTGTACGGCGCGGTCACCTACGCCGCGGGGACTCTGGGACGGGAGCCGGTGCGCTCCCAGGGACATATCCACGCCGTGAGCATTTCCTGCGGTTCCTCCACGCCGGAGGTGTACGAGATCTGGGACGGCCGGGCGATTATCTATATGCAGGAGTCCGGGGAGGACGATCCCGGGGCGTGCTACGCAATTTACGCCGGTCCCGGGGACGTGGTCATCGTACCGCCTTACTGGGTCCACGCCACGGTCAACGGGGGCGCGAACCGGCCCATGACGTTCGGGGCCTGGTGTGTGCGGGATTACGGGTTTGAGTACGGCCAGGTCAGGGCCCACGGCGGGATCGCCTACTTTCCCTATGTGGAGGACGGAGTCATCCGCTGGAGGGAGAATCCAGCCTACCGCTGCCGGGGATTGACGGAGAGGGGACCAAGGGAATATACGGAATTCGGAATCCGCAGGGGCGTTCCGGTGTACGCCCAGTTCCGGGAACAGAGGGACCGGTTTGATTTTGTGACGAGGCCCCAGGATTATCAGCACCTATGGGAGGGATTCAGACCATGAAGATAATGGAACCGAGCGCCGTGCATGATTTTTACAGCGGGGTGATCACCGGGACTGCGGTGAAAATGGGCACAAAACGCCTCAGGGACATCGTCGGGGCCTACAGTGAGGCCGGAGAGGCGGAGGATTTGGACCGGGTGATGTACGAGGTCTATTCCTTTGAAAACGGGGATCCCGCCCGGGCGGGAAACCTGAACTGGGGGCTTACGGTGATGTACCCGGAGCTTGTGGGAGAGGGATGTAATTTTACAAGGGGACATGTGCACGCTGACCGGAGCTGTGCGGAGATTTATTTCGGCCTTGCCGGGCAAGGGCTTCTGCTGTTTATGGATCAGGATGGCGGAACATGGGCGGAGAAGGTGTGTCAGGGTTCCCTGCATTATATTGACGGAAGGTGGGCCCACCGGCTGGTCAATACGGGGGACGGGGTGCTGAAGGTGGGAGCCTGCTGGCCGGTTACGGCGGGGCACGACTACCAGTGGGTGGAGGACCACCCGTTTCCGGTGAGAGTTTTTAAAAAGAATGGAGAGATCATATGTATCTGAACAGGGAATCCAATTATGAAAAACATCCGCGTACCAGAATACACGGTTTTAAAGAGGAGGTATTCTCCGGGTATGAGGACATTATAGAGGAACTGAAAAAAAGGTGCGCAAAACGGCCCTTTGTGCTGACGGTTGACTGCTATCCGGGAGTGGACGACGGGGAGCTTCTGGGGGCGCTTAAGGCTTTGGAAGCGGACCGGGTGATTCTGACGGAGGAGCTTTTCAAGGGCGAGCAGACGATCCGCCAGCAGATGAAATACCAGCTGACCGACGACCGGGTGTTCGGAAAGCTCTACGCCGGAGAGATCCGGGATTTTATGGATGAGGAGAAGCTTGGGAAAGCGGAGGAGGAGGTAAAGGACGCCTCCGGACTTACACTCATCTACGGCTTCGGGGCCGCCCTGGTGTCACCCGGCGACCTGCTGGTGTACGCCGATCTGGCCAGATGGGAGATTCAGCTGCGTTACCGCCGTGGAATGGGCAACTACCGGGCGGACAACGGCGACGAGGATATCCTGAAAAAATACAAGCGGGGCTTTTTCGTGGAATGGCGGATTGCGGATAAGCACAAGGCGGAGCAATTCGAGTCCATCGGATACCTGCTGGACACCAACCGCTCCGGCCGGCCGAAGATGATCAGCGGCCGGGCCTTCAGGGCCGCCCTGGGGGAGACGGCGGTCCGTCCCTTCCGCACGGTGCCCTATTTCGACCCGGGCGTCTGGGGCGGCCAGTGGATGAAGGAGGTCTGCGGCCTGGACGCGCAGGCTCCCAATTTTGCCTGGAGCTTTGACGGCGTGCCCGAGGAAAACAGCCTGCTCTTTGATTTCGACGGAACCGTGGTGGAGATCCCGGCCATGGACCTGGTGCTGTACCAGCCCAGGAACCTTCTTGGGGAGGCCGTGTTCGCCCGGTTTGGGGCGGAGTTTCCCATCCGATTCGACTTCCTGGATACCATGGGCGGTCAGAATCTGAGCCTGCAGGTTCATCCTCTGACCGAATATATCAAGAAACAGTTCGGGATGCAGTATACACAGGATGAGAGCTACTATATTCTGGACGCCGGGGACGACGCGGTGGTTTATCTGGGGCTTAAGGATGGGATCGACCGGGAGGAGATGATTGCGGATTTAAAGAGGGCCCAGGAAGGGGGACACCCCTTTGACGCAGACCGGTATATCAACCGGTTCCCGGCCAAAAAACACGACCATTTCCTGATTCCCGCGGGCACCTGCCACTGCTCCGGCAAAAACGCCATGGTGCTGGAGATCAGCGCCACCCCCTATATTTTTACCTTCAAACTCTGGGACTGGGGGCGCGTGGGGTTGGACGGGAAGCCCAGACCCATCCACATTGAACACGGGGAAAAGGTGATCCAATGGGACCGCACCACGGAGTGGGTGAAGCAAAACCTTGTGAACGCCTTCTATACGGTCAGCGAGGCCGACGGCGCTGTGGAGGAGCACACCGGGCTCCACGAGCTGGAATTCATCGAGACCAGGCGGTACTGGTTCGACCGGCCCATTGACCTGAACACGGAGGGGACCGTCCATATGCTGAATCTGGTGGAGGGCGCCGCCGCTGTGGTGGAGAGCCCGGAGGGCGCCTTCGAGCCCTATGAGGTGCACTACGCGGAGACCTTTATCGTGCCCGCCGCCGTGGGCGCTTACCGGGTGAGGCCGAAAAACGCGGATGAAAGGATCGGTTTGATAAAAGCCTATGTCAGATAAACTGGAAAAGCTGCGGCTCTTGGCTGTGGACATGGACGGCACGGCGCTGTTGCCGGACGCCCGGGTAACGCCGTCCACCCTGGCGGCATTGAAGCGGGTGATAGGGGAGGGGACGTTGGTGATTCCGGCCTCAGGGAGAGTCTTTGGCGGGATCCCGGAGGAGATTCTGGGGCTTGGCGTACCCTACGCCATCACGGCCAACGGGGCCTCGGTGGTGGACGCGGCCACCGGGAAACGCGTATATGAACGGAATATCCGGTACGAGGACGCCATGGAGCTTCTATCGTACCTCCTGACTGAGAACGGACAGACCTATTTCCAGTGCGGGGACCGCTATTACGAGGACAGCAGGCAGTCCCGGACGGCCGCCCTGATCCATCCCTACATGGCGCTGGCGGGACTGAACCGCACCGGCGGACAGGAGGATCTGCTGGGCTTTGCCGGGAAACAGGGGGATGGGATTCAGAAAATCGGAATCATGGTGTTCGACGAGGAGGCGGAGGCCCGGGTTCTGGCTTACGGGGCCGGACTGAAGCAGTTCCACGTGATGAAGACGGGCCGTTTCTCCCTGGAGTTTAACCGCAGGGGAACGTCAAAGGGAAATGCCCTGGAACATCTCTGCGGCCTCCTGGGAGTGGGGGCCGGGCAGGTGATGGCCATCGGGGATAATGAGAACGATATTTCCATGCTGGCCTTCGCTGGTTTGGGCGTGGCCATGGGAAACGCGCCGGAGAATGTGAAGGCCGCGGCGGATTTTGTGACAAAATCCAATGTGGAGGACGGTGTGGCGTCGGCTCTGGGGAGATTTTGGAGCCCGGCCGCCCGATAGACAGAACAACAGGGGAGCGTGAACAGAAAGGGCCGCGGACGATATCCGCGGCCCTTCAAAGGTCTTATTCAACCAGCCGTTTTAACTGCCATTTCCCGCTCCTTACCCGCAGGAAGGAGAAGATGGACCCTACGCCCCAGCCGATGGGAATGGACCACCAGATGGCGCTGGAACCGATAAAGTGGGCTAGGAGGTATGCGATGGCCACGCGGGAGACCAGGTTGGACATGGAGCTGAGCATGAAGGCGCCCATATCGCCCGCGCCGCGCAGCAGGCCGTTGCCCACAAAGAGAAAGCCCATCAGTATGTAAAAGACGGAGACGGTCTTCATGTAGCTGAGGCCGTAGCTCATGGCGCTGCCCTCGGCGCCCTGGTTGAGGAACAGGCCCAGCAGCTGGGGGCCGAACAGGTAGATGATGGCCGTGATGATCAGGGAGAAGATAAATACCATAAACATACAGGCCTTGTAGCCCTGGTGTACCCGGTCGTCCCGGCGGGCGCCCATGTTCTGGGCCGTGTAGCTGGACATGGCGTTGGAAAAGTTCATGTTGGGCAGCATGGCCAGGGTGTCGATCTTGGTGGCGGCGGTGTAACCGGCCACAAAGACCTTGCCGTAGGAGTTGACCAGCCCCTGCATGAACATCATGCTTAAGGACACGATGGACTGCTGCAGCATGGAGGGGATGCCGATCTTGGCGATCCGTCTGGCCGCGGGCAGCTCAAAGAAGGTGAACTTTAAGCCCCGCTTGGCTTCCTCGTTTTCCATGCGCATTAAGCGGCGCACCAGCACGAAGAAGGAGATGAAGGCGCACAGGCCCTGGGCGATCAGGGTGGCCCAGGCCACACCGGCCACGCCCATGTTGAACTTGATCACAAAGAGCAGGTCCAGGACGATGTTAGTCAGCGCGGATACCATCAGAAAACGCAGGGGCGTGTTGCTGTCGCCCAGGGCGTTATAGATGCCGTTTAAGGAATTGTAGAGGAACAGGAACACCGCGCCGCCGAAATAGATCCGCAGATAGGCCAGAGAGTCGGGCATGATGTCTTTGGCGGTGCCCAGCAGGTTGAGCAGGGGCTCGGCTGCCAGCTCGCCCAGTCCCATGATCACCAGTCCGACCACGCCCAGGGAGATGAGGGCGGTGGACACCGTGATCTTCATCTCGCGGATCTGCCCGGCTCCGAAGAGCTGGGAGATGACCACCGTACATCCCATGGACAGGCCGGCGGCCACGGCCACGGCGAGAAAGACCACGGGGAAGGAAGAGCCTACCGCGGCCAGGGCGTCCTCGCCCACAAAGCGGCCCACCACCATGGAGTCCACCATGTTGTAGAGTCGTTGGAACAGATTTCCCACCACCATGGGCAGTGCGAAGAAAAACAGCAATTTGAGGGGATTGCCCTCAGTGAGATTTTTAACCATTTAAACATCCTCCGTTCTTGCGTCGATACTCGGCGGCGTTTTCCGCCATCCGTTTGATGAAATCCTGGTACAGAGCCCGTTCCTCCTCGGTGAATCCGGTGTAACAGATATTGTCCCATTTCCGGTAAATTTCCTCGATGTTTTTGAGCATCTCCACGCCGGCTTCCGACAGGGATAGCAGCTTCTGACGGCGGTTTTTCTCGTTCACCTGACGGCATACCAGGCCTTTTTCCTCCAGCAGGGACACCGCTCTGGCGATGCGGCCCTTGTCCAGATTCATCATATAGCCCAACTCCTCCTGACTCATACATTTATCCTTGATCAGAGGCAGCAGCCGGCCCTCCAGCGACAGCATCCCGTATTTCTCCAGCTCTTCCCGGATATAATGCAGTTCGCAGCGCCGGTAAATTCCTAAATAGCGGTTCATATTCCCTCCTACTGTGTTAAAACGTTGCTTTATACAACGGTTGTGTTTCTCAACTATTATAAGGGCGCGGGAACCGGTTGTCAATGTCGGCTTTGCATTTTTGGGAATACAATATCTCAGGGCGCGCATACAAATATTGGGCTTTTCTGGAATCAAGCTTGTATTTTATGAGCGAATCAAGTATGATTAGAATAGTGAAATTTTGAGAATCGGCACGGAGGGCTGTCGACAGAGGAGCGTTTATGGGGAAGAAAATACTGATAGTAGACGATGCGATGTTTATGCGGAAGATGATCCGCAAGATACTGATGGAAGGTGGCTACACGGATGTGGAGGAAGCCCCGGACGGAGAAACCGCCCTGGAACTTTTTGAGCCCTTTGATCCGGATCTGGTGCTGTTAGATATCACTATGCCGGGCAAATCCGGCCTGGAGGTGTTGGAAGAACTGCTGGCCAGGCGTCCCCAGACAAAGGTGGTCATGTGCTCGGCCGTGGGCCAGGAGTCGACGGTACAGCAGGCATTGACGCTGGGCGCGCTGGATTTCATCGTAAAGCCGTTCAAGCCGGATGAGTTCAAGCGCACGGTGGCGCATTATCTGCGGTAAGTGCGCGGACGGGGGCATTGCATGAGAGAATTTGTTCGAAATTTAAAAATCGGAAAAAAGCTGACCATATCCTTTTGTATCGTGATACTGCTCTGCGGTGTCACCATGGTGATGACGGTTGTCAGTTTGCGGAGCATATCCCGCAGGATGGAACGCCTTTACAGCGAACCCTTCGCCAATGTTCAGACCTCCCAGGAGCTGATCGGAAACCTGCAGTCGGTGGGGAAATACCTGATTATGCTGGTGGCCACGGACGGAGTGGTGGATGAGGAACATTATTACAATGAAATACAAACCCTCATCCGGCAGGAGGAGGAAGGGCTGATCCGCCTGAGCACCGGCTATGTCAGCGGGCCGGAGAAGGTGCGGGAGCTGGAGGAACAGTTCGCACTGCTGACCGGCCCCAGGGATGAGGTTTTGAGGTTGTGGCGCGCGGGGAAGGATCAGGAGGCTCTGAACCGGTACACCGCCGAATATGCGCCTCAGTCCAGCAAGGTCCGGGAAGTCCTGGCGGAAGTGGTGGAGCTTTCGATTCAGGACGCTCAGAACAGCCTGGACCGGTCAAAGGAGATCAACGAGGACATTATTGTTGCGGTGTGCGCTGGGTCCATTGGAATTATTGCATGTTCCGTGGTGCTGTGCGTGCTGCTCACCCGGAGCGTCACGCACCCCATCAACGAAGTGAGACGGGCGGCGGAGTGTATCGCCGAGGGACAGCTGAATATAGATTTACAGTACACGTCCGGGAACGAGCTGGGCCTCCTTGCGGAAGATATCCGCAGCACTGCATCCGCGCTGGGGACCTATGTGTCGGAGATCCGGCGGGGGATGACGGCGCTTGGGAGCGGGCATTTGAATTACCGGCGTCAGGTGGAGTTCAAAGGCGATTTTGTGGCTATGGGCGATGCTCTGGACGAGATCAGCTGTCTGCTGCGGGAGTCCATCCAGCAGATCAGCGCCAGCGCCACCCAGGTATCAGGGGGCGCCGCCCAGGTGTCCACCGGGGCCCAGACTCTGGCTCAGGGCGCTTCCGAGCAGGCGGGTTCCATCCAGGAGCTGGCGGCCAGGATCAATGAGATCGCGGACGGCGTTCAGCACAACGCCGACAGCGCGGTTCTCTCCAGCCAGGTGGCCGGCCAGGTGGGCGACAGCCTGAAGGAGTGCAGCAAACAGATGGAGGAGGCGCTGGAGGCCATCCGTGCGATCCGCCGCAACTCCGATGAGATCAACAGCATCGTGTCTGAGATCGAGGATATCGCTTTCCGGACCAATATTCTGTCCCTCAACGCCTCGGTGGAGGCGGCCAGGGCCGGGGAGGCGGGCCGGGGGTTCGCCGTGGTGGCCAGCGAGGTCAGACGCCTGGCGGCGAAGGCGTCCGATGCCGCGAAGATGACGGCGGGGCTGGTTGAGAAGAATTCCGCAGCGGTGGATTTAGGGATGGAGGCGGTGGATACCACGGCCCACACCCTGGGCGGCTCCGTGGAGGGCGCGGGGCAGGTGATCGGGATGATGACGAAGATATCCGGCCTTTCCGTGCAGCAGGCGGATTCGATTAACCAGATCCGCAGGAGCGTGGAGGCCATCTCTGAGATCGTTCAGGGGAATTCCGCCACATCCGAGGAAAGCGCCGCCGCCAGCGAGGAGCTGTCGGCCCAGGCGGGAATATTACGGGAATTAGTAGAAAAATTTGAAATATAGCGGTCAAAAACCTGGCCGCACTGCGCGTCGGCAGGAGATTAACGGAGGTTTTGATGATGGAAGCAAATGACAATCGGATTGTTCTGGTGGTGGATGACAGCATGCTGATCTGCAAGCAGATCATATCCGCACTGAAGGACCGGGGGCCCCTGGTTTATGAAGCGCACAACGGTGACGAGGCTCTGGAGATGGTGAGGCAGTACCAGCCGGACCTGATTCTCCTGGATGTGGTTCTCCCGGATACGGACGGCTACGAGCTGTTCAACAAGCTCAAGGCGGCGGGACAGGAGAACGCGGTG
>PVMN01004044.1_pt1 | contig 10510 bp, 8 predicted proteins | sample 1853401 | NCBI WGS metagenome assembly PVMN01 (sample SAMN08533510, study PRJNA380276) | Human gut metagenome, whole genome shotgun sequencing project.
AATGCGTGCGGGATTTCCTACCGTGACACAATAGTCGGGTATGTTTTGGGTAACCACACACCCGGCACCGATAAAACAATGTTTGCCGATGGTGATTCCGGGCAGTACAATCACGTTGGCTCCTATGATGGTATGTTCTCCGATGTGGATAGGAGAAGTGGTGATACCTTGTTCGATGATGCCTTGAGTGATATCCTGGTAATTGTGATCTAATCCTATCAGGACTACGTTTTGTGAAATATTGACCCCGTTGTCTATCCGGATGGGACCGATGACCGTATTGCCGAGTCCTATCCGGCAATAATCACCGATTACGATGTCGCCTACGGCATTGTTCAAGCAGGAGAAATCTTCCACTACCTCCACTACCGAATATTTTCCCATCTGGAACAGGTGGAACGGTGGAAGGTCTTTCCGTACACTGGAATAAATGACTGAGCCCCGGCCTTTTTTTATGTAGAAAGGCTGCCATACGCGTATCCACCAATAGGGGCGTGTCTTTACCGGATGCATGATGAAACCGTGTATCCGTTTTTTCCATTGCGGGTGTTGCTGTAAGTACTCTTTTATATTCATAATTCTATCCATGCTGTGTATGGTTGAACTTCTGTGCCATTCCTTTCAAGTGAAACAAGTTGAGAAGCATAATGATTACAAAATAAGGTGTCTGCCTGAGGATTCTGCTCATGTATTTATATCTCATATTGGACGGAATGGCCAGGTATAACGCACCGTTCAGCAAGATAAGCAAAATCCACCACTTTATGGAAGAAGCCGGAGAGAAAATGCAGAGAACACATGAAAAGAATCCGATGAGCGCCAACAGAATGCTGCGGGGGGCGATAAAGGCTTGGAGGGTTTTCAGCAGATAATCTCCGTTTCCGTTCAGTAAGGCTGTGGGGAGGTTACGTCCCATTTTTAATGCAAGGAAAAGTTGGGTGGCTATCCAGCGGCGGCGCTGGTTACGCAAGGCATCCGGTTGCCGGACTTTTTCGTCCAATGTTTCTAGGGTGTCTATATATTCAATGTGAATGCCTTGACGGAGCAGGAGTTCTTCCAGTTCTTTGTCTTCGCCCGTACTATGGGTATGGATGATGTTCCGGACAAACCATCGGAAATCGAAAGCCATTCCGGAGCCGGTAAGGGCAGATGAAAATCCCAGCCGGATGTGTCCCTTGCGGAAGATGGAATTGTTCATCTCTTCGATGGCTCTGTATGGCTTTTATACCCTGTGAAACTGCCTTATTCAGTTCTTGAAGATAACAGGGTGAGATCAGATTATCGGCATCCAGTATGAGGACATAATCGTATGGCTGGTCTGTGATGGTCTCTGCTGCAATGCGCAGGGCTTTTGCCTTGGAACTTTCCTTTTCATGCAGTTCTATCAAGCCGATGCGTTCTTTGCGCAGTGAGGCATTGGTTTCGGGACGCATGTGGTCGGATATGACTATCAGGTCGTAAAGCTCTGCCGGATAAGTTTGGCGCAGAACGGAAGTGACGCAGGCGTGAATGACCGCATCCTCTTTATAGGCGGGAACAAGGATGATAAAACGTTGCCGGACAGTAGTCGCGGGATATTTCTTTTGTTTGAAGAAATGAGAGGCGGCAGAAAACAGGACTATATACCCCACACTGACGGAAAGGTAGATATATAGCGTATATTCCATGATATGTATAATTTCCGATAGCATGGGGCTTTTATTTTTTCTTTCTTAAAAGCATATTGAATATCATGCCTGCCGCCAGAAAGGGGATAGCTTTCATGGCTTTGTTGAATTTGCTGTCCACCAAGTAGTTTGGAGTGGCTATTGCCATAGTCAATAAGAAAGTGAGTAATAATCCCCACCATTTTAGGCAGGCGCTCCAGTGGAAGTATACGGACAGGAAACTGAACAGGAGGAGGATACCTAGCAGGATGGTGCGAGGGAAAATGAACCATTGCAGAATACGGTCGGCATAATCAAATTTTCCACTTAAAATGGCGCCGGGCAGATTACCGATATTGGTGAACAGGGAATAATATTGGGTTTTAATCCAAGTGCTATGTTGGGTATAGAATTTTTTCTTTCCACTATTCTTCAAGGCATATACATGGGTATTATTTAAATATTCCACATATATCCGTTCGCGGAGCAGCAAGGATTCGATGACTTTTTCATCGTCATCGTCTTTTAAATGACGGATGTTTTCTTTAAACCAAGTGAAGTCTATTGCGGTTCCGGAGCCGTTCAGCGAAGCTGAAAGTCCCAAATTGACATGCCCCGCACGAAGAATGGAATTGTTTATCTCGTCGGTGATGGCATTCAATATGCTGACATTGCTGGGCCTTTCCTGATAGATGCGATGGGTTTGGATGGCATTGGAGCCGCTGGCATACGTATTGTTGACAACTTCAAGAAAGTTGGTGTCCACTACATTGTCCGCATTCATGATTAAAACGATATCGTATTGTCCTTCTTGTAATTGTGACATGGCAGCTTTGACAGATTTCATTTTTGAGCTTTTCTTGAATCTGGCTTGCAACAGGGTGATGGGATATTGTGCCAGCTGTCTGTTTGTTTCCGGCTTCAGGTGGTCTGAAATGACGATAATGTCATAGCAGTCTATAGGATATTCTTGTTGCAGAAATGATTTGACGGTATAGGGTATGTAGTCATCGTCCTGATAGGCCGGTATCAGAATGGCGAAACGGTGTTTTACTCTTGATTCGGAATATTTGTCGGTGCGGTTGCCTGTTGCCGCTATGGCGTACACCAGTGCTAGAAATATCATGGCTGTTTGTCTTTGTTTCTAAGTTTGAAAAATGCTTTTGTTCCCTCCCAATGTGCTTTGGCTATGGCTTTCTTTCCTTTTCCCAGGGCGGTCAGTATGTTTTTGGGACATACAATCATTGTCTGGTATAAGATGGAAACCGGAAGTTTCCAGTCAAAGAGATTGCGGTAGGCATATAATAATCTGTTTCTGCTCAGGTAATAGTATTTCAACGGACTTTCTTTTCCGGTGGAGCTGCTGTCCTTGTGCCATATTTCGCAAGCGGGATCGTACCATAGTTCGTAGCCTTCCCTATTGATATAGGTGCACCAGTCCAGTTCCTCATAATATAGAAAATATTCTTCGGGCATCAGGCTAAGCTTGTCTATTATTGTTTTTTTCAATAACATGGCGGCACCATGCAGATAAGGCGTTTTTTGGGCGGGGTAGTGGTCTTTATTTATTTTCCCTTTGCCTATGGCTCTGTTTCTTAAGGTAATGGGCGAAAGTTGGGTGTATCCTGCAAATTGTATGGCGTGCGGTTCTGCATAATCACGGATTAACGGGGAGACACCTGCTATCTTGTCGGAGGACAGAAGGCGTTTTATCAACAAGGGTATGGCATCTTTGACCATACAAACATCATTGTTCAGCAAGAACAGGTATTTTCCTTTTGCAAGGTTTATACCCAGATTGTTACCTCCGGCGAATCCTAAGTTCCGCTCACTGCGTACGGCTTGGATAAAAGGATATGTTTTTTGTAGCAAGGCGGCTTCATTGGCAGTGGAACCATTGTCAATGACTATCATTTCATAACTGACAGAGAATACAGTGGCTGCCCACGAGTCAATGAATTCGCAGGTGTCGTGAAAACCGTTATAGTTCACGGTGATGACGGATAGGTCAGGCTGTCGGTAGTCCATGTATTTCTGAGTATTGTTTATCTAAATAAGGTCCTAAAAAAACAAAGGTGAAACAAGAATAAATCAAGATTCCGTTAGGAAACTGGAAATAAACCATATTGGCGTAAGAAGCTACCAGTATGCCTGCACAACCGCATAACATACCTGTCAGCGGTCCCCGGATTTCCGGATTTCGGATTTTGAATAAAAGGATGTAGGAGCCCGATAGAAATAGAATGGCATGCATACCCAAAAACACACACAGTCCCACTATTCCCATCTGTTTCCATACATCTACCAGACTGGAGTCTGAAGGACAGATGGAAACGAAATAATATTTGTTATGGGGAGGAACTACTCCGTCTATGGCTCCCATGCCTATGCCGAAGGGCATTTCATCCATGTAGGCATTCAGTGCTTTCTGGTTCTCGAAACGAGCCATCATCGATTGATCCTCTGTGTCAAAGACAGTACGCATACGATGGATCAACTTATTGTTCTCTCCGATCTTGGTGTATTTCAGCATTCCTATCCCTCCGGCAAGCAGGATAAAGGAGATGATGCCTATTTTCCAACTTTTAGACAGGAACAGAAAGAGCCCCAGCCCTGCAATGGGTACAGCTATGGCCGATCGGGTTCCCGATATTAACAGACCATAAAATCCTGCCATACCCACTATTAAATAGAAGAGTCTGAGAAATAGGTTCTTTGTATAGAAAAAAGTAAGCGTGAAAACAGTGCAGGATAATCCCATGCTGGCACCGAAAAGACCCGCGTCAGTGAAAAATGAGAAATAGCGGATGCCGGAATGGATAAAATGGGTACGTGCTCCATAGGCCCACAACCAGCTTAGCTCGGTACTGTCAAAACCTTTGTTCTTTTGCCAATATCCTTTTGCGGCAGCCAGTAGGGTCATGATACCCCATAGTATTAAAAAGTAATGGATAAAAGTGTAGCGATTGCAGTGTATGGATAGAATAATACAGGTCAGAATAGGGTATAAGGCCCAGGGTCTTAAAATACGAAGCCATGCTTCCATGTAAAATTCACCGGTTATACCATTACCTATGTTGATGATACAATATAGCAGCCAGACCAATGTGATGCAGGTATAGACGTTTAGTATTTTCCTGAAATGATGATTGCTTTGCAACTGTTTCAGAAGAATAAGGGCCAACATGATGCCGTAGAGCAAATCAAAGATATTGGTAATGGCAATAGGGATGGAATGATATCTGTTAATTCCCATTATCAGGTAATTCAGCATAAAGGTGATGGCCAGCAGAATGACGGGTCTGTTTATGCATATGAAGATAAAAAGCGTGGCAAAAGGTATGAACCCTATTGCAACTCCTATGGAGGGCTTCATGTTGAGGGCTGTCCATAGGCATAAGCACAGTCCGATAATGAAGCTGGCCAGAATTTGACCTGTATGGGTTATATTTATTTCTTTTGCTATCATTATCTATTTTCCTTTGTATTCAATGGCGGTCAGTCCGAGTTGGAACAGCCTGTATTCCATATTCTTAAAGTTCGTGTAAGGAGGTAATTGTCCTGTAAAGTCTTCCACTGTATTTCTGTTTGCTTGTGTCAGATAGAAAAGGAGGGGTACTTCTTTTTGTTTAACTTGTAACAAATGCTCATACAGTGCCTGATCCGTATTTTTCCAAGTACGGTTGGCACGGACAACCAGCAGATTGATGGATGCTTCATTTAACAAAGCCGGAGGCAGAGGATTGCTTTTCAGGACCGGGTGCTCGATTAGAAGTATTTCATCCTTTTCCAGATCGGGACATAGTTCTTTCAAATTGTTTGCCTGTACATATTGGCTGTCTTCGCTTAGAAAATCTTCATCGTATGTAATGCGGCGGACGTTTAGGCCGATGCTGCTCCAATATTCCTCTATCAGGCGGGCGACATGGGTCTTTCCGTCTTTCTCTTCTGTACTTAACAGATTGATGACCCGCTGTTCCTGTGTATATGGCTTTATTATAACGTCTGTATCTTAACTTGCTTTCTCTAGGATATGCGCCGATAACTGTTCCTCCGGTAATTCGTTCTGCACGTATTTTGTCTCTGAGGGTACGGTCCAGTATTTCTATAATCAGAAAATAGCCAATGATGAAAAGTAAAGTCCCCAGTATGGATGCAAGTATAATCATGCGTGCATTGGTGGGGGAGGAGGTCAGTGGAAACAGGGGCGGATTCATGATTTTTAATGAAGCCGAGGTCATTTCCAGGTTCTTTTGTCGCAAGATGGCTGCATTCAAGGCTCCCATGGTAGACATATAGTTGCTTTCCACAAAGCCGATATGCCTTTCTTTCCGGCCCAGGGTAGCGCCGATGGGGGAGAAATAAAGGAAATCTTCATTTAAATTCTCTCTCATTATATCTCGTGCTTCCATTTGGGCTTTAGTTTTTTCGGCAAGGACTATTTGGTCAAGCCACTGGCTGATGAGTGTCTCATAAGATACATTGTTTGTACTTGCGGCTTCGGCACTTAGTTTCAGGGCGAGATCGTTGATGTTTTGTTCGGCGTTACTTAACATGTTTTTTTGTTCTTCCAGCTTTTTCCGGTTCTTTTCGTCCGGAGTGATTTCCATGGTTGAGATCTGGGTGTTCAATTGGGACATTTGATGGAGTTTGTCCATAAACTCATTGTTGGTACGGATCAATTTGGCTACATCACCTAATTTATATTCATAGAAATCGATCAACGCCTTACTGGTGGAGTAATTGACAAGCAAATCATTGTCCATCATCCGGTAAGCGGCGTCCATGCTTGCCACCTGTTTGGTTTGTTCTCCGTAGTTGATGATGCGGTTTTCTATATTGTACTCGATTAAAGAATCCTCGGCGGCAGTCAGCATTTTGCCCAATCTGGCCAGTTCTTCTTGAAAGAACTTGATCACATTGTTTGTTTCTCCATAGCGTAGTTCATGGTATTGTTTGACAAACTCTTCATTCAGAATCTCAAGTGTGTTATAGGCTATTCCCGGATCGTTGGCACTATAAGCAATCTCGATCATATCACTGTTTCCCAACCTGGCTACTTTTATATGTTGTGAGAGTAGAGGTACGCTGAAATAAGGGTGGGTATAATTGAGTAGTTGGTAGATGAAATTATTGATGGACGGGCGTTCAAAAGCTACCAGATTATGATAGGTCTTCTCTTCGTTTTGCTTGTCTATCAATGCCTGTAACTCTCGTGGAATACCGGAAACCAGCTGCTGGTAATGTATGGCTGAAATATAACTGGTGTTTCTTTCGGCATCTCCATAGACCAGACAGCGGGCAAGCAGTTTCAGAGATACTATTTTCAGTGTGCGTTCCGTTGTAATGATATTCATTAAATTACTCATGTGCACGGTGGCGTTTCGGGTATCGGTGGCATCTACGTTGTATCCGGAGATGATTCCTGTAAAGATGGTGGTTTTCACATCATACGTTTTTTCCAGATTTCTGGTAAGAAACCATGCTATGATACCGGCTATACATGGAAATATAACCATCCACCAACGGATACGGTAGATAAACTTGACTATGTATTTAAATAATTCCATGCTTCTTATTCCTTTTTGTCTTTTTTCTTACTTTGCCTCTTGTTTTCTTCCTGTTCCTGTATCGTTGTTTCTTGAACGTCCTTTTCTCCTTGTATGGTCAGGATGGGGGTGTGGGAGATTATTTCAAGGGTCAGCAGCTGGTCGTTAATAGTAGAGCGTAGTAAGGCAAAGTCTTGATTAGCGGCAAATTCCTGTTCTTTAGTCTTGGCCACATCATGAATAGAGGTACGTCTGTTTCTATATTCCTGTTCTGCAACAGCCGATGCACCTTTATATAAAGCTATATTTTCAGCTGATCTTTGCAATGTTTCTATATTGGATAAAATTTGGACATATAAATGAGCTATTTGTATTTTAAGGGTTTCGTATGCTTCCTGTTTTCTTAACTCGGCAATATCCACCTGGATTCGCTGGCGCTTGATTCCTCCCCGGAGGTCGAACAGCTTTTCAAAAGGAATACTGATGCCGCCTCCCACATTCCACGAAGTCTGTTCTGTGCCTACATACCTGTAAATAAGTGGGGTGTTGACATCCGTATTGCTGGCCACATTGTCTGCTATACCGTAAGAAGCACTTCCGCCGGCATGGATAAACCCCAGCCACCGGCATGGATAAACCCCAGCCAGTTCCTTTTCTCTTTCGATAGTAGCTTTTTCTGTAACTGTTTCTCCTTCTCTAAAATCTGTAAGCTTGGAGTGCTGCGTGCATTCTCATAAAGGACACTTAACGGAGGCAGCTTTATCTTTGCATAATCCACATTCATATTCCCCAATATATCATCCTGTGTCACAAGAGGTTGTTGTACCGGTTGTGTTTGCTGCTCTTCCTGTTGTGCGCTTAAATGGTGGATAGAACAATACATACAGATGACAAAAAGACATACTTTACCCATATAATAAATCCCCTTTTTATTCCTAAAACAAATTATTTAAACATCTCCTTTTTGGACAAAAGCTGTCAAAGTCTTGAACAGGATTTTCATATCCAGGAAAAAGGAGAATTCTCTACCGTATTTCAAATCTAATTCTTTGCGTTCTTTAGCGGATAATTTTCCGGCATCCCCCCGTTTTTCCACCTGCCACAAGCCGGTCAGCCCGGCAGGCGCCATGAAGCGTTCGATACTTTCATCGTTTGTCAGGCGTTCGGCTTCATAGAGTGGAAGAGGACGGTTCCCCACCACAGACATGTCGCCTTTCAAGATGTTGACCAGTTGAGGTAACTCATCCAGGCTGTATTTTCGTAAAACGCGTCCTACCTTGGTAACCCGCGGGTCTTTTTCTATTTTTATGAAAGGACTTTCATCCAGTGCGTTTTGTCTGGAAATAAACTCTTCTTCCGGAATGATGAAGTCATCGGAAACCAGCATTCCGCCATTATCTATAACACCGTCATCTCCAAACATCAGTCCTCCTAATTCTTCCATCGAGAAATCTTTGGCAATCTCCGGAGTGCCTTCCGGCTGGTACTGGTTCTGACCGGCAAGGTCTTTCAGCTTTTTATCGGCGTCCGTATACATGGAACGGAATTTCAGGAAATTAAAAATGGTATAATTCGTTCCTACCCGTTTGGATTTGTAAATAACAGGTCCTTTGCTTTCCATACGTATGGCTATGGCAATCAGCAGAAAGACTGGGGACAGGAAGACTAACGCTGCACCGGAGAAAAGGATATCGAAGCAGCGCTTCCATTGGGGAAGGATAAAATGCCTCACGTCTTTTTTCTTCCGGTTATGTGCATATAGCAGTTCCTGCCGTTTATTGATGATGTCTATTTTCTGCCTTAACCGGGCGGTGGTGATGTTCAGACTGACGGTATCGTTTATTCCGCTGTTCAGATAGACTTTGCTGGCTTCGGGAGTCAGCCTGTCCGTAATGAGTACGACATATGCCTGATAGAACTTTTTCCTGAAAGCACCGATCTGTTCAATATCTCCGTTCATCTCCCCTTGTTCGTGAAGGACAATGATGTTCTCACGTACTTTCAGTCTGATACAAATTGTAATGGCATCCTGGTAGTTTTGGGCATAAATCATCTGGACATTTTCGAGCTTGCTGAATTTGCGCAAAAAATCCTTGTTCTTTCCTATATAAAGCAGAAAGGTCATGCTGATTTACTCAATGATTTTCTTAATTCTTACTTTTAACTCCATGGGATTGAAAGGTTTGACAATATAGTCTTCCGCGCCTTCTTGTAACAGGCGGATGCGTTCTGTGGTACTGTCTTCGCTGCTTAGCATAACCCCCGGAATATGTTTGAATAACTGATTGGATTTTATCCATTCCAGAAACTCGTCTCCACGCATTTCGGGCATACGGATATCTGATATAATCAAATCTGGTATGTTACCTTCCTGAAGCCATTTTACCCCTTCGATGCCATTCGGTAACCAAATACAATCATAATCACTGGCCAGATAGATTGAAAGGACTTTTGCAATTGCTATTTTGTCGTCCAAGACCAAAATTTTCTTTCTCATAGAGTAATCTTTAGATTTTAATGGGCAAAAGTAAAGAAAATTATTGTGAATAAACAACTTTATTCTATTAATTTTTTGGCGTAAAGATTGCTTTTCCTTAACCAAGTGTCTGAAATAGGGGATTGAATGGAATAAAAGTCCTTTGGAAAAAGGGAAAAAAGAAGACGGGACAACTCCTGTACATTATATATTGTAGTGTATATGATAAGATTAAGATGTGATATTGTATGATAGATGATATTTATTATATTGAAAAATAGTGTTTTGGAACATAATAAAAATAAATATATTGTTTTGTGTAATTCGTAATTTGAAAAATAGTATTTATCTTTGCTGCCGGAAATGATAAAAGCCATATTACTATGTCGGAAATAAACCAGACGATTAATTTACATGTATCTGTGGACTGTGTGCTGATTGGGTTTGATGGAGAGCAGTTCCGTGTCCTGTTGGTAAGGCAGGTGGGGAAACAGTCCGAGGACGGATATAATAACATGAAGTTGCCGGGCAGCCTTATCTATGACGATGAGGATCTGGATGAGGCGGCCAAGCGGGTGTTGAATCACATGACGGGTCTGAAGAAGGTGAAGCTTACCGACCGTACCCGTAACCCTAAGGATGTGCTGTGGCTGGAACGTTTTCATCGTTTGGACGAGAAGAAAATAGACCGCATTGTGACTATCGCTTACCTGACACTGGTGAAGATTGACAGACGGTTCGAACAGCTGTCTGATAAATACGATGCTTGCTGGACACCTGTGACGGAGGTGAAAAGCCTGGCGTTCGACCATTTCCAGATTTTGCAGGATGCATTGGTG
>PVMN01004055.1_pt1 | contig 10465 bp, 8 predicted proteins | sample 1853401 | NCBI WGS metagenome assembly PVMN01 (sample SAMN08533510, study PRJNA380276) | Human gut metagenome, whole genome shotgun sequencing project.
GATCAATATTCCTCTGGAGAGGAGTGAAAAAAATGTACAGAATCCTGCTTGCTGATGACGAAGGGATCATGCTGGAATCCCTGAAAAATATTATAAGTTCCAATTATGGAAATGAATGTGAGATCCACACAGCCAAGACAGGCCGTGTGGTTGTGGAAGAGGCGGAGAAATATCCGCCGGATATCTGCTTTATGGATATTCAGATGCCGGGCTTAAGCGGAATCCAGGCAATCAGGGAAATTCAGAAATTTAACAGGTCTGTGGTCTTTGTGATTATTACAGCCTATGATAAATTTAATTATGCCAAGGAAGCGGTAAATCTCGGAGTTATGGAATTTCTTACCAAGCCGGTAAACAAAAAGGTGATTCTGGAAATATGCTCCAAAGCTATGGAAAGGGTAGATTCCACAAGACAGAAGCGAAGCGACGATCTCCGTATCCGTGAAAAGCTGGAAACAGTTGTGCCTATGATCGAAAGCGGATATATCAATAATATTCTTCTGCAGGATGATTTTCAGACATACCAGGATAATTACAGGGAGCTTCTGGATATCCGGGAAGAATACGGATATATGATCGTGGCTGAATTCGGTGATTCTACGGAAAATGGCGTTCTTACAAATGCAGTGGGGGCCAGTGTGAAGGCAAACAAATTTTATTCCACATTCCGGGAAATCGCTCAGGGATTTTTTGAATGTCTGGTAGGACCTATTATGGGAAACCGTATTGTACTGCTTGTTCCGTACCGTAATTCCAGGGAGTCCTATGAGGAACGTGTGGAGGTTGTAACAAGAACCAGAAACATGGTACATAAGCTGGAAAGCAGGATTGACAGTAAATTTCGCTGTGGTATCGGCCGGGTGAAGGAGATGGGAAGCACCATGAAAGAATCCTTCAAGGAGGCCATGATCGCACTTCGGGAAAGTACCAGCCATGTGATACATATTGAGGATGTTCCGGCTGCACAGAAATATGACGGCGAATATCCAAGAGATCTGGAACGTCGCTATGAAAAGCGGGTGATGGATAAGGATGTGGCAGGAGCTTTAAGCTGTGCCGAGGAATTTATCCGGTGGATGGAGAAGCAGCAGGGAGTAGATCTGGAGGACATGCGCATCAAGATTCTGGAGCTTGTGATGGGAGTGGAAAAAAAGGCTTTTTTTGCAGGTACCGTGAAATATGCGATCAGCTACCGCAGAAATTATATTCATGAGATTCAGGAATATACAGACATAGAAGGGATAAAAAAATGGTTCCTGGGCAAAACATCAGAAATTTGCAGCAACATGGAAAGCGCAAGGGAAAAAGAAGCGGTTTCCATTATTGAAAAAGCAAAGTCCTATATTCGGGACAATTACAAAAAAGATATTTCACTGGATGAGGTATCACGGGAGGTGGATATCAGCCCTTATTATTTCAGCAAGCTTTTTAAGCAGGAGACCGGAGGAAATTTTATCGAGTATCTTACAGAAGTGCGGCTTCGGAATGCAAGAGAACTTCTCAAGGATTCAGGGCTTTCCATCAAGGAAATCTGTGCGGAATCCGGATACAGCGACCCCAATTATTTCAGCAGGATATTCAAGAAATACGAAGGCGTGACACCAAGTGAATTCAGAGAGAGGTTGAGGTAGACAATATGAGCGGGGGGAAAATGATCAGGAAGCTGTTGATTTTACTGTGTTTGCTGACATTGATGCTAAGTGGCTGCACTTCCGAAAAAACAGAGCAGGCAGCTACGCAGGAAATAGATACAGAGGAAGACGGAGTAGAAAAGAAAATTCAGATCGGTCTTACAGTGGATTCTTTTGTTATTGAGAGGTGGATCCGTGACAGGGATGTATTCGTGGCAACAGCAAGGGAGCTGGGAGCGGAAGTGAATGTTCAGGATGCGGGAGCAGATACAAAAGAGCAGATCAGCCAGATCGACTATTTTATCAAGAAGCATATGGACGTGATCGTGATTATTGCCAGAGACTGCAAAGCATTATCTGAGGCTGTGGAGCGTGCCCATAATGCAGGGATCAGGGTGATCTCCTATGACCGCATGGTAAATGATGCGGATACAGACATGTATATTTCCTTTGATAACCGGAAAGTCGGAGAGGTCATGGCACAGTCCATGATGGAAGCAATCCCTGATGGCGGAAAGATTTTTATGATCCAGGGCTCTGCTTCAGATAACAATGTGAACATGGTAAAAGAGGGATTTGAAGGCACTCTGAAAAACAGTGATCTGAAGGTAGTTTACGAAGCCAACTGTGAGGGCTGGATCGCAGAGCTGGCAGCAGATTATGTGGAGGAAGCACTGGAAGAGTATCCTGATGTAAAGGGAATCATGTGCGGAAATGATGATATTGCCAGCCAGGTGATACAGGTTCTTGCGGAAAACCAGCTTGCCGGACAGGTGATCGTGGTAGGCCAGGATGGTGATCTGGCTGCATGTCAGCGTATTGTGGAAGGAACCCAGTACATGACAGCATTTAAATCTATCGAAGATCTGGCACGCCAGGCAGCTGAATATGCGGTGAAGATGGCAGAAGAGGGAAAGATTCCGTCAGATGTGACAGATACCATGAGCGATGGAAGCTATGATATCCCGGCGAAGGTGCTGGAACCGGTTGCCGTTACAAGGGATAATATTGATGAGGTGATCATTGACGGCGGTTTCCACAGACGAGATGAAGTATATCTCAATATAGATTACGATACAGAGTAATGCAGAACAGATTGCATACCGGCATATATGTGGCGGTGAAATTCTGCAAGTAATGTGGCAGTGTATCCATATGCGCAATAATACACAATTATGACAAAAATCAATAGCAGATTTTTGGTGCAAAAATGTCTTGCCTGATGCAGGGCATTTTTCTTTTGCAAAAAAATGTCTCTGTCCTTGCCAACTATGTCCAGACAGTCCTGTGCTATAGTAACATCATCAAAGGAAACGTGATTCCAAAAACAAATAATGAAACGGAGGATTTTACAATGAAAAGAAAAATGGTATCTGCACTTCTTTGCGCAACAATGGTAGCTGGTATGGTGGTAGTTCCGGCAGCAACAGCACAGGCAGCAGACAAGAAACTGATCGGTGTTACCATGCCGACCAAGGATCTCCAGAGATGGAACCAGGATGGCGATAACATGAAGAAAGAGCTGGAGGCAGCAGGATATGAGGTAGACCTTCAGTATGCATCCAATGATGTAAGCACACAGGTTTCCCAGCTTGAGAACCAGGTAGCAAACGGATGCGACCTTCTGGTTGTGGCATCCATCGATGGAAGCAGCCTTGGCGAGCCTCTGAAACAGGCCAAAGAAAAAGGAATTCCGGTTATCTCTTATGACCGTCTTCTTATGAATTCCGATGCAGTAACCTATTATGCAACATTTGATAACTACAAAGTAGGTCAGAAACAGGGCGAGTACCTGGTAGATGCACTGGATCTTGACAATCAGGACGGACCATTCAATATTGAGCTGTTCACAGGAGATCCTGGTGATAACAACTGTAACTTCTTCTTCGGTGGTGCAATGGATGTTCTCCAGAAATACATCGATGACGGTAAGCTGGTAGTAAAATCCGGACAGACAGAGTTCGAGCAGGTTGCTACCGCAAACTGGGACAGTGCAAAAGCACAGGACAGAATGGATACTATCATCGCAGGTAACTACTCTGACGGAACAAATCTTGACGCAGTTCTCTGCTCCAATGATTCCACGGCACTTGGTGTTGAGAATGCACTGGCAGCTTCCTACACAGGAGAATATCCGATCATCACCGGTCAGGACTGTGACACACCAAACGTTAAGAACCTTGTAGCAGGAAAACAGGCAATGTCTGTATTCAAAGATACAAGAGCTCTTGCATCTGCAGTAGTAAAAATGGTTGACTCCATCATGAAAGGTGAGGAGCCGGAAGTGAACGATACAAAATCCTATGATAACGGAACAGGTGTCATCCCGACATACCTTTGCGATCCGGTTGTTGTTACAACAGATAACTACAAAGAAATCCTGATCGACTCCGGATACTACACAGAGGATCAGATCAAATAATCAGAATTTTTAAGAAAGAAATTTATCACATGCAGGCGGGGAATATAACCGCCTGCATGAACAGTGGAAAGGGAGGGAAATTGAGTTGGCTAAGATACTTCTGGAAATGAAAAATATCACCAAAACTTTCCCAGGTGTAAAGGCACTGGATAATGTTAATCTCCAGGTCGAGGAAGGCGAGATCCACGCACTGGTAGGTGAAAACGGTGCCGGTAAATCTACATTAATGAATGTATTAAGTGGTATTTATCCGTACGGTTCGTATGAAGGAAATATTATTTATGATGGTGAGATCTGTAAGTTTAACACTATCAAAGACAGTGAACATAAAGGAATTGTAATCATCCACCAGGAACTTGCTCTGATCCCGTATATGACCATCGGGGAGAACATGTATCTGGGTAATGAAAGAGGCAAAAGCTTTTCCATCAACTGGAATGAAACTTATGGAGAAGCAGATAAATATTTGAAAATAGTAGGACTGGAGGAATCCTCCAGAACTTTGATCAAGGATATTGGTGTAGGTAAGCAGCAGCTGGTTGAGATCGCAAAGGCACTTGCAAAGAATGCAAAGCTGCTCATTCTGGATGAGCCTACCGCATCACTGAATGAAGATGACTCCAAAGCTCTTCTGGATCTTCTTCTGAAATTCAAGAAGCAGGGAATGACCTCTATCATCATTTCCCATAAATTAAATGAAATCTCCTATGTAGCAGATAAGATCACAGTTATCCGAGATGGATCTACCATTGAAACACTGGATAAAAAGAAAGACGATTTTTCTGAGCAGAGGATCATTCAGGGAATGGTTGGACGTGAGATGACAGATCGGTTCCCGAAACGTCCAAATGTAAAGATCGGCGATGTTTCCATGGAGATTAAAAACTGGAATGTTTATCATCCGCTGTATACAGAACGTAAGGTGGTAAATAACGTATCCTTTAAAGTACATAAAGGAGAGGTTGTCGGTATTTCAGGACTGATGGGAGCAGGACGTACAGAACTGGCTATGAGTATTTTTGGCAAGAGCTATGGAACTAAAATTTCCGGACAGGTGTTCATGAACGGAAAAGAAGTGAAGCTGAATACAGTTCAGGAAGCCATCGACAACAAGCTTGCTTATGTTACAGAGGATCGAAAAGGAAACGGGCTGATCCTTTCCAAGTCCATAAAGATGAACACTACGCTTGCAAACATGTCCGGTATCAGTAATGGAAAAGTGATCGATACGGACAAAGAATACGCAGTTGCTGAGGAATACAGGAAGAAACTGAAAACCAAGTGCCCGACAGTTGAGCAGAATGTCGGAAACCTGAGCGGTGGTAATCAGCAGAAGGTTCTTCTTGCAAAATGGATGTTTGCAGAGCCGGATATTCTGATTTTGGATGAACCTACAAGGGGTATTGATGTAGGTGCCAAATATGAAATCTACTGTATCATCAATGACCTGGTCGCAGCAGGAAAATCTGTGATCATGATCTCTTCTGAGCTTCCGGAAGTGCTTGGAATGTCAGACAGAATCTATATCATGAACGAGGGCAGATTCGTAGGAGAGGTAAGTGGTGAGGAAGCTACATCTGAGCTGATCATGTCCAGGATCGTGAAGTCAGGTAAAGGAGAGTAAGAAGATGGAGAAAAAGATTAGTTTTTCAGAAATATTAAAAAAATATACCATGGTCATTGTTCTGGTATTTGTTGTGATCATGTTTTCTGTGAACACAAAGGGCGTTATGCTTCTTCCGCAGAATGTAAATAACCTGGTAGCCCAGAATGCATATGTATTTATTCTTGCAACCGGTATGCTGTTCTGTATTTTAACAGGTGGTAACATCGATCTGTCAGTTGGTTCTGTTGTATGCTTTGTTGCTGCTGTCGGTGGTAAGATGATGGTTCTCAACAGTATGAACCCGTATCTCACTATGATTGTGATGCTTCTTGTGGGTATTGCCATTGGTGCATGGCAGGGATTCTGGATCGCTTATGTACGAATTCCTCCATTTATTGTTACTCTGGCAGGTATGCTTGCTTTTCGTGGCCTTTCCAACGTAGTTCTGGAAGGACAGACCCTGGCTCCGATGCCAGATGCTTATCTGGCTCTGTTCAATAACTATATTCCGGACTTCCTTGGTGGAGGTGAAGGATTTAACAGAACATGTTTCGTAGTTGGCATTATTGTCTGCATCGTCTATGTTGCACTTGTTATGAAAAACCGTGCAGACCGTGCAAAAAAAGGCTACAGTGTTGAGTCTTTCGGTGGTGTTGCAGTGAAGATGGTTCTGATCTGTGTAGTTGTTCTTGCATTCATGTTCAGACTTGCTCAGTACAAAGGTATCCCGAATTCTCTTCTTTGGGTTGCAGTGATCATTGCAATCTATACATACATTGCTTCCAAGACTACAACAGGTCGTTATTTTTATGCAGTTGGCGGTAATGAGAAGGCAACAAAGCTTTCCGGTATTGATACAAACAAGGTTTATTTCCTTGCTTACCTGAACATGGGCCTTCTGGCAGCTATTGCAGGTATGGTTACTATGGCGAGACTGAATTCATCCAACCCACAGGCAGGTACAAACTTTGAGATGGATGCGATCGGTGCATGTTTCATCGGTGGTGCTTCTGCTTATGGTGGTACCGGTACAGTTCCCGGTGTTATCATCGGTGCCCTCCTTATGGGTGTTCTGAACCTTGGTATGAGTATCATGGGTATTGACCAGAATATCCAGAAGGTTGTCAAAGGTATGGTTCTTCTTGCAGCCGTTATCTTTGATGTTGTAAGTAAGAGAAAATCTTTTATCGTAAAATAATAAAAATGAATGAAGTTTAGCAGCAGGCTTTCGGAAAGATTTGAAGTCTGCTGCTTTTTTGCATAGGAAATTGTTCCGCAACAGGATTCTTTTTTTGTTGTTGTTTTATGTGAGAGTTTTTTGCCAGATTTTGTGGTTTTATGGGTGATATGCTTGTTTTTAGGGGAGCGTTATATTATAATAAGGGAAAGTTAGTGATTTACGATTTTGTGTTGTCGGGAGGCTGTGATGGGAAATACAGTGACGATTTGTTTTGCGAATAATAAGGGCGGCAGCGGAAAGTCCACCAGCTGTTCCAATGTAGGTGCGGCACTGGCCGGTATGGGGAAGAAGGTTCTTCTTGTGGACGGCGATATGCAGCTGAATCTTTCCCTTTCATTTTTTGATGAAGAAGAAGTTCTGAAAATGGCTGCCGGGGAAAAAAATCTCTACTATGCCATTGGTCATCAGTCGGATCTCAGCGATTTTATCGTGCATACGAAGTATGAGAATCTGGATCTGGTTCCGTCATCCACGCTGATGAGCTCCGTGGAATATGAGCTTTTTACGAAATGGCAGAGAGAATTTATCCTGCGGAAATGTCTGCAGAAGATCAAGGATTCCGGGGTGTACGATTACATTCTTATTGATGCACCGCCGACTCTTGGCGGCTGGGTGATGAATATCCTGTGCGCATCGGATTACGTTCTGGTTCCGGTGGAGGCAAGCCCGTGGGGGATGTTTGGTCTTGCAAATATGTTCGATTTCCTGAATGAGGTACGTGAGATCGCTCCGGCCCTTCAGGTCCTGGGAATCGTTGTGACAAAGGCAGATGCCAGAAAGAATTATTTCAAACAGACCATGGAGACTCTCAAAGAGATGGAGGGAATCTATCTTTTCGAATCCTTTATCCGTGTGGACAGCTCTATCGAATGGTCACAGGACAGCAGCGAGCCGGTTGTGGAATTCAAAAAAAGCAGCCGCAGCGCAAAAGAATACATAGCATTGGCAGAGGAGGTAATGGATCGTGTCAGTAGGTAAAGCAAGCATCGCAAGAGCAGTAAATGCAGAAAAAACAGCAAAGACAGAAGAGAAAGTTACAGAGGTAAAAGTGACAGAAAAGCCGACAGAAGTAAAGACAGAAACAGGAGAGAAAGCTGCTGAAAAAACAGTCGAAAAGAAAATCACAGCGAAAGCTCCGGCAAAGAAGACCACAGCAAGGAAAGCAGCCACAACAAAAACAACAGCAAAGAAAACCACCACCAGAAAGACAACAACACGAAAAACTACAGCTAAGAAAACAGCTGCCGCAGAAACCACAACAGGAACTGTAGCTCAGAATGTGATCAGTGGAGGAAACGCCGACGAACTCCAGGCCAAGTTCCTCACCCCAAAGAAAGACGAGCCGGACAACAACCAGCCGGTAGGAATCAAGGATGAGCTTCCGGTTTATCTGCTGTAATTGTAATACAGAAGAAATATTCACAAAGTTCATTAAAAAAAACTGTCGCAGACTCTGTGCCATAATCCAGACACAGCGTGTGCGGCAGTTTTTATATATTGCTACATCCAGTGGGACAGCGAAGCGCCTCCCACGTCCGTACGTCACAGTCATCATTCAGCCCATTCTGTCTTGATGAATCAGGCGTGCCCAAGAGGGAGGGAGCTCGAGGGAGGGTCTTCGGGCTTCGCAACTCTGAGATGACCCTCCCTCGTATCTTATTTACATATTGTAATACGCAGCATACAATCCATTCTTCTCAAGCAGCTTAGCATGAGTGCCTCTCTCGGCGATACCATCCTCCGTGATCACAATGATCTCATCCGCATCGCGTATTGTAGACAATCGGTGTGCGATCGTAATGGTAGTACGATTTTTTGAAAGTTCCTCCAGACTCTTCTGGATCCAACGTTCACTTTCGTTATCCAGTGCACTGGTGGCCTCATCCAGGATCAGGATCGGAGGATTCTTAAGGAATACACGGGCAATGGAGATCCGCTGCTTCTGTCCGCCGGAAAGGCGTGTGCCACGTTCTCCCACATAAGTGTCATATCCATCCGGCAGCTCCATGATAAAGTCATGGATACTTGCACATTTGGCGGCATTAATGATCTCCTCATCGGAAGCTCCGGGCTTTCCGTAGGCAATGTTAGCCTTGATGGTTCCATCAAAAAGATAGACATCCTGCTGTACCATACCGATCTGGCTTCGAAGACTCTTAAGAGTCAGCCCGCGGATATCCTTTCCGTCTACAGTAATGGAACCGCCGGTCACATCATAGAATCTGGGAAGGAGAGAGCAGATCGTGGTTTTTCCGCTTCCGGAAGGTCCCACCAGGGCAATGGATTTTCCCGCCGGGATATCAATAGAGATATCGGAGAGCACAGGAGTTTCATCATCGCTGTAATGAAAAGAAACATGGTCGTAACGCACATGGCCTTTTACATCCGTAAGCTCCACAGCGTTGTCTGCATCCCTGATCTCGGATTCTGTTTCCATCACATCCAGGAAACGGCGGAAACCGGAAAGACCCTTCTGCATCATTTCCACAAGCTCTACCAGAATCTGGATGGGGCTGATAAAGATTCCGATATACAGGGCATACATGGCAAGATCTGAAGTCTGCATTTCACCCTGGGCAATCAGATAGCCACCGTAAACCAGAGTTACCAGGTACATCATACCCTGGAAGAAAAGATTAGAACTCATGAAGCTTCCCATGCAGTGATAATTATCTCTTTTGGAAACAAGGAATGCCTCATTACTTTTCTTAAATTTGGCACGCTCGATGTCCTCGTTTGCGAAGGACTGTACTACGCGGATTCCGGAAAGCGTATCCTGAAGACTGGCATTTACATCTCCGATCTTACGACGGTTTTCCATGAAGGTTTCCTGCATTTTGGCATTCTGACGAAAAGAAAAAACAAACATCACGATCACCAGGAGGATCAGCGGCAGTGCAAGCTTCCTGTTGATAAAGAACAGGAAGATAAAAGCACCGACAATCTTTACCAGAGAGATAAAAAGGTTTTCAGGACCATGATGTGCAAACTCGGAAATGTCAAAAAGGTCACTGACCAGTTTGCTCATCATCTGACCGGAATTATTCCTGCTGTAATAGGAAAAAGACAGCTCCTGGTAATGGTCAAAAAGCTCCCGGCGCATATCACGTTCCATCTTTGCACCCATCATATGTCCCTGACAGGTTACATAATATTTGCAGAGACTCTGCACAATGTACATAACAAAAAGAGAAGCTGCAATCACAGGGAGGGCATGAAGAATAACATTCTTATCCTGTGTAAAGAGAGTTTTTGTCATAGTACGAAGAATCTGGGGATAAGCAAGATCTACCAGACTGATAACGGCTGCACAGATCAGGTCAATAAAAAAGACCGCTTTGTACGGGCCGTAGTAGTGGATGAATTTCTTGATGGTATTCATCGGAAAAAGTACCTCCGTTTTTATGAAATGTATGGTCTGAACACGGAAAAAATATCGCAGTCAGACAGTCTATGTTCATCTTAACATAAGAAAGAATAAAGTCAAGCCAGGGAATTTCGGGTTCGTCCGGCACATATCGTTTGCCGGTGAATAATAGCCGTACCGGATTTTTTACGAAAAAATC
>PVMN01004061.1_pt1 | contig 10458 bp, 9 predicted proteins | sample 1853401 | NCBI WGS metagenome assembly PVMN01 (sample SAMN08533510, study PRJNA380276) | Human gut metagenome, whole genome shotgun sequencing project.
TTGGCGGTCTGGACGGGACTCGAACCCGCGACCTCCGCCGTGACAGGGCGGCATTCTAACCAACTGAACTACCAGACCAAAAAATAAAAATGGCGGAGATTGAGGGATTCGAACCCCCGCAGGACGTTAATCCTCTGCTGGTTTTCAAGACCAGTCCCTTCAGCCAGACTTGGGTAAATCTCCGCATAAAATAAAATTGGTGGAGCCAAGCGGGATCGAACCGCTGACCCCCTGCGTGCAAGGCAGGTGCTCTCCCAGCTGAGCTATGGCCCCAATTTTTATAAATGGTCGGGAAGACAGGATTTGAACCTGCGACCCCCTGGTCCCAAACCAGGTGCACTACCAAGCTGTGCTACTTCCCGTTTAATGGCGCGCTAGGCAGGAATCGAACCCACAACCTCTTGATCCGTAGTCAAGCACTCTATCCAGTTGAGCTACTAGCGCATTTTCACAAATGGAGGTTCCTACCGGACTCGAACCGATGATGACAGAGTTGCAGTCTGTTGCCTTACCAACTTGGCCAAGGAACCAACATTTGCTTTCTATTAACTTAAAGCTAGTTAAGTATACTATTTCATAAAACGAAAGTCAATATAATTTTTTAAAATTACTGACATCCTTTGATAAAATCTTTAAATATTTTTTTGTTTTCTACACTTTTTTTATAAATCATTTCGGGATGCCATTGATAACCAACAATATAATGATGATTTGGCATATAGAATGCTTCTACTAATTTTTCAGAAGAATACGCCATTGGTAATAACTGTGATGATAATTCTTTGATTGCTTGATGATGGCAACTATTGACAAACATACTTTCGCTTTCAAGAAAATGATAAAGTGGCGTTTCTTTTAAAATCATTACTTCATGACTTGGTTGATCATAAGGGGCCGGTTGTCGATGAACTTCTGTAAGTTTGTATTCCTTATCTAAATCTTGATATAAACTTCCTCCTAAACATACATTAATAATTTGATACCCTCTGCATATTCCCATCATTGGTTTATCCTGTTTAATGATTTCTGGAATCAACACCATTTCCATCTCATCTCTTTCTTTACACAAGGCACCACAGTAATCTTTCTTTTCTTCATGATATAACTTTGGATCTACATCATGCCCTCCAGTAATAATAAAGCCATCAAATCTTTGGACAACTTCTTTGATTTCATCCATCTCTTTAATTAAAGGAAGCATGACGGGTATTCCCCCCGCTTCTATTATTCCTTCTAAATAGCCAGGAAGCATCCAGACACTTTCTTGTTCTTGGTCAACTAAAGGAGTTAAAGCGATGATCGGTTTTTTCATACAAACACATCCTTTCGTTAGACATTATTATAACATACTTGCTTATTTTTTGCTATAATGTTTAACGAGGTGGAAAAAATGATTGATCAAGAACAAGTAGCGAGAACCCTCATTAATTTAATTGATGTTGTTCATCAAGAAAATTGGGTTTTATTAAATACAAAAGATATGGCTAAACAAACAGAAGAGTATTTTATTCGTTTCTTTAGTGAACATGGAAAAGCAGAAGCAACAGATGAAATTAAGGAAGTGACTAAGAAAAATCAAGATATTTTTGATAGGATTACTTCTGGAAATGAACTCAACGCAAAAGAGATGCGTGATTTTATGGAGCCTTATCGCTTTTTAAAAACAAAATATATACATCAAAGTAAAGGTTTGTAGCCTTTATTTTTTTGTTAAGAATATGTTAAGTTTATATACATTGCCTTAAGAAAGTGTTAAGCTACTTGCGGATATAGGGGGATTTATATGAAACTTACAAATCTATTTTCGATGTTAGGTGGTCTTGCTTTATTCCTTTATGGAATGAATATGATGTCCAATGGTTTAGAGATGGCTGCCGGCGATAAAATGAAAACAATCTTAGAAAAATTAACATCAAATCGTATTTTAGGTGTCCTTGTAGGAGCTCTTGTAACAGCAATTATTCAATCCTCATCAGCAACGACTGTTATGGTTGTTGGTTTTGTTAATTCTGGATTAATGTCACTTACAAGTGCTGTCTGGGTCATCATGGGTGCCAATATTGGAACAACAATTACCGGTCAGTTAATTGCAATCGATATTACAGCTATTGCTCCATTGATTGCCTTTATTGGAGTAGCAATGATTGTCTTTTTCAAAAGTCAAAAATTGGATGCTATCGGTGGTGTTATTGGCGGGTTAGGTATTTTATTTATTGGTATGGAGACAATGTCAAGTGCCATGGTTCCTTTAAGAACGATGCCTGAATTCGTTGGACTTATTTCTAAATTTCAAAATCCATTTATTGGGATTTTAGTAGGAGCATTATTTACTGCTTTAATTCAAAGTTCATCAGCTTCAGTTGGTATTTTACAAGCCCTTGCTAAAAGTGGCGTTATGACACTTTCATCATCAATTTATGTTTTATTTGGACAAAATATTGGAACGTGTATTACTTCTGTTTTAGCTTCTATTGGAACATCAAAAAATGCTAAAAGAACAACAGTTATTCATTTATCATTTAATATTATTGGAACTGTTTTATTTGTGACAATTAGTATGCTTTTCCCATTTGCAGACCTTGTTCAAAGTTTAACACCAAGTAATGTAGCAGCTCAAATCGCTAATGTACATACCATTTTCAATGTGACAACTACATTGCTCTTGCTTCCAATCGGTACAAGATTGGTTAATCTTGCTTGTCGCATTTTACCTGATAGTGAAGAAGATCAACAAGATATGCAATTAAAATATTTAGACTTTAGTATTTTTGATAATGATTATCATATCGGAACAAGTGCCATTGCCAATACACAACTATTTAACGAAACACAACATATGTTAAATGTTGCTAATCATAACGTAAAACGTGCTTTTGAATTATTAGATCATTATGATGAAGAAAAATACATACGTCTGCAAAAAGATGAAGAATACATAAATTATTTAAATCAACAAGTCATCAATTTTACAACAGCTGTTATCTCTCATGAATTCCAAGCAGAAAGTTCCCAATCAATTGTCTTGTTTTTAAAACTTTCTTCTGATTTAGAAAGAATTGGTGATCACGCGATGAATATTGCTGCTAGAGCTCAAAAACTTGCTAAAGATGATACTCATTTTTCTGAAGATGCTTTAAAAGAAATTGGAATTATGGAAAGTCTTTGTAATAATATTTTAGATGAACTTATTATTATGGATTATGATGAATTTAAATATATCGTTGATAAAGTCGATGTCATGGAAGATAATATTGATAAAACACAACATCAATTCGCAGTTAATCAACTTATTCGTTTAAAAGAAAAGAAATGTACAACTGAAAATAGTGTTATCTATACAAAAATCTTAACAGATTTCGAAAGAATCGGTGATCATGGTTTAAATATTGCTGAAAGTCTTTATCATATTCGTAAAATCATGAAACAATTAAAAATGATTAAACCTGAAACAAATGTTTAGACCAACAAATGTTGGTCTTTTCTTTTATAAAAAAACTAATTAAAATTTGTTAGGTCGTTGGTAAAACAATAATAACTGTATAGAAACCTTGATCTTGAATAAAGATTTCCCCGTGATGCATTTGTACAATTCTTTGAACACTTTTTAAACCTATTTTATTACTTTCAACATGTTGAATATTTTGTTTCTTTTCGTTTTGAAAAACTATTTTTAATTGATCTTGTTTTAATGAAAATCCAACAAGAACAGCTTTGTCTTTTTTAGCGTATTTTATGATATTTGAACAAAGGTTATTGATCATGCGTTTCATCATTGAAAAATCTAAAAGCAGTTCTTTTTCATGAAAATTGATATCTCTTTGAAGATGAAAACCCTCTAATTCCAAATACTCTAAATTATCTTGAAAATAATCAAAGAGTTCTTGACTTGATATTTTTTCAAGCTGCAGGGAAAAATCTTGTGCATAAACCAGACTGTATTCAAAAGTCTTATTCGATAAATCCTTGATTTGTTCAGTTTTTTCAATACATCCTTTTAAATAATGATCCATTTGTTGTTCATTTTTATAACAATGCAAACTCAAAATATCTAAATAGCCTCTAAGGGTTGTTAATGGTGTTCTTAAATCATGAGATAAAGAAGTAATTAGTTCATGATGCGCTTCTTTAATTTTTGCTTCATTTTCAATATTTTGATTCAATTCTATTCTTAAACGATCCATTTCACTTGCAAGTATAGCCAGTTCATCATTACTTTGAATCGTCATTTCATGATTCAAATCCCCTTGTGACATATTTAAAACTTCTTGTTTTAAAACATTAATATATTTAACCTTTCGCCTAATAAAGATAAAAGTTGGCAAAAAGAACATAAGTAAACTTACAAATAAGGCAACGTAGAAATAATATTTAACATATTTTAATAAATGCATAGAGCTGACATAAACGATTCCTTCTCCATCTTTAAAGTTAACCGATTGTACAAAAAAATTACTATAAGCATACTGTTCAAAATCATTTTTTAAAATATACAAAGGAGTAAATCCTACTGGTTCATCAAGAATTTTCCCAAAGCTTCCATCCATATACAATTCATGATCATCATAAAGAGTAACATTCATATAATCATCATGTTTTTTTAAAAGCTTTTTCAAAGCTTTTTTATCTTCTTTATCTTTTGTATAAATAGAAATATTCTTAGCTTCTTTTTTAAAATCTTTCATAAACTTTTTTTCATCAAAAGGTTTTTCAGAATTTTCAATATATGTATAAAAATCCGTTACATTCACTCTAAAAAAGCCATAACTTAAAATAGCTAGAACAGCTGAAGAGAGAAGTAATAAAATAATCTTCATTGATAAGCTTAAGTTTCTTTTAATCAATATAATACCCCTTTCCCCAAACTGTCTTTATAATTTGTGGATCTTGTGGATCATGTTCTATCTTCTTTCTTAAATTACGAATATGAACCATAATCGTATTATTTGCCCCATAGTAATAATTTTCATGCAAAATTGCTTCAAATAATTGACTTGCTGAAATCACTTGCTTACGATTTAATAATAAATAACCTAATATTTCATATTCTAAATCTGTCAAAGCAAGTTTCTTTCCTTGACGTCTTACTTCTTTTTTGCTTTGATTTATTTCTAAATCACCAATGATCTGTATCGTATTTTCTTCATGCCTTTCTTTGCCTTGATAAACATGATAACGTCTAAGCAAAGCTTTGACACGGGCATTAAGCTCGTTATAAGAAAATGGTTTCGTTAAATAATCATCTCCACCACTTGAAAAACCAAGTGTTTTATCACTTTCTTGTCCTTTAGCTGTTAAAAATAAAATAGGTGCATTTGTTTTTTCTCTTACCAGCAAGCATACTTGATACCCATTCATCTCGGGCATCATTACATCTAAAATAATTAAATCTATTGTCTCATCTAAAAGTTCTAAAGCTTCTTTTCCATTTTGTGCCTCAATAATTTGATATCCTTCATTTGAAAGCAACACTTGAATAACTTCTCTAATTTCTTCATGATCATCGACAATCATTATTTTTTCTTTCATAAACTTCTCCAATCTTTGGCTTTGATCCAATTTTCATATTTCATCATATGATTTAAATGCTTCATCACTTTCTTTTGTGAAGCATAAATATTTGTAAGTTTTCTTTTTTCTTTTTCATCTTTATTTGTTATCTCATTTAAATGAGCAGGTACTTTCTTTCTTTTATAATACTTTCCAAAATAATATAAGTTTTCATTCGAAGCTTGTAAACTTACAATTTGTGAAGTAATACGATGATGAATATGTCCATATTCACCCAAAGGATTATGAGTGATTACCATTTGCCAATCCTTTTTATGTACAAGATAAGAAACATCTTTTTTTATATCCTGTTGAACATGTATCCATCGATCTCTTTTACCCTCTGTTTTATCAGGATAATCAAACATAATTCCTTGATTATGCGTTTGTTTCATTACCTTCATAAATTCATTTTTACGTACTTCATTCTTTCCATTTGTTAAACAAACAACTAAATAATGTCCTTTTAATAAATGACTGCCACCCCATATTGTTTCATCATCAGGATGAGCCACGATCATTAATCTTTGACATTCCGTTAAATTGAGTTGATTGATTTGTTTTTGATGCGGTACTTTACTTTGATCAAAATAAAAACCTCCTAAAACAACCACTATACATAATAATACAACACTCTTCTTCATTTTTCTCACCATTTATACCTTACCACTTCCTTCTTAAAACAAATTCATAAGAATTCTTAAGACTTTTTAAATATTTTCCTTTAAATTCTCCTATTTGTTTATGATTTCTTTAGAAATCATTTAGGTGATTATTAAGAAGTCCTTGTTAGAATAAAAGTGAGGTAAAAAAAGATGAAGAAAAAAGATTATATCTATATGTTGTCTTTATTCATTATAACAATATCTATGATATTTGTTTTAAAAGGGCAACATTTATTTGGAAATTCAATAGATTGGTTTAACCAACATGTCATGTTAAGTGATGCTTTAAGACAGGCTATAAGGGATGAAGGAACCTTGTTTCCTACTTATCTAAAAAATTTAATGTCTGGCGTAAATATTTATTATTTCTCTTATTATGGCTATTTACGTCCTGATGTTTTACTTGGAGCTTTATTTATTAATATAAAAATGATTGATATTCTTAGTGTTTATAGTATTTTCTTAATGATTCTTACAACAATTTCTTGTTATTTATTTTTAAGAAATCATTTAAAAGAACGCCAACTTTGTTTTTTTATAAGTTTATTAGTATTATGTTCCTCTTTATTTTTTCAAAGTCATAAACAAATCATGTTTGTTAATGTTCTTCCTTTTCTCTTTTTAATGTTGAAAAGTGTTGATCATTATTTTAAAGATGGAAATATTACAGGGATGATCTTATGGGGTAGTTTACTTATTGTGCATAGTTATTTTTATAGTATAGGATGTTTTATTGTTTATCTTATTTACTTTTTAAAACATTATTTTCCTTATAGAAATAATAAAAAAAATATAATCAACCTTTTTAAAGTTTATCTTTCTATCTTTTTATTAACAGCCATTCTTACAATACCAACCTTGTTTGTAATTATTGGTGGACATAAAAGTGTCCAGGCTCTTAATTATTCAAAGTTGTTGATTCCAACCTTTGATTTAAGAGGTCTTCTTTATGATAATTATGGTTGTGGAATGACGTATTTTGTATGGATGTTACTTGTTTTAGGACTTTTTAAAGAAAAGACACGCAAATTATCTTTACTTTTAATATTCGTTGTGTTGATGCCTTTAGCTAGTTTGATTCTTAACGGTTTTCTTTATGCAAGAAGCAAGATTTTGATTGTTTTTATTCCCCTTATTTGTCTACAAATAGGATATGTATTAGAGGATTATTCTCTCAATAAATTTAAATACTGCTTTATTTTATGGTTGATTCCTTTATTTTTTATCCAAAGACCTTTTTTGATACTCCTTGATTTAATATTTAGTTTTATCATTTTATATTTTGGACAAAAAAATATAAAATGTTATTTTCTTTATCTACTTGTTCCTTGCTTAGTTGTTTATTTGAACAATCCATCAAAGAGCTTTCTCTTAAAAGAAAAATATCAAAAATATAATAATCAAGAAATAACTACTTTAATTCAAAGAAATGAAATATCTCGACTTGCTTTATTTTCTAATACTTCTCAAACCATGAATCAAACATTTCAAAATAAGGTTACACGTGTTTCAGGGTATACTTCGACAAACCATGCCCTTTACAATTCATTTCTCTATGATACTTTAAAGCTTCCTATTTCTTTAAACAATCGTGTTGCTCAACTTGATCAAGACAATCCCTTTTATTTAAAGATGATGGCAATTGATTCAGTGATTTCAACTAAAGAAGTAGAAAGTTATCAACAAGCTGACCAAGAAAAAAATTATAAGCTCTATCAAAGCCAAGAAGTAATGCCTGTTGTTTATGCGACAAGTCAACTTTATAGTCAAAAACAATTTCAAAAACTCAATTATCCTTACACTTTAGATACACTTTACAACAATGCTGTGGTAGAGAAAGGAAGTTCTACTTATCAAAGTCAATTTAAAGTTCTTGATTTAGGATTGGATGATTCATATACCATACATCAAAAAAAGAAAACAAATAAAACTTATAAACTCTTACAATCATTAAAAAATAAAATATTGGTTTTAGAATTTGATGTACAAAATAAAAAACCTAAGCAAGCTGTTTCGATTACAATCAATGGTATTAAAAATAAATTATCAAAAATAACATCACCCTATTATAATCAAAACTCCCATTTTACCTATTTGATTTCAAATATAAAAAATGATGAACTTATTGTTTCATTTTCTAAAGGAAATTACAAATTAAAAAACCTCAAAGCTTATACATTAGATGATTCTATCATTAAGAATAGAGAAAAAGAAGTAGATTCTCTTTCTCTAGAAAATGGAAAAGATCTTATCAATGGAACAATAGATGTATCAAATTCAGGTTATTTAATTACCCATTTACCTTATGATCAAGGCTATCAAATTCAAATAGATAGAAAAAATGTTAAGAGTGAAATTGTAAATACGGCTTTTTTAGGATGTAAGATATCTAAGGGAAAGCATCACATTTCTATCCAATTTAAACCGAAAGGTTATCATAGTGGATTTGTGCTTTCTTATTTAGGAATGATGGTTGTTGTTTTTAATTTTATATATGAAAGGAAAAAGAAAAATGAAGAATGATACAAAAGAACTGATACGTTATATTTTTGTAGGTGGGATGACAACACTTGTCAATTATAGTGTTTATTATGTTTTATTAAAATTAAATGCTCATTGGCTTATCGCAAATAGTGTATCGTGGCTTGGTGCTGTACTTTTTGCTTATTATACTAATAAAAAGTATGTTTTTAAAAGTTCAAATGAAAGCAAGAAAGAATTTGTTTCTTTTGTTTTATTAAGATTAGTAACTTTACTTGTTGAAACAGGTTGTCTTTCTCTTTTAATTGATTTATTACATATTCAACCAATGATTTCTAAAATCGTTGTCAGTTTTATTACAATTATCTCTAATTATGTTTTATGTAAATTTAAAGTATTTAAAAAGGAAGGTGTTTACTGTGGATAAAATTAGTGTTATTGTTCCCTGTTTTAATGAAGAAGATGTTTTACCTTTATTCTATCAAGAGGTTACAAAAGTATTAGAAAGTATTGAAAATACAACTTATGAATTACTTTTTATTAATGATGGTAGTAGTGATCATACAGAAGATCTCATTAAACTCATGGCTCATAAAAACAAACAATGCTTCTATTATTCCTTTTCGCGTAACTTTGGTAAAGAAGCGGCCATGTATGCTGGACTTGAAAATGCGACAGGGGATTATGTTGTCATCATGGATGCCGATTTACAACACCCTCCTTATCTCTTAAAAGAAATGTATCGTTCTTTAAAAGAGGAAAACTATGATTGTAGTGCAGGTAAACGAATTGATCGTACCGGTGAAGGAAAACTTCGTAATTTTTTATCACATAGTTTTTATAAAGTAATTCAAACTCTTACAAAAATGGATATGGATGATGGTGCTGGAGATTTTAGAATGATGACACGTCAAATGGTTGATGCTATCTTAGAGCTTAAAGAATATAATCGTTATATGAAAGGATTATTTTCTTTTGTGGGTTTTAATACGAAATGGCTTGAATTTCATAATGTAGAACGTCAAGGTGGTAATACAAAATGGAGTTTTAAAAGTTTATTTTCTTATGCATTTAAAGGTATCTTTTCCTTTTCATCAACCCCTATTACTATTGCCGGGGTTATTGGTGGGATTTTAATAGGTATTTCTTTAATAACTTCTCTTTATTCCAGTTTTGTTCATCCTATTTCTTATCTTACAAGTCTTGTTTTATTTTTAAGTGGAATTCAATTGATCTTTGTTTCTATCTTAGGACAATATTGTTCCTCTTGTTACTTTGAAGCAAAACAAAGACCGATTTATATCATTAAAAATACAAATAAAAAATTAAGGAGCTAAAGAACCTAATCCAAAGGATTAGGATTGTCAATAGCTCCTTTCTCATAAGTCATCTACAGTATAGTTTTATACCAATCACATGATAGTATACTATCATAATGCGTTGCATTTTAAAGACTTTACTTACTATAAATTTTTAGGGCTATCAATGATACACATAGCTATAATTATTATACTTTCAATATTATGACTTATCTTTATAATAAATGAAAAAAGGCATACTGTGCATGCCTCAATTCATTATTTTTTATCTTTAATTTGTTGTTTTAACATAGAAACAAATTCATCAATTGTTACAGTTGTTGCTTTTTGTTCACCATGTTTACGATAAGTAACAGTTCTTTCATCACGTTCATTATTACCTAAAACAAGAATATAGTTTGCTTTTTGCATTTGTGCTTCACGAATACGATATCCTAATTTTTCAT
>PVMN01004068.1_pt1 | contig 10437 bp, 10 predicted proteins | sample 1853401 | NCBI WGS metagenome assembly PVMN01 (sample SAMN08533510, study PRJNA380276) | Human gut metagenome, whole genome shotgun sequencing project.
TCAATAAAAGATAAGACGCTTTTTCTGATTTAAAAATACTATCATACTGTTCTTCTTTGCGATTCTTTTCTGCCATCAGATAAATCGAAATGGAATCTACCAAAAAATAGATTGCAACCAGAAACAATGCTGTAATGATCGCCAGAATAATAAATTTCTGAGGCATATTGATCATTGCATATAAATCTGCAACCAGTAAAACTACCGCAATTAACAATGTAATATTTATGCGGAACCTGACATTTTTTTCGCTGTTCTTATCCATAAGAGCTACCTCCCACTATTGCGTCCTCCGTGACGCTCTCTGTGGCTATTTTACCATAACTTACACGAGATAGCTATATGCGAAAACAACAATCTTCAACAGAATACGACCAAAATTTCTTTTTATAATAAAATAAGCTGTCCGATCAGCTCTGCTCCTTTATAAAGATCGTCGACGGTTGTGTATTCACGTGTCGAATGTGCATTATACATTCCATTCGATAAAACAAGCCCTTCGATTCCGTTTTTTGCAAAACTGTTGTTATCACTTCCGCCGAACGTACCTGTAAGTTCACCGGAAAATCCTAAGATTTCACAGGCTTTTTGAAAATCGGTCACTGACTTGCTCTCAAGTGGTGTCTCATAGGCGGTCAGCACACAGCAGTCCGGCACAATGTTTGTCGCTGTTCCACCCTGAATCGTTCCGATATTAAACGTCGTCTCTTCAGACAGATCAAGCACATACGCCTGTTTTGCGGTTACTTTCGAATAGTCAAAAACATCCGAACCTTTGACATATAATTCCTCACCAATTGTAAACAGAATTTCAATTTTTTTATGAGGTTTTCCACTGTCAATCACAAGTTGTACACCATAGAGGATTTCCAGAATACCACTGATGTCATCTGCACCAAGCACAGTATCCCCGGCAGAATGTATTGTTCCGTCTTCTTCCACTATAGATTTTTTTCCGCTCCCCGGTTCTACAACATCCATATGTGCGCAAAAAATAACCGGATCTCCTTCTAATTCTCCATCTAAGACAGCAAAAATATTTCCGGTGTCGCCACCATAATAAGCTCCTGCCTGATCTTCCTCCACAGAAAATCCCATGCTTTTTAGTCTGGCAAGCAGCCAGTCTGCGGTCTTCCGCTCATGAAAACTGATGGAATCAAAGGATACCAGTTGTTTAAAATCTTCTATGATGTTCTGTTTCCATGCCATGATGAGGTACCTCTTTCTGAATTATTTAATCTGCATTTAATTTAGTTTGATTTGAATTTAATCTAATCCGCAGTGCATGTTGGAAAAATCTATAATCTAATCCGCAGTGCAGCCGGGAAAATCTGCGATTTTCCCGGCTGTCGGGCATTCGCCCTCTTCATAATGTGAGGAATAAATTATTGCCTGCAAGCACTCAAATTTATTCCTCACATTATGAACACTGCTCATTATATTACATATTCCGGTTCATTCAGCAACTGCATTTTTCTCAGGAATTCTTTTGTCCGTTCATTCTGTGGATTGGTAAATACTTCCTTCGGCGTTCCATACTCCACGACATGACCGCCATCTAAAAATATCACTTTATTGGCAACATGCCTTACAAAGTTCATTTCGTGAGATACCAAGAGCATCGTGTGTCCCTCTGCCGCAACATTTTTGATCGTTTCAAGTACTTCACCGACAAGCTCCGGGTCTAAGGCTGAAGTCGGCTCGTCGAGCAGGAGTAATTCCGGTTTTAGGGCAAGTGCTCTGGCAATTGCGACACGCTGCTGCTGTCCTCCGGACAAATGTTTTGGATAATGATTTGCCCATGATGCCATTCCAACACGCTCTAATTCTTTTAAAGCAATTGCTTTTGCATCCGCTTTGCTCTTTTTCTGAACAACCATAAGACCTTCCATAACATTTTCCAACGCTGTCTTTTTCTCAAACAGATAAAATCTCTGGAACACCATGCCCGTACTCTTACGGAATTCCAGGCTGTCTTTATGTTTTTTGGAAAGATCGACCGTTTTTCCACCAAAAACAGCCTCCCCCTCCTCCGGGATCTCCAACTGGTTGATACATCTTAATAAGGTTGATTTTCCTGTACCGGAAGGACCGATAATTCCGACAACATCGCCTTTTTCAATTTTTAAATTAATATGGTCTAATACTTTATTCTCATGAAAACTTTTGGAAAGGTTTTTGATCTCTAACATTTTTATACCTTTCTGTTATACACTTTCATACGTTAATTCCAAAGAGTATACACATAAAGAAAGAAGCAGGTCGTTGTCATATGGTTATCACAACTGCCTGCTTCTTCTTTTCTCCAAAACACTCAGGTGTATAAATCATATGAAAATAAAACCGTATTCATCCATACAGCACATACAACAGCAACACATCTGGTTTTTGTTCATTACGATTGTATTTGTCTTCATATGATTTTCCCCTTTCTTATTTCCTACTTATTTGATATGTTATGTAGGAATTACTTTATATGGGGAATTATAATCATCTGATATTATTTTGTCAATTGTTTTTGTTATAGAAGATTCCTTGGGTTTGTTATAGGTTTTGATTATAGCTGATTTTTTTTAGAACAACTCCGGGTGATTTTCCAGCGCATCTTCTTCCGTAATCTCGCGGATCACGCGGCATGGAACACCAACTGCAAGTGAATTTGCCGGAATATCTCTGGTAACGACGCTTCCAGCACCGATCACACAGCCCTCGCCGATCGTAACACCACCACAGATTGTAACATTTCCTGCGATCCAGCAGTTATCGCCAATGGTAATCGGTCTGGCGTATTCCTTATCGGTAAGTGTTCCATTCTGTTTCTGATATTGGTTGCGATCCTGCCAGCGGAGCGGATGCATCGGGGTAAGAAGTGACTCATTTGGTCCCATAAATACATTTGCACCAATTGTAACCGGACAGCAATCCACACACGTAAAGTTAAAGTTCGCATACGAATTTGCACCGATAGATGTCAGACAGCCATAATCAAACTGTACTGGTCCCTGCAAGTAAAACGAATCACCTATGATTCCCATTTCTTTCAGAATCTCGGAACGTTTCTCGTCTGTTTCAAGAAGTTCATTATATTCTTTACTTAATCTATGGGCTTTTGTTCTTAATTTTACAAGTTCTTCATCGGAAGGATCGTAAATTTTTCCTGCCGTCATTTTCTCTTTTTCTGTCATTTTTCCTGCTCTCCTTTTGAAATCTCATGATAGACTGGTTTTTCCCTATGCCAGCTCTGCGCCTAATTTTTCCAGGTCTTCCATTGCACCCGCATTTTTTGATAATTCATCTTTTGCAGTTGCATAATAGGATTTCTGGAAAAGCATATCCCATGACAGGTAGTGAGCCATGCAGTCAAACTGTTTCTGAATCAGTTCATATTGTATACTGTCTACCGGTGATCCGCCTACGACAATAACACCAACCTTTTTCCCTTTTATCTGTAATCCTCTGCAATAACATTTGTCTATAACCAGCTTTAACTGTGCGGACATTCCCCACCAATACACTGGTGTTGTAAAAAGGATCATGTCTGCTGCCACAATTTTGTCAATTGTAGGATTGGTATCATCCTGATCTACGCAGCCTTTATTACATTGACAGACGCCACATCCTTTGCATGGGCTGATATCTAACTTGTCCGGCTGAATCACTTCGATCTCATTTTTTCCAGATGCACCTTTTATAAATGCATTAATTGCAGTTAATGTATTGCCTTTTCTTGCACTTCCGTTAATAATCACAATTTTCATTTATTGGTTCCTCTTTTCTTTCCTAAATTTATATCTGAAGTATACCATAAAAAGTATTAACATACGCATTATATGTTATGATGATAACGCTACATCGCAAAAAGCCCTGAAGCTGCAACTTCAGGGCTTTTGCTTATAAATTATTCCGTTTCCGGTTCATCCACAGATAGAAGATCACATTCAGCACAATTCCGAATATCGTTGCTTCCGGAGCCGCAAAACCGATCTTGGTGAGGCTCGCATCTGGCTGGATACTCATATAATATGCCAGCGGCAGACGCACAAGAAGCGTCTGGACGAGTCCCTGAACCATAACCCAGACCGTTTTATCATGTCCGTTGAAATAACCGACCATACTGAATAGAACGGCTGTCACGATCGTTTCCAACGCAAACCCTTTCAGATAATCATAACCATTCTGCACAACGGCTGCGTCTGTTGTGAAGATTCCGGTCAGAAGATCTCCCTTAAACATAACAAATGCAAATACAATGCAGCCGATCACAATTCCAACGCCCATGCCGGTAAACATTGCTTTTTTCGCTCTTTTTTCGTTTCCGGCACCCACGTTCTGCGATACAAAGGATGCCATGGACTGCATCAGAGAACTTGGAATCAGCATTGCGAAGTTAACGACCTTGCAGGCAACACCATATCCGGAGGAAGCTGCGAGTCCAAGCCGGTTGACAAATGCGCAGAGTGCAAGGAATGAGATCTGTGTCAAGAACTCCTGCATAGCAAGCGGCAGACCGACTTTTAATGCTCTTATACAATGTGTGTTGATCTTAAAATCCTGTCTGGTGATTTTAAATGGAAGTTCTCTTTTTACCAGTAAAAATAATGCAAAAAAGACGCTGACCGCCTGTGCTGTTACAGTTGCGATTGCAGCTCCGGCTGCGTCTAAATGCAGTCCTGCCACTAAAATCAGGTCTCCTGCGATATTTACCACACATGCAACTGCAACGAATAATAATGGAGATTTGCTGTCACCTAAGCCTCTGAAAATAGCTGCGAGCAGATTGTACGCCACAATGAAAAAAATTCCGCCACCGCAGATACGCACATAAGACGATGTCAGTTCCACAGCCTCCTGTGGTGCCTGCATCAGCACTGCAATCGGCTGTGCAAACCCAATCATAACTACAAAAAGTACCGCAGAAACAATTGCAAAAATAATTGTTGCTCCACCGATCAAAGCTCCAATATACTGCGGTTTTTTCTCCCCGATATACCGTGCGATCAAAACAGTGATACCCATTGCAAACTGCGTAATAACAAAAGTGACTAAGTTTAACACCTGGCTTCCTGTTGATACGGCTGAAAGCCCCGATGTTGTTCCAAACCTTCCAACGACCAGAAGGTCAACTGCACCGTAAGCCGCCTGCAATACTAATGCGCCTAAGATTGGCAGCATAAATGGCAGCAGCTTTCCTAAAATACTTCCCTGTGTAAAATCTGATTTTGAACTATTCAATGTCAACTCTCCTTTCGCTCATGACTTTATAAAATTTTTCTATGGTCGAAATCATACAATCCGCTTCTTCTTCGGAAATATGATCCATATATTTCAAAAGCCGGCTGTAATAATTTTTATCGTACTTATCCGATAACTCCTCACCTTTTTCTGTAATGAAAACATATGTGATCCGACCGTCCTCCTCAGACGCATATTTCGTGAGATAGCCCTTTTTTTCCATTTCCTTGACCGTTCTTGTCACCCCCGGTCTTGGCAGCTTTAATGTGTCACTGATATCCGATACTTTTACTCTCTCTTTCTTCTCCTGTAACTTGTGGATCACATCCATGTACTGTATATACGCTGGTGTGACTCCTTCCGGCAGTTCCGGGAGCAGTTCCCTCGTCCTTTTTGCAAGATAGCAGGCATCCAACATTCTCTTTATTTTTTCTTCGTTCATACTATCGGTTCCTTTTTTACATTGTGCTATATAATTGCCTTTGTTAATTACCATTGGTAATTATATGGTTCTATAACGCTATTGTCAAGAAATAATTTAAACTCGCCCTATCATAATATTACAAAACAGGAATCAATCACCAATACAAAATCATGGTCATCAATCCCTGTCTTTTCACATCTTTATGCGGTTTTATTCATCTTTTCCGGAATCATGTGAAGCCTGTTTTCATCGCCAAGCGCAATGAGTATTCTCTGGCATTTTTCAAACTCAGAAGCAAGCTGCTCTATCTCTTTCGACTGCATTATTTAACCTCATGTCCTGTGTCTTTCCTTCATTAACTCTAAGATATCCATATATAATTCCTTTCTTTGTTCAAATGTTTAAACGCATTGTACCATAAAACAATCCAGAATTTTCAATGGGAAAGAAAATAGAGACGATTAAATTTTTTTATCGTCTAACATCCCCTTTTTTCTCAAAAAGAGCATGAATCCAACGCAGAGAATCAACTGCAAGGCTGACGACATCGGCGTTGCCAGCCCGATATGAAACAGCGATGTTTCCGGCTGGATGCTCATAATATAAGACACCGGAACTCTGACGCAAAATGCGCCAAGGATTCCCTGGATCATGACAAATCGTGTCTTACCGATACCATTGTAAAATCCGGTATAGCAGAAGAAAATAGCTGTAAACAGGCAGTCGATCGCATATGCCTTGAGATAATCTGCCGCTGCAAAAACCACTTCCCCATCCGAGGAGAAAATTCCTGCCAGCGCATCTCCATGGAAAAACGTGATCAAAAACATTACCACGCCAATGGAAAAAGAAACGGCAATGCCGTAATGCAAGGCTTTTCTGGCTCTTGTAATCTGACCTGCGCCATAGTTTTGTGCCACAAATGCCGACATGGACTGCATGAAAGCAGACGATATGAGCATGATAAATGCACACACTTTTTCTGCGACACCGACACCTGCCGAGGCAATGACTCCCATAGAATTTACGATTGCCAGAATGATCAAAAATGAAATGCTCACAAGCAGATCCTGCAATGCAATCGGCGCCCCAAAACCAACCATTTTCTTCAAATATACTTTATGAATCCGAATATTTTTATTTTTTACGGTAAAAGGCAGCTCTTTTTTACAGATCAGGAAAAACGAAACTACCACGCTCACAATCTGCGCAAACACTGTTGCAATCGCAGCGCCCTGTGTTCCCATGTGAAAGCCTGCACATAGGATCAGATCTCCCGCAATGTTAAAAACACATGCAATCGCGACTGTGATAAGCGGTGTCTTAGAATCGCCCAGTCCACGGAAAATGCAGCCGATCAGATTGTAGGCAACAATGACTAACATACCTCCGCCGCAAATTCTGATGTAATCAACGGTCTTTTGAAATGCTTCCTCAGGCGCGTTCATGATCTGACTGATTGAAGGCGCAAAAACAACCATAATGATCGACATGACCACTGCGATCGCCGCAAACATGACAATTGCTGTTCCTACGGTTCGTCCGCCTTCCTCTTTTTTTCCGCTTCCGATCTGCTGTCCCAGCAAAATTGTGGTTCCCATTGCGAAACTGCTGATCAGATTTGTTAATGTAGTCATGATCTGAGAACCTGTCGAAACCGCGGATACATCTGCGGATGAAGCAAATTTTCCCACTATGAGCAGGTCTACCGCGCCATACATCGCCTGCAGAAATAACGCCAGCAAGACAGGAAATGCAAATAAGATCAAAGGTTTTAAGATTTTTCCTTCTGTAAATGATGTGTTTGTTTCCATATATTCCTCCTGAAAATGATAGGTTGTGGCAGTAATTTCCTGTCACACAAAAAAAGCCGGATAAGAAAAGCAGATATTTCAATCTGCCATCTTATCCAGCTATTGTTTCTAAACGAACAAGTTGCCCTCCGATGAGCGATTCTGATTATACAATACACTTTTTTTCATGTCAATCGGTTTCATACAGTTCCGATGTTTTCAAATTTCCTCATACATCTCAAATCGCGCAGATACCTAAAAAACCTTGATTTTACTGGAAAATTTAATATCCTTGCAGGGCATTTTTTAATCTGCTGCCTTAGCTTGTTTCTTTTAAGAATCCTGGAAATCAAATGTTTCAAAAACAAGCTCAGTTCCTATGATCTTGTAAATTTTATGCGTGACTTCAGGGCTGTTGACAAAGGTGATGGAACCAATATCAATATTTCTCAGAATCAAAGCGTTAATGAAAAAATCAAAAAATTAATCGGTTTAACTAATCTCGATGCTCTGTACCTGACAGAAAAAGAGAGTGATAATATCTTTGAGTTCACCATGCTGATTGACAGATGAGTACTAGGTTTTTCTTATAGCTCATGTTGTCGTTCATTTCGCTTTTATTTTTTGCTTATCTTACTTTTTTTCTGATTCCAACTGCGGTCAATGCTCCACAGGAAAGAAGGAGAAGTGTGATCCACAAAGCTGCCTGACCGTTATCTCCGGTTTTCGGTGAAACTGCTGTTGTATCTGCTGTCTGAACTTCAAAGTTTGCTGTTGCAACTCCATTTGCAGAAACAATACTAATACTGTGTGATCCGGCTGCCAATGTGCTTAAATACTCCGGTTTCAAAGTGATAATGATACTTCCTTCTGTTGCCGTATAGCAGTCTGCACTGAGTTCTGCGTTATCTACCATAACTTTCTGGAAGTTTGCAAATGCATCGCTGGAACGGAAATAAATTGTATTTCCACTTCCCTGCGTATAGCTGCTGCCTGCACCTTCAATAATGGTTGGTATAACCTGCTGACTGCCCTGTGTGCTTGCCGTTGATGTCGAAGCAGGTGTTGATGTTGTTGTAGATTCACCCTGCGTTGTTGACGGTTCACTTGGTGTCGGTGTTGGTTCTGGTGTCGGTGTTGGATTTGGATTGGTATTATTACTTACGAAAGTTGTACCAATCTCACCAGTATATCCTTCTGGTTTTTTATTTAATGCTGCGGTAACTCCAGATGCTGTGACAACTGCATTTGGAGATATTGTTATTTTTTTATCACTTTCTAATCCGTAGCTGAAAGTCTCTCCTTTTTCTGCCTTAGCTACCACAGTTCCTCCACTAATCGTTATATCGCCATCACATTCAATACCACGGCTACTGTAAGCTGCTTCTGCAGCATATGCTGTAATATTACCATTTTTAATAACAATACCATCATATGCAAATATGCCACTTGTACCGATTGTTGCCTGTGCTTTGGCAATAATTGTACCCTGACTATCAATTTCCAGTTTTCCTAGCACACTAATACCATGACTGGTATCTGCTGTTCCACCTGTTACATCAAGTGTCCCATCTCCTGTTATGGTTAAATTTCCAAAAGCATATATTCCGCAACTCCATCCATTTGTACTATCACTGTAAGAACTGCTTATATTTTTTATTCTATTTTCATTTTTAATTATTATATTCAAGTCTTTTGAGGTTTCGATTCCGCTTCCATTACCTTCATAATTAAATCCATCTAAGGTCAGTGTATTTGTCTGATTATCATAACTCCAGCCTGTGCCGGAAGTATTAGCACTGGTAACCTCAACTCCGCCTACCCTTAGATTGTAAGATGTTGGCGTGGATGGTGTGGAACTGCCGCCAGAAGATTTTTTTTTCGTATAAAAGATACCCTCTTCGCCATCTTTTGTTGTAATCTCATAACTGTCATTATCAGAGACAAATACGTCCTTTAAATCTTTACAAGAAGTTGTAATTTGTTTTCCATTTGAATCCGTGGAAACTCTTATACATATCTTTGCTTCTGATGTTAATGGGCTATTTGTACTCAGATTTATTATTGTACTAGATGATTCGCCATTACCAACACTTAAATTACTATTCATTCCATCAGCCGTTCTATTGCCGTAAATCTTTGCATTTCCTCCAATTGTCAACGAAGGTCCCTCGTACACATATATACCTGCTCCATTCTCTCCTGCATCACCAGTATTATCTGTAATTTCTCCTCCGGTCATTATAAATGTACCGCTGCGAACTCCAACAGCTCCTCCTCGATCTACACCATTTGCATCCACATCTTCACATTTATTTCCTGTGAGAATTCCAGATTCCAGTCTCAAAATACCACTGTCTACATAGATACATCCACCTCCACAATTATTGTCATTATATCCGCCAGTAATTTTTCCTGCTTGTGCTGCACTTGTGTCTTTAATTGTCAGGTCTCCTCCTGATACAGTAAATGTATTGCCATTCCATGTTGCTTTTATGCATCCACGATCAATGGTATGTCCTGCAAGGTCAACCGTTACGGTATTGCTTACATAGATTGCACTATTACCAGTTTCAGCCACAATATCATTACCTAATTGAATATTACCACCCTTACTTATTGCATTTTTTAACTCAGTCCACGAACTTACTGTTGTTACCGCATCATCTGCCTTCACTTCCATCACACCCAGTCCTGCAACCATGGTTATGACAAGCATCATACACAGCAATCCTGCTATCCATTTGTTCAACTTTTTCATTCCTTTTTCTCCTTTGCTTTTAATGTAAAAAATTCGTTGTACATGATTACCTGTTTCTAATGTACAACGAATTTCTTTCCAAATGGGCGGATTGTCATGAATCGACCGTAAAATGTATTGAATCGACCATATTTTTTCACTACGTCTGTATTTTATGCTTTACAAGACAGCCGAAGGATATTTACCTAAACAACCCAATAATCGTTAGACACTATCCTCTGGAAGAA
>PVMN01004087.1_pt1 | contig 10380 bp, 6 predicted proteins | sample 1853401 | NCBI WGS metagenome assembly PVMN01 (sample SAMN08533510, study PRJNA380276) | Human gut metagenome, whole genome shotgun sequencing project.
ATGATAAGATCCATGCACGTTCAACAGGTCCTTACTCACTGGTAACACAGCAGCCATTAGGTGGTAAAGCACAGTTTGGTGGACAGCGTTTCGGAGAGATGGAGGTATGGGCTCTTGAGGCTTATGGCGCATCTTACACATTGCAGGAGATCCTGACTGTGAAGTCTGACGATGTAATCGGTCGTGTGAAGACATACGAGGCGATCATCAAGGGCGAGAACATTCCGGAACCAGGTATTCCGGAGTCATTCAAAGTACTTCTGAAAGAGCTTCAGTCTCTCGGACTGGATGTTCGTGTACTTCGTGATGACAATACAGAGGTGGAGATTATGGAAACTTCCGATATGGGAGAGACCAGCTTCCGCTCACTGATCGAAGGAGATGGAAAATATCGTCGTGATGAGGAAGACTTCGGCAAACACGGTTATACAACTCAGGAGTTCCAGGGAGAGGAACTTGTAAATGAGGAACTGGAAGAGGACGAAGACGATTACGATTCAGATTATGGCGACGATAGTTTTGATGACTATGATGACATGTCAGATGATGAATAGAAAGGGGTGCCTGTATGCCAGAAAATAGTAAAGAACAATCATATCAGCCAATGACTTTTGATGCAATCAAAATCGGGTTGGCATCACCTGAAAAGATTCTGGAGTGGTCAAAAGGCGAGGTAACAAAGCCTGAGACTATTAACTATAGAACCTTAAAACCAGAGAGAGATGGTCTGTTCTGTGAAAGAATTTTTGGACCAAGCAAAGACTGGGAGTGTCACTGCGGTAAATACAAAAAAATCCGTTATAAAGGTGTTGTTTGTGACCGTTGTGGTGTAGAGGTTACTAAGGCAAGTGTACGTCGTGAACGTATGGGACATATTGCCCTGGCAGCCCCGGTATCTCATATCTGGTACTTTAAAGGAATCCCGAGCCGTATGGGATTGATCCTTGACTTGTCTCCAAGAACACTGGAGAAAGTATTATATTTTGCTTCTTATATCGTACTTGATAAAGGCGAGACAGACCTGCAGTATAAGCAGGTTCTGTCTGAGCAGGAGTATCAGGAAGCAAGAGAATCCTGGGGAAAAGGTTTCCGTGTTGGAATGGGAGCTGAATCTATCTTAGAGCTTCTTCAGGCAATCGACCTTGAAAAAGAATACGAAGATCTGACAGAAGGCCTCAAAGGCGCTACCGGACAGAAACGTGCAAGAATCGTAAAACGTCTGGAAGTTGTAGAAGCTTTCCGTGAGTCTGGAAACAAACCGGAATGGATGATCATGACAAATGTTCCGGTTATCCCGCCAGATCTTCGTCCAATGGTACAGCTTGATGGTGGACGTTTTGCAACATCTGACCTGAATGATCTGTACAGAAGAATTATCAATAGAAATAACCGTCTGAAACGCCTTCTTGAGTTAGGCGCTCCAGATATTATCGTAAGAAATGAAAAGAGAATGCTTCAGGAAGCGGTAGATGCCCTGATTGACAACGGTCGTCGCGGCCGTCCGGTAACAGGACCTGGAAACCGTGCACTGAAATCTCTGTCCGATATGCTGAAAGGTAAATCCGGACGTTTCCGTCAGAACCTGCTTGGTAAGCGTGTTGACTACTCTGGACGTTCCGTTATCGTTGTAGGACCGGAACTTAAGATTTACCAGTGTGGTCTGCCGAAAGAGATGGCAATTGAGCTGTTCAAGCCATTTGTTATGAAAGAGCTTGTTCAGAACGGAACTGCACACAACATTAAAAATGCTAAAAAGATGGTTGAGAGACTTCAGCCAGAGGTTTGGGACGTCCTTGAGGATGTCATCAAAGAGCATCCGGTTATGTTGAACCGTGCACCTACACTGCACAGACTTGGTATTCAGGCATTTGAGCCGATCCTTGTAGAAGGTAAGGCTATCAAGCTTCATCCACTTGTTTGTACAGCGTTCAACGCCGACTTCGATCGTGACCAGATGGCTGTCCATCTTCCGCTTTCCGTAGAAGCACAGGCTGAGTGCAGATTCTTACTGCTCTCACCAAACAACCTCCTGAAACCATCTGATGGTGGTCCGGTAGCCGTTCCTTCACAGGATATGGTACTTGGTATTTACTATCTGACTCAGGAAAGACCAGGTGCAGCAGGAGAAGGTAAGATTTTCAAGAGTGTAAATGAAGCAATCCTTGCTTATGAGAATCAGGCAATCACACTTCACTCTAAGATTAAAGTACGTGTGACAAAGACAATGCCAGGTGGAGAAGAAATAACAGGAATTGTAGAGTCCACACTTGGACGTTTCATTTTCAACGAGATCATCCCACAGGATCTTGGATTCGTTGATCGTGAAAAAGAGGAGAACAAACTTCTTCTGGAGATTGATTTCCACGTAGGAAAGAAACAGTTAAAGCAGATCCTTGAGAAGGTTATCAATACACACGGAGCAACTGCAACAGCAGAAGTTCTGGATGCTGTAAAAGCAATTGGATATAAATATTCTACAAGAGCTGCCATGACCGTATCTATTTCCGATATGACGGTACCTCCGCAGAAACCACAGATGATCCAGCAGGCACAGGATACTGTAGACCGCATCACTAAGAACTTCAAACGTGGTCTCATCACAGAGGAGGAGCGTTACAAAGAAGTTGTAGAGACATGGAAGGCAACTGACGACAAACTGACAGAGGCACTGCTTTCTGGTCTTGATAAATACAATAACATCTTCATGATGGCTGATTCAGGAGCCCGTGGATCTGACAAACAGATCAAACAGCTTGCAGGTATGCGTGGATTGATGGCTGATACAACTGGTCATACAATCGAGTTGCCTATCACTTCAAACTTCCGTGAAGGACTTGACGTACTGGAGTATTTCATGTCTGCCCATGGAGCACGTAAAGGTATGTCCGATACAGCTCTTCGTACAGCCGATTCAGGATACCTGACAAGACGTCTTGTTGACGTATCTCAGGAGCTGATCATTCATGAAGTAGACTGTGCAAAGAAAGATGCACCGATTCCTGGAATCTTTGTAAAAGCATTCATGGATGGAAAAGAAGAAATCGAAAGTCTTCAGGAGCGTATTACAGGACGTTACCTGTGCTATGACATTGTAGATAAAGATGGCAATGTTCTTGTTAAGAAGAACCATATGGTAACACCAAAACGTGCAGAACTGATCTGCAAGAAGGGTGTAAATGAGAACGGAGAACCATTAACACAGATTAAGATCCGTACAATCCTTACATGTCGCTCACACAGTGGCGTATGTGCAAAATGTTATGGAGCCAACATGGCAACAGGTGAGCCGGTACAGGTTGGAGAGGCTGTCGGAATTATTGCTGCTCAGTCAATCGGAGAGCCTGGTACACAGCTTACAATGAGAACATTCCATAATGGTGGAGTTGCCGGTGGAGATATCACACAGGGACTTCCTCGTGTTGAGGAGCTTTTTGAGGCAAGAAAGCCTAAGGGACTTGCGATCATCACAGAGATTGCAGGAACTGCGAATTTGAACGACACGAAGAAGAAACGTGAGATTATCGTAACAAATCATGAGACAGGTGAATCAAAAGCATATCTGATTCCTTATGGATCACGTATTAAGGTAGCAGACGGAGCGGAACTTGAGGCCGGTGATGAGCTGACTGAAGGTAGTATTAATCCGCATGATATCTTAAGAATTAAAGGCATCCGTGCAGTTCAGGATTACATGATCCAGGAGGTACAGAGAGTTTACCGTCTGCAGGGTGTTGAGATCAACGATAAGCATATCGAGGTTATCGTTCGCCAGATGCTTAAGAAGATCCGTATCGAGGAGTCTGGAGATACAGAGTTCCTTCCGGGAACAAATGTAGACAGACTTGAGTTCGAGGATGTGAATGAGGTACTGGAGGCAGAAGGAAAAGAGCCTGCAATCGGAGAGCCGATCATCATGGGTATTACGAAGGCTTCTCTTGCAACCAATTCCTTCCTGTCAGCCGCTTCTTTCCAGGAGACAACAAAGGTTCTGACAGAGGCAGCAATCAAAGGAAAGATCGATCCGCTGGTAGGTCTGAAAGAGAACGTAATCATCGGAAAACATATCCCGGCTGGTACAGGTATGAGAAAGTATCGTGATATCAGACTGAATAGTGAGTTATCTATGGATGACGATCTGTTCTTTGAAGAAGGATTAGATGATGATGACGATTTAGATATTCTGGATACAGATTTTTCAGACGATGATCTGTTAGAAGAAAATGAATTTACAACAGAAGAATAAGACTTGCGTAAGAGTTTTGAATGAAAGTACCGCCGCACGAATTCGTGCGGTGGTACTTTTTTGTATAATACCTTTAGGCTGCCCGTGCTGGAGCAGCCTGAAGTGCATTATGCAAAAAAAATAGAAATGATGTATGAACAATTAATAAAAAACATAAAAAGATAGTCAAGACAAACTTTTTTGATAAAACATTATTGACAATGATTATCATTAACAATATAATAAGCGATGGAAATGATAATCAGTTTCAAATCGTGCGAGGTAATATATATGAGCCAAGAAGAGAGATTTCAAGAAGTATTAAATCAATTAAAGAAAGCTGGCTATCGGATTACCGAACAGAGAAAGCTTCTTTTACACATTATATTGAATAATGAATACTCCTCTTGTAAGGAGATTTATTATGCGGCAAAGAAGCAGGATGACAAAGTCGGAATTGCAACTGTGTATCGTACTGTGCAACTGTTGGAAGATATGGAACTGATCCATAAAGAGATGGTTGTGAGAATTTAGCGAGGAGAAGGAGTGGATTATGATGCCGTTAACGATGTTAAATCCAGGCGAAAGTGCATCTATCGTCCGGGTAGGTGGAAATGAAGAAACAAAAAGATTCCTGGAGAATCTCGGATTCGTAGCTGGAAGTGAGGTGAAAGTTATTTCCAGTAACGAGGGTAACATAATTGCCCAGATCAAAGAATCACGAGTTGCAGTCAGCAAAGGAATTGCTAATAAAATAATGGTCTAGGAGGAACGGGAGAATGACTTTAAGAGATGTGAAAGTTGATCAGACAGTATCCGTAGTAAAGCTTCATGGAGAGGGAGCTACAAAAAGAAGAATTATGGATATGGGAATCACAAAAGGAACCAGCATTTATGTCCGTAAAGTAGCACCACTTGGTGATCCGGTGGAAGTTACTGTACGTGGATATGAATTGTCTCTGAGAAAAGCAGACGCAGAGATGATCGAAGTTAAATAATTAATTAGAGAGTAAAACAGGAGGATGTAAAAAATGGGAGTGAAGATAGCACTTGCCGGAAACCCGAATAGTGGTAAGACAACACTTTTCAATGCTTTGACAGGTTCCAATCAGTTCGTTGGTAACTGGCCTGGAGTTACTGTTGAGAAAAAAGAAGGAAAATGGAAGGAAGACAAAGAAGTTGTAATTATGGACCTTCCAGGTATCTATTCTTTATCACCATATACATTGGAGGAAGTTGTAGCCAGAAATTATCTGATCACAGAGCGTCCGGATGCAATCCTGAATATCGTAGACGGAACAAACCTGGAGCGTAACTTATACCTTACAACTCAGTTACTTGAGCTTGGTATCCCGGTTGTTATGGCAATTAACATGATGGATATTGTACGCAAGAATGGTGATGAGATCAACACAAAGAAACTTGCTGAGAAGCTTGGCTGTGAAGTTGTAACAATTTCTGCTCTGAAAGGTGATGGAATCAAAGATGCAGCTTCAAGAGCAGTAAAGCACGCCGGACAGAAAGCCGGACAGGAATCTGTGCATGAGTTCGCACCGGAAGTTGAGAACTACCTGAATGAGATTGAAGGCAGACTTGGATATGAAATTCCGGAAGAGCAGAAAAGATTTTACGCGATCAAATTATTTGAGCGTGACGATAAGATCAAAGACGCTATGAAAAATGCACCGGACGTTGAAGATATCATTGCTCGTGCAGAGAAAGAGATGGATGACGATGCAGAGAGTATCATCACAAATGAGAGATACAGTTTCATTGGTTCTATTATCGGAGACTGCTTAAAGAAGAATAAAACACAGGAACTGACAACATCTGATAAGATTGACCGCATCGTAACAAACAGATGGCTTGCACTTCCAATCTTTGCAGCAGTTATGTGGCTTGTATATTATGTGTCTGTAACAACAGTAGGTTCCATATTGACAGACTGGACAAATGATACATTGTTTGGTGAGTGGATTATTCCGGCAGCTCAGAGCTTCTTTGAAGGAATCGGATGTGCGGACTGGTTAACAGGTCTGATCGTAGACGGAGTTATCTCCGGAGTTGGTGCTGTACTTGGATTCGTACCTCAGATGCTTGTATTATTTATTTTCCTTGCATTCCTTGAGTCTTGCGGATACATGGCACGTATCGCATTCATCATGGACCGTATTTTCCGTAAGTTCGGACTTTCCGGAAAATCATTTATCCCGATGCTGATCGGAACAGGCTGTGGAGTTCCTGGAGTTATGGCTTCCCGTACAATCGAGAATGACCGTGACCGTAAGATGACTGTTATGATAACAACATTTATCCCTTGCGGAGCGAAACTTCCAATTATCGCCCTGATCGCCGGAGCACTTTTCGATGGCGCTTCATGGGTAGCACCAAGTGCTTACTTTGTTGGTATCGCAGCAATCATCTGCTCTGGTATCATCCTGAAAAAGACAAAGATGTTCGCAGGAGATCCGGCACCATTCGTTATGGAGCTTCCTGCATATCATATGCCAACTGTTGGCAACGTTCTTAGAAGTATGTGGGAACGTGGCTGGTCATTTATCAAAAAAGCTGGTACAATTATTACATTATCAACAATCGTTGTTTGGTTCTTATTGAACTTCGGTTGGACAGATGCTGGATTCGGAATGCTGAACTTCGATGGACTTGAGGGAGCAGCTATGGAGGCAGCACAGGCAGAGTGTATTCTTGCTAAGATCGGTAACTTGATTTCCTGGATCTTCACACCACTCGGATGGGGAGATTGGAAGATGACTGTAGCAGCTATTACAGGACTTGTAGCGAAAGAAAACGTTGTAGGTACATTCGGACAGCTCTTCGGATTTGCAGAAGTTGCAGAAGACGGACAGGAAATCTGGGGAACACTTGCAAGCAGCATGTCACAGATCGCAGCTTACTCATTCCTTGTATTCAACCTTCTGTGTGCACCATGCTTCGCAGCAATGGGAGCTATTAAAAGAGAGATGAACAACACAAAATGGTTCTGGTTCGCAATCGGATATCAATGCTTACTTGCTTACCTCATAGCTCTTTGTATCTTCCAGTTTGGTACACTCTTCACAGGTGGCGGATTCGGTATCGGAACAGTAGCAGCAATCGTAATTCTGATCGGTTTCCTTTACATGCTGTTCCGTCCTTACAAAGAGAGTACATCACTTAACGCTAACACCGTTTCAAGTGTAAAAGCAGCATCAAAATAATGATTATAATGTCGAAAAGTCTTTCTTCACCTGTGCTTGCACAAAGGTGAAGAAATGACCTTGAGACATAACATAAATAAGCAGAAAGAAGGAGATTTTATGATGGCATTGGCAGCACAGACAAGTATATTGTCTACAGCGATTGTAGCACTTGTAATAATCGCGATTGTAGCATGGATCATAAGAGGCATGATACAAAAGAAGAAGAGAAGTGGTACATTCATTGGATGTGATTGTGGGTGTGCCAATTGTCCACACTCCTGTCATAATCCAAAGAATAGTAAAAGTCAGAGTGGCTGCGGCGGCTGTGGCGGATGCTAGTCTGGAAAATGTATGACTTAGATTTAAGTCATATGATGTAAAATAATCTTATGTGTGAATAAATGTGTGAATAGACAGGGAAATCCTTGCAGATGAGTTTCATTTGCAGGGATTTTCTTTTGCGCTTTGCTCTTTTCAATGGGACGCAAATAGGGTAAAATAAATGCTAGGTGAATATGATGAATAAGAAATCTTTATACAAATTAGAATACAATAAAATAATTGAAAAACTGACAGAGCACGCAGGCTCTTTTGGAGGCCAGGAGCGTTGCAGAAAATTAAAACCAAAGACGGAAATCTCTGAAATTGAGAGAATGCAGGAAGAAACGGCCGCAGCATTTACACGGATCATAAAGAAAGGACGTCCATCTTTTGGAGGCTGTAGTCCGGTAAGTGAATCTATGATGCGTCTGGAAATCGGAGGAACACTTGGAAGTGGGGAGTTACTTCGCATATGTAAGGTTCTGGAGACAGCAGGACATGTGAAGAATTACGGGCGCCATGACAATGCAGATGATATGCAGGATATATTGGACGGATACTTTGAACAGCTTGTTCCTGTATCTATTTTGTCCACGGAAATCCGCAGATGTATTCCGGCAGAAAATGAGATTAGTGATGATGCAAGTCCGGAGCTTAAGAGAATCCGTCGTGCTATGGAGCAGATTAATGATAAGGTTCATGCAACATTGTCTTCCATGGTGAATGGTTCACTCCGCACATATTTGCAGGATCCGATTATTACGATGCGTGGGGATCGTTACTGTATCCCGGTCAAGGCCGAATACCGTGGCCAGGTTCCGGGAATGATCCATGACCAGTCATCAACAGGTTCTACTTTATTTATCGAGCCGATGGCAGTTGTAAAGCTGAATAATGATCTGAAAGAATTATATGGAAAGGAACAGGAAGAAATTCAGGTCATTCTTGCCAGGTTGAGTGCAGACGCAGCAGAATATGTTTCTGAAATCCGTACGGACTATGCAACATTGACAGAGCTTGATTTTATATTTGCAAGAGGAGCTCTTGCATTGGATATGAATGCCAGCAAACCGATGTTTAACCAGGAGAGAAGGATTCGTATCCGCGAGGGAAGACATCCGTTATTAGATAAGAAGAAAGTCGTTCCAATCAGTCTGACACTGGGCGAGGACTTTGATCTTCTGATTGTGACAGGACCGAACACCGGTGGTAAGACTGTGTCACTTAAGACAGTTGGATTATTCCAGCTCATGGGACAGGCCGGTCTTCATATTCCGGCACTGGACCGTTCTGAACTGGGTGTATTCCGTGAAGTTTATGCAGACATCGGTGATGAGCAGAGCATTGAACAGAACTTAAGTACATTCTCATCACATATGACAAATGTAGTGTCATTTATCAAGCAGGTGGATGAAGATTCACTTGTACTTTTTGACGAGCTTGGAGCTGGAACTGACCCGACTGAGGGTGCGGCACTGGCAACAGCAATATTGAATCATTTGCATTGTCAGGGAATCCGTACTATGGCGACTACGCATTACAGTGAATTAAAGGTGTATGCCTTGTCCACACCAGGGGTAGAAAATGCGAGCTGTGAGTTCGACGTGGAGACACTTCGCCCGACGTATCGACTGCTTCTTGGAATCCCAGGAAAGAGTAATGCATTTGCAATTGCAGGAAAACTGGGACTTCCGGACTATATCATCGAGGAAGCAAAGACACATTTGACGGAGCAGGACGAATCTTTTGAGGACTTGCTGACAGATCTGGAGAGCAGCAGACGAACCATCGCGAAAGAACAGGAAGAGATTGCGGCTTACCGCCGTGAGCTGGAGGCTCTGAAGCAGGAGACGGCGCAGAAGAAAGAAAAGCTGGAAGAACAGCGTGACCGCATTTTACGAGAAGCGAATGAAAAAGCACATGCGATTCTGGCAGATGCCAAAGAGACAGCAGATGAGACAATGCGTAACTTTCATAAGTTTGGAAAGGCCAATGTTTCGGCAACGGAGATGGAAAAAGAGCGTGAGCGCCTGAGAAAGAAGATGGAGAAGACACGCGAGGGCATGACAGAGGAAGTGAAGAAGCCGAAGAAGCAGTATAAGCCATCTGATTTTAAATTAGGCGAGACGGTTAAAGTTCTGAGCATGAATCTGACCGGAACAGTGCATTCACTGCCAGATACAAAAGGCAACCTTATGGTTCAGATGGGAATTCTTAGCTCAAAAGTACACATTTCTGATCTGGAGATTGTTGATGAGAAGCCGGCATATCTGAAAAAGACTGCTGCAAGAACAAGTAAAGGTAAGGTGAAGATGGGCAAATCTTTGTCCGTAAGCCCGGAAATCAATCTGCTTGGAAAGACCGTTGACGAGGCGGTCGCAGAGCTGGATAAATATTTGGACGATGCGTCTTTGGCACATTTGACAAGTGTGCGTGTGGTACACGGAAAAGGAACCGGAGCTTTAAGAGCGGGCATCCACCAATATCTGAAACGCCAGAAGCATGTGAAATCTTACAGATTAGGAGCATTTGGCGAAGGAGATGCCGGAGTGACGATTGTAGAACTGAAATAATGCAAAAATCAGGGAGCATTCCTGTAATTCAGAAATAACGTCAATTGAATAAAAAGAAACCTCA
>PVMN01004109.1_pt1 | contig 10296 bp, 8 predicted proteins | sample 1853401 | NCBI WGS metagenome assembly PVMN01 (sample SAMN08533510, study PRJNA380276) | Human gut metagenome, whole genome shotgun sequencing project.
GCGGAACAGCGCTCCGCTCATGCGGAGCGAGTGCTCTGTTTTTGCGGAATATGCATTTCATAATTAGTATGAATTCAGCACAGTATATTTATACGTCGTTTATATGAAGATGGAAGAAGGATTTCTATGGGAAAATATATAATTGTATCACCGTCGTTCCCCCCTGATAAAACAGTAGCAACAGTTAGAATGTCTAGCTTTGTTCAATTCATTTTAAGTCATAATGAAGAAGTGATAATTGTTACAAATAAAAAAGATGAATGCATGCCAATAAATCATTCAATGCTGACATATGTTTTTGTGGAAGGAAATACCACAGGAAGTGGCCTTGAGGTATTTAACTCTAATTCGCAAATGTATTTGAATGCAGTGGCTAATATTTTGAAATATGCGACAATAAATGGAATACTGGTAAGTATGGGACCGTTTTACACATATAGAATTGCATTGTTGGCGAAGCAATATAGTGTCAAATGTGTAATGGATTTTCGAGATCCGTGGGTTTTTGATTATAGAGATGCTAAAACATTTTTTAATTTTAGAAATTTGATAGGCCTGATAGCTAAGATTTCAAAAGAAAGACAGTGTGTACATGCTGCTTCAATTGTGATTACCGTAACTGAGGGATGGATTAACACGTTTCGTAAGTTTTATCCAAATGAAAAAAACAAATTCTATCTTGTTGAAAATGGATATGATGATGTTTTGCTTAATTCAATAGAGTTAACGAATGAGCAAGAAAAAAATGAAGAAATAATTACGTTTGGCGTGTTTGGAAAGCTGTTTTATTATACGGAAAAGTATTCCGGTATATTTCTTGATGCTCTAAGTAAATGCGGGGCAGAGAATTTTTTTATAAAGCAGATTGGAAATAGAGAAGATAGGACTGATATTTTGTTAGAAAACTATAAAATTCCGAAAAGCAAAGTATTTTGTACTGGTTTTATGAACTATGTAGATGGAATACGTGAGCTAAATAATAGCGATGTCCTTTTGATTATTGATGGAAGGAAAAGTGCAATAGGAACAAAGATATATGATTATATATATTTAGGAAAACCAATAGTGTATGTTGGGCCTCGAAATACCGCTATTTCATCAATAGTTAAAAAGTTAGATAATGGATTTGTGTGTTCTAATATTCAAGAAATGGAAAGAGCATTCAGCTCATTAAAGAACGGTATTCCTCAAAAGCGTAAAGGGAATAATGATTATTCGCGAACGAAACAGAATGAACGATTATATGGATTATTAAAGCAGGGTGAGGGTTTGAAATGATATTAATAGATAAATGGTCGAAGTTTAGACACGGCGCAATAAACAAAGCAAACCAGCTAAGGCTAGTGAATAAGAATATGACAATAATATCGAGCAATTGTGCGGGCGGTTTTTTGTACCACTGGTTAGGTCTTGAGTTTAAATCGCCATTTATTAATTTGTTTCTATCAAATGAAGATTTCTTGGAGGCTCTGGAGAATTTTGATTCGTTTCTAGATGCTATAATAGTTGAGGATATACAAAGTGAAAAACCATATCTGGTAGGTATAGTTAATAGTAAAATTCGCATCAATTTTATGCACTATAAGACATTTGACGATGCTATTCACAAATGGGAACAGAGAAAATCTAGGATTAGCAGAGAAAATCTGTGTATTATGTTAACTAACTGGGGGGGGATGAGCAGATATTAGAGCGCTTTGAACGACTTCCGTTTCAGAATAAAGTTGTTTTTGTCAATAAGCCATTTCCCGAATATTCGTCTGCGTTTTTTGTGAAAAATTATGAAGACGTTAAAAATGGAAAAGTTAATACAATTTGGAGAACTCAAAATGTGTTAACAGGTAAACGATATATAGATCAATTTGACTATGTAGCATTTTTTAATAAGACTGAGGCAACATCATGAAAAAAATAGTTATCAGTATTCTTAATGTACTAACCAAAGTGAAGATGTCGTTAGAATCGTTTATCTTTTCATACTTACATCCTATAAGAGTACGAAAGATTAAAAAAAGAATACTTAATAGAATAGAAAACAAGGAGAATATTAGAGTATTATTTATTGTTCAGTTTCCAGAAATGTGGAATTCGCTTAAAGGCATATACAAAGAGATGGCTGAGAGAGAGGGATTTGATGCAAAAATTCTTGCTGTTCCTAAAAGACTTCAAAGCAATATTTTTAGAACAACTTTTGATTCTAATAATGAAGCTTTCGTGTTCTTGGGAAAGGCTGGAGTTCCTGTAATTAATGCATATGAAGATGGAAAATGGATTAGCATTGGGAATGAATACGATTATATTTTTTTGCAAAGACCATATGATCCGTTTATGCCAAAGTCTTTATCAATGTCAAAATTATCTTCAAAGGGGTTGTTGTGCTATATACCATATGGATTTGAATTTACAACAGGAAAACACTTAGAAATTGAATACAATACAAAAGCGGTTGACAACCTATATTTAGTCTACGCAGATAACTCAGATTCATTTATTCACTGTCAGAAAGCTTTTAAGCGTTATATAAAAAAGAAAGCTGTGGTTATCTTTGACGAAGGCTATCCTCGGTTTGATTTTATAAAAAAGGCAAATTTAGAAAAAAAAGAGGAAAAAGTTTTTTTATGGTTACCAAGGTGGTCATTGGACGAAGCTAATGATAGAAGTGGATTTTTCAATTATTATGATAAGTTTATGAGTCTTTTTAATTCCATGGATTGCAAGGATTGGAAGTTGATAATTCGTCCACATCCGCTTATGTTTACTAATTTCCTTGAGAGAGGGTTTTTAACGCCAGAGCAATACAAGGCTATATTACACCAAATAGATGATTCTAATAGAGTAGAATTAGATAGAAATCCAGATTATTTAGATGCCTTTGAACGTAGCGATGTTTTAATAGCAGACTTCACAACATTAATTGTTGAATACTTTGTAACAGGGAAGCCGATAATTTACTGTGGAGATAATGCATATTTTAATTCAGTTGCTAGAGAAATGGAGCAGGGGTTATATAAAGCTAACACATGGGAATTAATAGAAAAATGCATGAGAGATGTTCAGTCGGAGGATTCGCTGAGAACAAAGAGGAATCTTGCAATATCAAGAGTTTTATGCCACAAGTATCCTGTATCTAAGCATTTTGTGGATTTGCTAGAAGATATATCTAGAAATATGTGATTGAAGTGCATAGGAGGGAGAAAGTATTGTTGGATAAAATAAAAAATACGCCGAAAGCAGTTAAAGCATCAATCGTTATTTTTTTAGCGTCATTTATTTCACAAGGGATTAGTTTTTTTACTACTCCAGTTTTTACTAGGTTGATGTCAATTGAAGAATATGGAATCATCGCACAATATAATTCCTGGTTAAGTATCATTACAGTTTTTTCGACATTATCGCTTTCAGCAGGTGTTTTTCAAGTTGCAATGAGCGAATTTGAGAAAGACAGAGATCGTTTTGTCTTTTCAACAATGGTATTATCTAATGTTGCAACTTTATGTATTTATGCAGTTATTTTTATCTTTATAAATAAATTTACTGTTATTTTTGAACTCCCGATATCATTGATTGTTTTAATGTTCTTGTATAACATGTTTTATCCAGCAATGTTAATGTGGTTAGCAAGGGAGAGATATGAATATAACTATGTAAAAGTTGCTGTTATTTCTATCGGGGCTGCATTAGTCAGTCAGATTATTTCTGTTGTGTGTGTTGTGTTGGCAAAAGACACCAATCTAGGAATTGTTAAAGCATGGTCTAGTGCGATTCCATTATGCATATTTTCAATAGCACTGTACATTGCAATGGCGAAAAAGTCAAAATTTAGAGTATCAGGTGAGTATATAAAATATGCGTTATTGTTTAATTTGCCGTTGCTTATTCATTATCTTGCCCAATATGTGTTACGATCAACAGATAAAATTATGATTACGCACTATCTAGGGGAGGGGGCAACGGGTATTTATAGTCTGACAACTACAATTGCAAGTATATCAACATTAGCATGGGCGGCAATGAATTCATCTTTAACACCTACTATATATGATAATTTGAAGTTCAAAAATTACAATGTAATAAACAAGGCAGTGTTGGCTGTTACTGCGTTATTTGGTCTGTGCTGTTTCTGTGTTGCCCTTGTTGGACCAGAGGTTGTGTACATATTAGGATCATCAAAGTATTCTTCAGGTATTTATTTAATACCACCAATTGCGGCCTCCTGTTTGTTACAAGCTGTATATAGTAACTATTCATCCATTGCATTTTATTATCATAAGCGTCTTTCAACTTGCATTATGACTATTATTGCCGCAGTACTAAATATTGGATTCAATTATTTATTAATTCCAAAGTTTGGCTTTTTAGGTGCTGCTTATGCGACTGAAATTGCTTATTTTGTTTATACGTTTTTGCACTTTATGAACTATAAACGGATAGTAGGAAAAGAAGCTGTTTATAATAACAAAAGTATATGGGGGATTACGATTGCTATTTCAGTATTATGTCTTGCTACTGTTTTCTTATACCCATTTCCTATTGTAAGATGGGGGACAATTTTAGTATTTGGTGCCATAGCTATAATACAGAGAAAAAAAATATTGAAATTAGTATTAAAGAAAAAATAATTTTGAATATATGAGAATTGTTCATAAATATTTAGAAAGAAAGATATAGGGTATTTATTTTATGAACCGATACGAATTTGAATTAATGACTTTTATTGAGAAGAATGGGGAAGCTGCTTATCCAATGCGTACACTCTCTGATTCTTTGAAAATATCAGGAACAGCAATTAGTAAATGCTTAGAGACATTAGTTACTGATGGTTTACTTGATAACCAAGACGATGTGCTGAAAGTAACCACTAAGGGCTTGGAAGCACTCGAACCATATAGGGTAAAGAAAGCTGTTGTGATGGCGGCTGGATCTGGATCACGAATGATGCCTGCAACAGCAGACAGACCAAAACCTCTTGTAACGGTGAAGGGTGTTAGAATTCTCGATACGTTACTGGATGCTATTGTAGCTGTTGGCATTAGGAATGTCACTATTGTAAGAGGGTATAAAAAAGAAAAGTTTGACGAGATCGTTGAAAAGTATCCATTTATTAAGTTTATTGATAATGACAGATACGATAAAGAAAATAATATCTCTTCAGCGATACTTGCTTTAGATGAAATTGATGACTGCTATTTGTGCGAATCAGATCTTTATATTACAAATCCAGAGATTATTGCAAAGTATCAGTATGTAAGTAATTTTCTTGGTTCTTATTCCTTAGAAACAGATGACTGGAGCTTCCAGTTGGATGATAATGGACACATTATTAATTATCAGAAAGGTAATACATACTGTTGGAATTATTATGGAATATCTTACTGGACGAAGGAAGATTCAGCGCAACTGAGAAAAGATTGGTCGGAGCTTTATGAGACAAATAAAGACGTTTTTTGGGAAGAAGTTCCACTGATTTTAAGAAAAGAAAACTATGGTGTGGAGATCAGACAGTGCAATAAGTCTGACATCATGGAAATTGATAATTATTATGAATTGGCTCAGTTAGATCCTTCTTATAAATAAGTACGGAGACCAGCTATGAAAAGTCAAGCTTAAATTAACTGGAAATTAATAAATCCTTTTCGTGGTAAAAATGGGTAACCTTAATAAGACTCCCTGGTGGGCGCTTTTAAACAAATCTATGATGAGGTATCCAGACCTCTTAATCGAGGTTAAATTCCACGTTGTCAGTCATCATTTTCCAGATGATCCTGACGAGTTTGCCGGCACAGTGACCAAGGGCATTATAGTGAGTCCGGCCTTCGGCCATCTTGGCTTCGTAGTAAGCCTTGAAGGTGGCATTGTTTTTAACAACATTGTGATCTGCATTAACAAGTGCCTATCTGAGGACTTTAGATCCCCGTTTGGACATTCTGGTTTTCTTAGCCTGAAAGTTCCCTGACTGATAGACAGAAGGATCTAAACCGGCATATGCAAGCAGCTTGTTGGGGCAGGGGAAACGGTGTATATCTCCGATTTCGCTAAGTATCATTCCTCTATTGATATATCCGATACCAGGAATGGTCATAATGACAGAATCATTGAATTTCATGATTTCCGTCATTTCAGTTTCAACTCTTTCTAATTGGCTATCGAGTAACTCTATTTGTTGAATTGTATGAGTTACCTGGATAGATAGAGAACTGTCGTTGGCACCGACAGACTTCTGTGCGAGAACTCTTAACTGCTGAGCCATCTCTTTGTTAAAGCATCCATGTGAGTTCACTTTGAGAAGATGAGTCAGATGAGTCATATGCATAGAAGCAACAGCTTCCAGTGTTGGAGCTTCTTTGAGAAGCGCAAGGCAGTAAACAATAGTAACACTAATGAAGCAATCTCTGTTCAGGATGCGCTTCGTATGTGTACATATAATGGCTATTACACAGCCTTTGATGATTGAGAGAGAGGTAGCCTGGAAACTGGCAAGATAGCAGATATGGTTGTCATTTCTGACAATCCGTATACTGTGCCAAACGAAAAACTCATTAATATTAAGGTTGAACAGCTTTATCTTGCAGGAAAACCTTATGAGAGCTGCCGAGAGAACATTATACAGGCAGCATTTAGAGGCATGACCTCTACTGCAAAAGCATAAAAAGGAGCGCAGTATGAGAAAAGATGAATTCTATGTTCTAAATAGCCTGTACAATGGAAGTATAGGAAGAGTGGGATGTTCGGCAGATTTAGAACAAGTACGAGCACTTAATAATCATGATACATATAAGGCTTTAGAGAAGCAGGGGCTTATTTTTGATTCAAAACTGACAGAAGCTGGATTGAAACTATTAGAGCCTTATAAAGTAAATAATGCAGTAATTCTTGCCGCTGGGGCATCGACAAGATTTATACCTTTATCGCTTGAACAGCCTAAAGGTTTGTTTGAAGTAAAGGGTGAGAGACTTATCGAAAGACAGATTCAGCAATTGCAGAGTGCTGGAATTAAAAACATCACAATTGTACTAGGTTACAAGAAAGAGATGTTCTATTATCTGCAAGATAAGTATGGTGTTAAGTTTATAATCAATGACGCATTCAATATCAAAAATAACATTGAAAGCTTGTACCTTGCACGTAAGGAATTAAAGAATACATATATTTGCGTAAGCGACAGTTACTTTGTTGAGAATCCATTCAATCAGTATGAATTCCAGACATTTAACGCGGGAGTATCTGTGTCAGAAAACATGTATGAAATGTATGTTGATACAGATGCTAATGGGAGAATTGTTTTAATGCAGGAAGCTCGTGATCAGGGACAGATTCTTCTAGGACATGCCTTTTGGAGAAAAGAGTTTGGTGATGCATTTATTGCATTGGCAGAAGCAGATAGAGAAATTGGTAAATATAATAATTCATTTTGGGAGTGGATGGTAAAGGACAATCTTCAGTATATGCCACCGATGTATTTTAAAGAATATGCTTCGGGTAACATTTTCGAATTCGATTACTTTGAAGAGCTGAGAAAGTTTGATACACATTATCTGGGACATACTCACAGTGAGATTATTAGAAATATCAAACTTGTTTTTAGATGTGATGAAGAAGACATTGCCGATTTTAGAAATGTCAGCAAGGGAATGACAAACACATCCTTCATTTTTAAGATTGACGGTGTTGATTACATTTATAGACATCCCGGTGATGGAACAGAAAGTATTATCAGTCGTAGAAATGAAAAGACTTCCCTAATAAAAGCAAAACAACTCGGTGTTGATCCGACTTATATTTACGCAGATGTTAATGAAGGTTGGAAGATTTCTGTTTTCATCCCGGAGTTTAGAGAGCCTGATTATGAGTCATTTGAAGATTCAAAGAAGGTACTTTCAGTACTTCGTAAACTACATGGCTCAGATGTAAAGGTTGATTACGGAATGAAACCCTGGGAAGATTCTCTAGATACAGAGAAGCTACTTATCAGTAAAGATCCTAACTGTTTCAAACCGTATGAAGAGTTAAAAGAAAAAATTGGAAGATTGTATCAGATGACTATAGGAGATGGAATCCAGAAATGCTTCTGCCATGGTGATACATATCAACCAAACTGGATGTTAAAACCGGACGGAGATGTTATCCTGATAGATTGGGAATATTCAGGATATTCAGATCCGGGCATTGATGTCGGATATTATATTGTTGATGCAATGTATGAGTTTGACAAAGCTGAAGAGTTCATTAAAGAATATCTGCAGGACAAATATAATGAGACAACAAGATTTCACTTTATGGCCTATACGGCTATTATTGCATATTACTGGTTTGTATGGGCAATGTATAGAGAATCTTGCGGAGCTGTTATGGGTGAAGCACTTACAAACTGGAGGACTATGGCAATTAAATATGCAGATTATTTACTTGCTTAAGAGAATTGCGGAGGAATTTATTATTATGGAACAGAATAATAATCAGCTGGTGAGAGCCTTGGGTTTAAAGGAATCAATCAGTATGACTATTGGTACAGTAGTTGGTGTTGGATTGTTTACCTGTGGTTCATCACAGATAGGTCTGGTCGGATCGTGGATCATTGGATTTACATTCATCTCTCTTTTAATTTCTATCTGGCCATGCCTAATTTATGGTGAGATGTCTGCTGCACTTCCATGTGCCGGTGGTACATACAACTATGCAAAACGTGGTTTAAACAGAATCTGGGCTAACCTGTCCGGATGGCATTATATCATTTCAGTAGTAGCAATTGGTGCAGGTGAAACACTTGCCTTCTCAAATTATTTCAAAATTCTTCTTGAACAGCTTGGAGTGAACATTGCTTGGCTTGATTCCAGAGTAATTGCTACTATTCTTATCGCTGTATTCTTGATTTTGAATTTTAGAGGTATTGAACAGTCAGGTAAGGCACAGACCGGATTCATGTTCTTCTTCTGGGCATGCTCCATTGCATGGTTTATGTACATGATTCCAAAGGTACACGTAGAATATTTCGGTGGAATTGCTATGAATGAGCTGCCACCTTTCAACGAAATGATGTACATCTTTGGTCTTGTATGGTGGTGTTATACTGGATTTGAAACCTGCGTATCTATGGGAGCTGAGACAAAATATCCACAATACAATTTACCTCGTGCACTAAAAATTTCCGTATTTCTTGTTTTTGCATTAAATGCATTATTCCAGTGGTTCCTTGTTGGACTTATTCCGAAGGCTCATTATGGAATTCTTGCTATTGCAGATGCACCATATGCTGAAGGTCTGAAAGCGGTAGGGCTTGGGGGATTCCCGATAATCTTGCTGTGTATTGGTATAGCTTTTGGTGGAGATCTTTCAACCATCAATCCTGGTATTGCGGCTCCGGCAAGATACATTTACACAATGGCGCAGGATAGTGCTCTTCCAAAGGTACTTGCAAAGGTTCATCCTAAGTATAAAACACCTCATGCAGCTATCATCGTTGTTGGTATTATCAACTTCATCCTTATTGCGACGGGCTCTATCGACTATATTGCATCTGTATCGTTGATTTCACTTGCTGTATGCTATATGATTGGGTGCTTGGCATACCTTGGATTGAAGGTAAAATATGCTGATATGAAACGTTCGTATGTAGCTCCATTTGGTAAGTTGGGATGCTATGTTACAATTGTTCTTTACTGTATTATGCTTATCTTCGCTGATAAGATTGCGTTACTTACAGCAGCTGTTGTTTCTGTTGCATGTCTGATTTTCTATTGTGTTTTTACTAGAAAGCATGCTCCTGGACTTGTAAGTGTGGAAGAAGAGATCGGTGTTATTGAAGAGCCTACTCCAGAAGAGAAAGCTAAGATGGACAAGGTTTATAACATTTGGAAGATTGCAACTATAGTTATTACAGTCATTGCACTAGGCATTTATTTAGTACCTATGTTGATGGGGCATTAATTAGTAAACGCCCCATAGGTTCTTTTCATACTTAGCCGAATTCAACGTGAAAAAGGTAAACGTTACAACGTAAACGCTCCATAGCAAGTACCTGTTTCTCCACTCCTTTTTCTGCCATAATAGTCTCACACTATACAGAGTCAAAAAAGTTAAGTACTTAACTTTTTTGACCGCCTATGGAGGTCTATCTATGAGCAGTCAAACAAGTTTAGTTGCTGAACAGGTTCGGTTGCAGCAATGGGCGGCACAGATCCAGGATTGTAAAAACCGCCCTGCAGATATCAAAGTAGAAACCTGGTGCAGTGAGCATAGCATAGATCCTGCATATTCCGCAAAAACAGAGCACTCGCTCCGCATGAGCGGAGCGCTGTTCCG
>PVMN01004133.1_pt1 | contig 10224 bp, 6 predicted proteins | sample 1853401 | NCBI WGS metagenome assembly PVMN01 (sample SAMN08533510, study PRJNA380276) | Human gut metagenome, whole genome shotgun sequencing project.
TAGTTCGTTCAATTCTATTTTACTAGAAAATCTTATGAGTTTTTATTGTGCACTTATATTGTATATTCAAGATACTATAAACACGAAACCACCTATAGATTAAACTATAGGTGGTAGTTTTATGATTCAATTATAGAGCGCTAACTTGTGAATGATGCTTAAACAAGGAATGAGTAGCTTCGTGAATATGACGAGCAGTTTCTGCATTATTCATGGTGTAGAGGTGAACGCCTGCAACATCTTGAGTAACAAGGTCGACAATCTGGTCAATCGCATAAGCAAGACCTGCCGCTCTAAGTGACTCAGGATCATGCTCATACTTATCCAAAATGGCACGGAACTTACGTGGCAAATGGATATTCTCACAAGTCTTAAGCAAACGTAGAGCTTGGTTACGATTCAAAATTGGCATAATACCCGCATGAATTGGTACATCAATTCCAGCCAAGGTACATTTATCTTGAAAATCATAGAAACGTTCATTGTCAAAGAAGAGTTGGGTTAAAAGACCAGAACAACCTGCATCAACCTTTTTCTTAAGGTTTTGGATATCAGAGATTTGATTTGGCGAATCTGGATGCCCTTCAGGATAGCAGGCACCGATGATATCAAATTGAGGAGCTTCTTCCTTGATAAATTCAATCAAATCAGTGGCATATTTAAAGTCTTTAAGAGGTTCCACACCAGGAATGATATCGCCACGTAGGGCTAAGATACGGTGTACACCAACGGCATCCAAGTCACGTAAGGTATCAGCAACCTTTTCTTTACTCAAATAGATAGCTGGAAGGTGGGCAATCGTTGGGATGGCTAGGTCATTTTGAATATGATCTGCCAAAGGAACCGTCGTCTCTTTGATATTATATTTGTTATTACTAGCTGTCACACTGATAAAGTGTGGAGCCAATCCTTGCATATCCTCAAGAGCACGTAGGATTTTTTCATTACCTACTGCTGGGTTAGGTGGAAAGACTTCAAAAGAGAGTGATGGTGTTTGGCTTGTCATATTTTATACCTTCTTCTTTTTAGATTTTTGTTAAGACGAAAGCTGTTTTAAGTGCCTACTGACTTCATGAGTTCAGTTAAACACTTGTTAATCATAGCCTGCTTGCAAAAATCTTTAGAACATTATTCGCTATTGAAAACCTTCTACACTTAAGGAAGAAGGTCTTCAACATATGATAACTTCTGCTTACAAGTTTTCGCGAGCTGCTTTTGCAGCTTCTACAAGCTTGATCAAGCTTTCTTTAGTTTCTTTGATTCCGCGAGTCTTCAAACCACAGTCAGGGTTGATCCATACTTTACCGCTTGGTACTTTAGCCAAGATTGCTTCGATAGTGTGGTCAATTTCACCGTCTTGTGGGACACGTGGTGAGTGGATATCGTAAACCCCAGGTCCAACTTCTGTTTGGAAGTTTTGTGCTTTAAGTTCATCCAAAATTTCAAGGTTTGAACGACTAGCTTCAAAAGAGATAACATCTGCATCCAAGTTGTCGATAGCTGGAATGATATCTGTAAATTCTGAGTAACACATGTGTGTGTGGATTTGTGTGTCTGGTGCTACTGTTGAGTGTACCAAACGGAAGGCTGGAATTGCCCAGTCAAGGTAATCCTCATACCAGTCACTACGACGGAGTGGCAATTTTTCGCGAAGAGCAGCTTCGTCAATTTGGATAATTTTCACGCCTGCAGCTTCAAGGTCAAGGACTTCATCTTTGATTGCAAGAGCAATTTGAAGAGTTGAATCCTTAATAGAGATGTCTTCACGTGGGAATGACCAGTTAAGGATAGTAACAGGTCCAGTCAACATACCTTTAACAGGTTTGTCAGTACGGCTTTGTGCGTAGCTAGACCATTTCACAGTTATTGGGTTAAGACGAGTGACATCACCCCAGATGATTGGTGGTTTAACCCCACGCATACCATATGATTGCACCCAACCATTTTTAGAGAAGAGGTAGCCTGACAAGTTTTGACCGAAGTACTCAACCATGTCGTTACGTTCGAATTCACCGTGTACAAGCACGTCAAATCCAACTTCTTCTTGCCATTTAATCCATTCATCAGTGATTTCAGCAAGGAAAGCATCGTATTCTTCTTGTGACAATTCATTCTTACGGAAAGCCAAACGTTTAGCACGAACTTCCTTAGTTTGAGGGAATGAACCGATAGTTGTTGTTGGAAGCAATGGAAGTTTGAAAGCATCTTTTTGAATCGCTTCACGTTCTGCAAATGCTGGCAAACGAGTGTAATCAGCTTCAGTCAAGCCTGCAATACGGGCACGAAGTTCAGCATTTTCACCAACACGCTCAGTCGCAAAGAGTTCTTTGTTTGCAGCAAGGGCTTCTGCACCTTGACCATTGCGGATAGCATCCAAATCACGCAATTCGTCCAATTTTTCAACCGCAAAAGCAAAGTGGTTCAAGATAGCTGGTTCAAATTCTTCGTTAGCAGTTGTAAATGGTACATGAAGAAGTGAGCAAGATGTTGTCAAAACAACATTTTCAGCTGGCACTTGTTCAAGAATTTCAAGACTCTTCTCGTAGTTGTTACGCCAGATGTTTTTACCATTGACGATACCGGCATAGAGAGTCTTATCAGCTGGGAAACCACCTTTAACCAATTCAAGTGTTTTCTTACCTTCAACAAAGTCAAGACCAATACCATCAACTGGCAAGTTCACAAGGTCATTGTAGACATCACGAACATCACCAAAGTAAGTTTGAATCAAGACTTCAAGGCCTTTCTTATCAGCCAAGAGTTTGTTGTAGAGGTTCAAAAAGAGAGTTTTTTCTTCTGCTGTCAAATCTTTAACAAGAGCTGGCTCATCGAGTTGAATACGAGTCGCACCAAGCTCAGCCAATTTTGCGAAGACTTCTTGGTAAGCTGCCACAAAGCTGTCTACAAAGTCTTCTGCTTTCACACCATCTTCAAAGTCAGATAATTGAAGGAATGTGAATGGTCCAACCACAACTGGGCGTGTGTTAAGTCCCAATTCTTTAGCTTCTTGGTACTCATCAAAAATCTTGTGACCAGCAAGTTTAACTTCTGTTGTTTTTTCAAATTTAGGAACGATGTAATGGTAGTTAGTGTTAAACCATTTTTTCATAGGAAGGGCACGTACATCCCCTTTTTCACCTTGGTAACCACGCGCCAAAGCAAAGTAACGTTCAAGATCTGTCAAATCCAAGTTTTGAACAGATTCAGGTACGACGTTGAAAAGGAAAGCTGCATCAAGGAAGTTATCGTAATGTGAAAAATCATTTGAAGGAATTTCACTGATACCCTTCTCTTTAACAATATTCCAGTGTTTTGCACGTAAGTCTTTGGCTGCTGCTAAGAGTTCATCTGCAGTAATTTCATTTCTAAAGTATTTTTCTGTTGTAAATTTTAATTCGCGGAATTCACCCAAACGTGGGAAACCAATGATAGTAGTTGACATCTTGTGTCCTCCTCTTTGTTGTTGAACTTATCTTACCAAAGAAATGGGTGGCTGTATAATTGCTATTAGTTTTCTCTATATATAGTTTTAGACTATAACCTATAAAGTAATGGGTTTCTAGCTACCGTTATCTCCTTTTGTTTAGATATTGTTATAGCTAATAACTATACATCAACCTGATAAAACCTTTTTTTAACAAAAAAATCCCTAGACTTTTGTCTAGAGACTCTATTATTTACTAGGATTGGAACACTAAGCTCTATAAGTGCTCAGTACTTTCTCTTGAAGGCAAGATGATGTATAAGACATATTCTCACTATTGTAACTTTTCCAAATATAATAACCAAAAACTACCAATACCAATAAGAAACAAATTCCTAATACGGCTAACCAAATGATTTGTTTCTTTAAGCTATCATACTCACTCATATAGCCATTATGAATTTTAATTAGTTCATTTCTTTTTTTGTTACTTGACTCTTTAGCAATGGCAATTTCTAGCTCATACATTTGATGCTTCCATGAATTCTTAGAAGTGCCTTTTTTCATTTTATGGTTTGAAAGACTGCTGTTGCCCTTCTTTAAATTGTTTTTTTTGTCATACTTCCCTCTGAAATCTTCTTTTAGTCACCACTATTATAACATATGTAAAACTGTCAAAAAAGTTCATTTTTAGTTAAAATTTTGAGAAAGAGAATTAAAACATGAAAAAGAACCAGAGGGAAACTTCTTATGTTATACTTTAAGTATGCATAAGAAAACTGTTATTGATTTTAAGGAACTTGGCGCCAGACAAATCTTTACTGATGCCATTAAAGAACTAAAAACAAAGAACATTAAGGAAGTTAAGCACCTTTTAGCTGAAGTCGAAGCCTATCAAAATGAAGGCTATTATGCAGTAGGTTATGTTTCCTATGAAGCAGCCCCTGCCTTCGAGACAAAATTTCAGGTTATTGCTGGTCCATTAATGTCAGAGTATCTCCTCTACTTCACTATTCATGAAACTGTTCAAATAGAGCCTATTCCACTTGCTTATGAGCCAATTGCCTTACCAAAATCTTGGCAAGAGCTAACTTCTGCAGAGGAATACAAGGCTGCTATTGAGCAAATACACCACCATATTCGACAAGGTGATACTTATCAGGTCAATTATACTGTTCAACTTCAACAGAACCTGACAGCTGATCCCTTTGCCATCTATAACCGATTGGTTGTTGAGCAAAATGCACATTACAATGCCTTTATTCAGCACGATGATGTCTCTATCATTTCCATAAGCCCAGAACTCTTTTTTAAAAAAGATGGTGATAGATTGACCACTCGTCCTATGAAAGGTACTACTAATCGTGGTTTGACAAGTGAATCTGACCTCAAACAAGCCCAGTGGCTAGCTCAGGATCAGAAAAATCGCTCTGAAAATATGATGATTGTCGATCTTCTTAGAAATGACATGAATCGTATTTCAAAAATAGGAAGTGAGGATGTCAAGAGCCTTTGCCAAGTTGAACAATACTCTACGGTTTGGCAAATGACTTCGACTATTGAGACGCAACTCCTACCAAATAGTAGTTTAAGCGATGTCTTCCAAGCCCTTTTTCCATGCGGCTCGATTACAGGTGCCCCAAAAATAGCAACCATGGAGATTATTAAGAAGGTTGAAAAACAGCCTCGAGGTGTCTATTGTGGAGCTATTGGTATCTTGATGCCACAGGGACCTAGTATTTTCAACGTGGCCATTCGAACACTACAAATGGAAGGAACCAAAGCTATCTATGGTGTCGGAGGAGGTATTACCTGGGATAGCAACTGGGAAGCTGAATATGAAGAAACCAAGCAAAAAGCTGCTGTTCTATACCGTCAGAACCCCAAATTCAATCTCATTTCAACTGGTCGTGTCCATCAAGGAAAACTGCTATTTCTTGAGGAGCATATGAAACGCTTGCAAGAGAGCAGTCGCTACTTTGACTATCCTTTCAATGCAGAAAAAGCACACTATCAAGTCGAAGCTCTGTGCCAATCACTAAACCTTGACAAAGACTACCGTCTTAAAATGTCACTTGCAAAAGATGGTGAACTGAAGTTTGAACATACCCAATTAACAAACTTATCCAATGACTTCTGCCAAGCAAGGTTAGTTGAGCAAAGGCATCCGTTGGATAGCCCCTATACCTTCTTCAAAACAAATTACCGTCCTCACCTTAGTATCGAACCTCACGAACAAATTTATTATAATCATGAGGGGCAACTCCTAGAAACCTCTATCGGTAACATCGTTCTTAAAATCAAAGACCAACTCTACACACCACCCGTTCACCTCGGCCTCTTAAATGGCATCTACAGACAAAGACTTATTGCTGATAATAAGCTTAAAGAAAAAGTCTTGACCTTAAAAGATATGGAACAGGCTCAGGCCATCTATGGATGCAATGCGGTGAGAGGGTTGTATGAATTGAAGGTGAAAAAACAGAATTATCTCTAAATAAAAAATGCGGGTTCTTTGTACACTCCTACACTTACTAAAGACAAAAGAAATTTCAATATTCTATTGGTAAAAAAATCAACATTTAATAGTAAAATAAAGTATAATACTTACTGATGGTTATTCAGTTATCGTGACAGTAATGATAAACTTTTTGGCTTATAATTTACTAGCCTTAAAACTCAGTAATAATTTAGAAAGGATACAAAACCTTAAATGAAAAAATTTAAAGGCTTGACTTCTGCTGAAGTTCAAGCAAGTAAAAGCGCCCATGGCGATAATAGGCTCTCTAGTAAAGAGGCTAACTCGCTGCTTTCAATTTTTATTGAAGCCTTCCAGGATCAATGGATTCTCATCCTCTTGGCTGCCTTAGGATTAAAAATCATCTTCAACTTTGTTGCAATGATTTTTCCTGCTATTGGGGAGGCTAATTGGTATGAGGCTATCTCACTAATTTTTGCCATTTTGATGTCTACAGGGTTCTCAGCAGTCTCTCAATACCGTAATGAGCAAAAATTCAATATTCTCCAAGAAGAGGCTTCAAAAACTAATGCTAAGGTTTATCGAGATGGTAAACTTAAAGAGATTCTCGTGGATGATGTTGTAAAAGGGGATCAAATTCTCCTTCAATCAGGGGACAAGATTCCAGTTGACGGTATCATCTTGGAAGGTAAATTAAAAGTAAACCAAGCTGTCTTAAATGGTGAAAGCGAGGATGCCACAAAACTTCCTCTTGGTGACCGAGAAGAGCCAGATTCTTCAGACCTCTTTACGGAGTTTAAGGTCTTCCGTGGTACAGTCGTAACTTCAGATGAAGCTGTGATTGAAGCTACACAAATTGGTGATAACACCGTTTTAGGAAGTATCAATACGTCTCTTCAAGAAGATAGTAAAAATTCACCATCTAAAGAAAAACTTAACAAGCTTGCAAGAAACATCGGGGTCCTCGGTTATAGTGCAGGTGCTGCCTATTCAGTAATCAACCTTGTATTAGGCTTTATTGCCCTAAATAAAGCTAACAACCTCAATGGTGGCTCGATTTTCCTTCTTATCATTGAAACAATTCTCTTTGCGGTTACAATCATCATCATGGCTGTCCCAGAAGGACTTCCAATGATGTTAGCACTCGTTTCCTCAATGAACTCAGGTCGACTTTTATCTCAAAATATCCTAGTCCGCCATCCTGATACTATTGAAACTGCTGGATACATGAATATTCTCTTCAGTGATAAGACTGGTACAATCACAGAAGGTAAACTATCTGTAGTTGACTTCTTCCTTGGGGATGGAACACTTTATGCAGCTACTGGTGAGACCGATGCTCCAGATTTTGATACGATGTCAGATAGTCTTAAAGCTGAAATAATTAATGGTATCGGTCTTAATAACGATGCCATGGTTGCTGATGGCAATGCTGTTGGTAGTAATGCTACTGACCGTGCACTTCTTGACTTCTTGATTGGACGTTCTCAACTTGATTTCGATACTAATACAATTACTGAGAAGCAACAATTCAACTCAGCAACAAAATTCGCAAGTGTAACGACTAACGATGGAAAAACCTACATCAAAGGTGCTCCAGAATTTATCCTAAATGACTGCTACTACTATCTTGATAAAGATGGTCATAAACAAAACTTTACAGATGATATTAAAGCTCGTTTTCAAGAGTTATCATTGGAACAAGCTAACCGTTCAATGCGTTTGCTTGCCATCCTCAATACAGATGGTAATGATAAAGTCTTGATTGGTATCGTATGTATCCGTGATAACGTTCGTTCTTCAATTAAACAAACTGTTGAAACAATGAACCGTGCAGGGGTTCAAGTAGTTATGGTAACTGGTGACCGTAAAGAAACCGCTGTTGCTATCGCTAAAGAAGCAGGTATCGTCACTGGAGAAAATGACCTTGTCCTTACTCACGATGAACTTTCTGCCCTCTCAGATCAAGAACTTAAACAACAATTGCCTCACTTAAAAGTGGTAAGTCGTGCCCTTCCAATGGATAAAAAACGTCTTATTGAGGTAGCTCAAGAACTCGATATGGTAGCTGGTATGACGGGTGATGGGGTCAATGACTCACCAGCCCTTAAATCAGCTGATGTTGGTTTCTCAATGGGTGATGGTACTGAAGTCGCACGTGAAGCCTCAGATATCGTTATCTTGAATAACTCATTGACTTCGATTGAAAAAGCCGTCCTCTATGGACGTACTATGAGTAAGTCAGTAAGTAAATTCATTATCTTCCAATTAACCGTTAACGTGACTACAATTGCTATGTCACTTCTCTCACCACTTTTGGGCCTCAAAGAACCATTTACAATTATCCAAATTCTCTGGATTAACCTTATCATGGACACACTTGCTGCCCTTGCCTTTGGTGAAGAGCCTACCCTAGATCGTTACATGAATGAAAAGCCAGTTGCTAAGAAGGCAAATATTCTTACTGGCTATATGAAATCTGCTATTGGTGTAGCTAGCGTCTTCATTACTCTTGTATGTTTAGCTATTCTTAAAAATGTTGGTGGTATCCAAGACTTTATCACAAATGGAACTGGCAACTTTGAAATGGTAACAACATTCACCTTTATAGTATTTATCTATGCTGTCATTTTCAACTCACTTAATACACGTAGTAATGGATTCAATGTTTTTGAACATATCGGCGAAAACAAGAAATTCTCAATTGTAATGATTTCTATTGCTGTCGTTCAAACCTTGATTATTCAATTCGGTGGTAAAGTATTTAGTACCGTTCCAATGGACGTTCAACACTATATCGTTGCTCTTCTTATCGCGGTTTTGATTATCCCTGCAGATTTAATTCGAAAAGCTCTAACTAAAAACAAATAACTATCTGTTTAACGTATTATAAAACTTAAAAGGATAAAAAGGATTGGCGTAATTCCCAATCCTTTTTATAATTTATGAAGGTGATACCGTGGAAAGATCATAACATAAAAAGGCTTTAACAAGCCTTTTTGATTTATTAAGTAATACTACTTAAACTGACTAGGAGCCCCTGTATAACCTGCCCAATCCTTACTATAAAAGCGGTCGTTCAAGTTATAGCTAGGTGCAGGTGTTGGATTACTTACAAATGGATCAACAGCCTTGTCAAAGGCTACCCATCCTTTCCATCCCATATGAATGGTATCTTGCATGAAGTAAGGTTGATCTCCATCTTTTGAGAAGTCAGCAATATTGGTAAAGCCTTGACTTTCTAATTGATAACAGATTTTAGAAACCGTAGCATCATACATTTCTTGACTTAGTCCCGTATAAGCCATCCACTTGCTATTAACAGGTGGGATGACAAAGATGACGTTAGTATTTGACTTAGCAAATTGATTTAACACCAACTGTAGGTCACCGTATTCTTGTGAAACTTCATACGAAAGATTCTTTTGGAACCCTTTAAGTTTACCAATCTTTTTAGCCAAACGTTTCTTATAGAAACGGTCATCGATACCAAAGTCGTTTGACTTGGTATGGGCTTCTGCATCTCTTACGGCAACCTGGTCAAGTGCCTCGTAAGAGAGCTTGTCTGGCAACTCTTTAAGATAAGGAAGAACCTTCTTGTCGTAATTTGCATTATTTGATGCTGCAAAAGGACTGAACAAGGCATCTTCTCGCTTATTAAGCTCTGCCATAAATTGAATATAAGTCTTATCAAGAGAATTTAAATCTTGCCCATTAGCCACTTTAGAAAGTTGAGATTTCATAGTAATCTCAGGTTTCATCTCTAAGATACGCTGAGCAGCATATTGAGAATTTGCATCCGTCTGATTTTGACTTAAGAAACTACTAAGTTGGTCGTTATTATAGAACTGCTGGAAAGCCGCAGAATTGTAACCTTTTTTAGTAAACCACTGTGGTGACAAGACGTAGACTGCTGTCCCATTTTTCAATTCGGGAAGCATTTGTTGCATTCCCAAATATTGGTTTAGAGAGGCAGCCCCACGTTGTCCAATAAAATATGGGCGATAGTTACGGTCATATTTTTCAGCTAAAACAGCTGGATGAAGGGCATCAAAACGCAACCACTCACTAGACCCAAAGAAAGGGACAAATCGATGATTCTTATCAGAAAGAGCTGTCGTCTTATTAATACGACTCTTAAAGTTCTCAGTTGTCAAGGTTACTGCGTTACGTTTTTCAACCTCATAACTATGTTTTCTGCCTTGAGGGTAGGAAAAAATAACTATTACTACCAAGACTAAGGCACAGATTATAGGGCCAAAAATTTGCCATAAACGCTTAAGCATTGCGAAGCTCCGTTACCCCTTCAACAATCTTATTA
>PVMN01004142.1_pt1 | contig 10200 bp, 10 predicted proteins | sample 1853401 | NCBI WGS metagenome assembly PVMN01 (sample SAMN08533510, study PRJNA380276) | Human gut metagenome, whole genome shotgun sequencing project.
ACAGAGCAATTCTGCAACTGCAGAAGAAAGCGCTGCAGCCAGTGAGGAACTTTCCAGCCAGGCACAGATTTTGAAGGATTTGGTAGGTAAATTCACATTAAAAGATGGTTCTGCGGATCCAGCACCACAACCAGCACAGCCAGCCAGGAAAAGCATGGATGTATCTGAACCGTCATCTATGATTTCTTACGGAGATAATGATAAATACTAAGGTTGTGGTTTAAAAAGAATTAACAATATATTGAGCCTGCGGCAGAAGATATTATCTGTTGCAGGCTTATTGTGGAATAGAGAAGAATAATGAAAATATAAGCGGAAACATTTATGCATACTTTGCTGAAATTGGACAGACAGTGTACTTGAGAAAAAGAAACTGAGGTCGACAAATGAAAAAAGTAATAACATATGGCACCTATGATTTGTTTCATGAAGGCCACTATAGATTATTAAAAAGAGCAAAAGAACTGGGAGACTATTTAATAGTTGGAATTACAACGGAACATTTTGATGAATGTCGCGGGAAATTGAATGTTGTTGATCCTATTGTAAAACGGATTGAGAATGTGAAGAATACAGGATTCGCAGATATGATAATCGTGGAAGACCACGAAGGCCAGAAGATTGAAGATATTCAAAAGTATGGTGTGGATATTTTTACAGTTGGGTCGGACTGGATTGGAACCTTTGATTATCTTAATGCATTTTGTAAGGTTGTATATCTGGAAAGAACTCCCAATATTTCCTCTACAATGCTGCGTGGGAGTGCTTATAAGATCATAAAAATAGGAATTGTGGGAACAGGGCGTATTGCAGGAAGGTTTGTTTCAGAATCCAGATATGCAAGTGGTATTGCAGTCTCTGAAGCTTACAATCCTGAAATAGAAAGTACCGTTCAGTTTAAAAAAAGATACTCGGAATATGATATTCATATTGAGACAGAGAACTATGAAAGATTTTTAAATAAGGTAGATGCAGTATATATTGCTTCTACTCACGAAACGCATTGCGGATATGCTAAGCAGGCCCTGGCATGTGGAAAAAGTGTTTTATGTGAAAAACCTTTAGCATTTACAAAAAAGGAAAGTATGGAATTGTATGATCTGGCATCAAAAAAAGGTGTTGTTTTAATGGAAGCGATCAAGGCGGCATATTGCCCGGGTTTTCAACAGCTGTTAAACGTAGTCCAAAGCGGGAAAATAGGGAAAATAAAAGATGTGGAAGCATGTTTTACCAGAATTGCGAATGTTCATTCACGGGAAAGAACAGATCCGGAATACGGAGGTGCATTTCTTGAATATGGCGGCAATGCTCTTATGCCTATTATAAAGATATTAGGTAAAGATTATAGAACGGTCACATTTGACAGCATTGATAATGAATTGGGAACGGATGATTACACCAAGATCCAGGTCAGATATGAAGACGCTATGGCAACAGCTAAGGTTGGAATGGCAGTGAAATCAGAAGGACAGCTTATTGTTGCGGGGACAAAAGGATATGTGATCGCCCAATCTCCCTGGTGGCTGACTGAAAAATTTGATGTAAGATATGAAAATGATACGATCATCGAGCACTATGAACCACGGTTTGTAGGAGACGGATTGAGATATGAGATAAGTGAATTTATAGCTAAAATCCGGGGAACCGGTGAAAAATCCTATAAGTTGACAGCGGAAGAGTCTATTTCCATAACAGGGATCGTGGAAAAATTTGTTAAAAGCAGAAATATTCCAGTCCAAAGAATAAGTTCGAAAGAAGGTTATTTACTGTGAATGAAATCATACAACTATCGGAGGAACAACACAGATACCTGCAATTAAATGAACTGCAGTTACTTGTAGAAGTAGACAGAATATGCAGGAAATATAATATTGATTATTCTCTTGACGGAGGAACTTTGCTGGGGGCGATCAGACATCAAGGCTTCATTCCCTGGGATGAAGATGCGGATGTTGTGTTTACCAGGCTGGAATATGCCAAATTTTATGAAGCCTGTAAAGCTGATCTGAATACAGCTGATTTTTTTTTACAGGAATACAGGACAGATCCTCATTATAGATGGGGACATGCTAAAATGAGGCTCAAAGATACGGAATTTGTGCGGAGCGGTCAGGAAGATCTGAAATATAAAACAGGTATATGTATTGATATCTTTGTTTTAGATCATGTGCCGGATGATCCGGTCCTTAGGAGGATCATCTACTTGTATAATATTCTATTAAGAAAGATCTCATATTCTGAAATAGGTAAAGACAAGGGAAACAATATCCTGCTAAGGGGATTGTATCATATCTTATATAAGATCCCCAGGGATCAGGTATTTAATCTGAGGAATATAGAAGCTCGAAAATATAATAAGAAAAAAACAAGACTGGTGAGCCATCTTCTATTTCCATATCCCAGACGGGCCTGTAAATATGGGATTCCGGCACGGTTTTTTACGAAATATACCGAAGTTGTATTTGAAGGAATGAAATTTAAAGCAATCGCTGAGTATGATAAATATCTTACTCTTTTGTATGGCGATTACATGACTCCACCGGCAGAAAGCGAACGTAATAATTCCAATACTGCATCAAAGATCAGAACAAAAGAAATGACATTAAAAGAAATACAAGACAGATATGAGAAGGATAATAAGTAACTCATAGCTTGTAAATGAACAAGATCAGGCTTGATGGAAAGGATTATTGCAATGGCAAATATAGCACTATTGATCGCCGGTGGGGCTGGTGCCCGTATGCACCAAAATATTCCCAAACAGTTTCTTACGGTAAATGAACGCCCGGTGATCGTATATACATTAGAAGCTTTTCAACAGCATCCGGAAATAGATGAGATAGCAGTAGTATGTATCCATGGATGGGAACCGGTTCTTTTGGCGTATGCAGATCAGTTCAACATTACAAAATTAAAGTATGTAGTTCCGGGAGGTGAAAACGGCCAGGAATCTATTAAAAACGGTGTTTTTGAACTTGAAAAGCATTATAAGGATGATGATATTGTTTTAATACATGATGCTATCCGTCCGCTGGTTTCCGCAGAGATCATATCCGACTGTATCCGTGTTACTCAACTTTATGGTAATGCGGTCACTGTGATCCCATGTGCGGAAGCAATGCTGCAAACAGAGGATGGAATCACTTCTGACAGAAGCTGTTCCCGTGATCACCTGAAAAGAACGCAGACACCTCAGGGCTTTCGTCTTGGACAAATATGTGATCTGCATAGAAAAGCTTTAAAAATGGGGATAACAAATTCAGTTGCTTCCTGTACCCTGATGATCCAGCTGGGAGAACAGGTTCATTTCTCAGCAGGATCAGAAAAAAACATCAAACTTACTACGGTAGAAGATATTGATATTTTTAAAGCATTACTGATCGCAAAAAGATCTGACTGGTTAAAATAGTGGGAGAAGATATGAATATAAATCAATCGTGTACATATATTTCAGATCTTGATACGTCTCTATCACATGTAATAGGAATTGAAAAGCTATACAATACATCAGTTCTCATAACAGGTGCAACGGGGACGATCGGTTCTTACCTGTCAGATATGCTGATCCGCTTTGATCAAAAGGAACATGCAAACTTAAAACTGTATCTTGCAGGCCGGGATCTTGAAAAACTAAGAGGATTATATGGATCGTCTGAAAATGCGCAGCTCGTCCTGTATAATATGGAAAATCCGCCTGAATGGAATATGGATGTTGACTTCATCATTCATGGGGCAGGAAATGCATATCCAGCTGCTTTTGATCAATATCCTGTTGAAACGATCATGGGAAATGTAAACAGTACCTTTCATTTATTGGAGTTCTTAAAGAAAAAGAAAGGGAAACGGCTTTTATATGTTTCATCCGGGGAGATCTATGGCAGATCGGATGATGCAAAAAGAATATTTGAAGAAAATTTTTCCGGATATCTGGATATCACTTCTCCCCGTTCCTGTTACCCGCTGAGCAAAAGAATGACAGAAAATCTTTGTGTAAGTTATGCTAAGGAATATGGTTTGGAAACAGTGATCGTAAGACCGTGCCACACATATGGTCCTTGTATAACATCAAGTGACAACCGGGCCCATGCACAGTTTATAAATAATGCATTGGCAAAGAAAGATATCATACTGAAAAGTGCCGGGATGCAATTGCGCAGCTATAATTATGTCGGAGATTGTGCAGCAGCCCTGCTTTCTGTCCTTTTACAGGGCAACAATGGGGAAACATACAACTTAGCTGATCCGGAATCTGTTTTAACCATTGCCCAACTGGCAAAGCTGGTCGCTGAAACTGCCGGCTGCCGGCTGGTGTATGGCGTTCCCACTACTGGGGATATTAAGCAGAGATCCCCCATTTTGAACCAGGTATTAGATACAAAGAAAATAGAGAATCTGGGCTGGCGGCCTGCTTTTTGTGTAGAAGAAGGGATCAGCCATACATTAACCATACGGAGGGAACTTTTTTATGATGGTAGATGACTTAAAAAAGGTATATGAAAAACTGAATGATCACATATCAAAGAAATTATTTATGGCAAGATTAGAGTATTTTGTCAGTGGGGACCCAAAATGTATCACCATGCTTGATAATGAATATAGAAGCCTGAGTTCTGATATTGAGATGTTCAGGAAAGATCTGTTATCAGGGGATTTTGATAAGACGGTGATTTTTGGAGCCGGAGATATTGGAACTTCTCTGGCATTGCTGTTTCCAAAGAAGATAGATGCCTTTATTGACAATTTTCGATATGGAAAGACAGAACCTGGTACGGGGCTGCCGATCCTGTCTCTGGATGAATATTTAATAAGCTCAGATCATGCAAAAGATCATACAAAGTTTATCATATCTGTTGTGGACAGGAAAATTGAACATACAATACGCAGACAGTTACAACAGGCAGGAATTAAAAATAGTGCCGTGATCGGTTTGAATGGAGCATATAGAAATAATACTTCTCAATATTTTGATGTACTGGTACCGGGAGAGCATGAGAGTTTTGTTGATTGTGGATGCTACGACGGAAGCACTTCTTTTCGGTTTGCCGGTTGGTGTGGAAAAAATGGATATGAAAAGATCTGGTGTTTTGAGCCGGATCATCAATCCTATGAATCCTGTAAAGAGAACCTGAAAAATTTAGGCAGGTGTGAAGTCTTTCCTTATGCAATTTCCGAAAAAGAGGAAGATGTGACCTTTCTGGCTACTGGAATGGAAGATGCACGGATCAGGGAAGATGGAATTGTAGATAAAGAAAATGCAGTCAAGGCGATCGCTTTGGACGAATTTTTGAAAAATGAAAAAGTTACGTTTATTAAAATGGATATAGAAGGTCTGGAGATGAAAGCTATAAAAGGGGCATCTAAAATCATTAAAGAGCAGAAACCCAGACTGGCGATCTGCATTTACCACAAACCAGATGATTTTGTTTCAATCCCGGCACTGCTTCTGGAACTTCGCCCGGATTACCAGTTTTGTATTCGCCAGTACAGCCTGCTGTTGAATGAAACAATATTGTATGCATTTTAAACATTAGAGGGAGGAATAAAGCTATGGTATATGATAATTGTGTAAAATATATAGAAGTATACTTAAAAGATATTATGTCCGGCGATGAGTGGAGAAAGCAGGACGTTTTGATGTATGGCCTGGATTCACTGGGAAAAACCGTTTATATGATCCTGAAAGAGTACGGAGTAAAAAAACTAAGGTATTATGACACCGGTGAATATGACGGATACTGGGCAGGAAACCAAAGCGAAAAAAATGCGGATGAAACTATTAAGGATATTATAAAAGAGGATGGCATGATCGTCGTATGCAGGAAGTCTGACAAACTGGAACTTACAGAGCTTCTTGAACAGATGGATGCAGGAAATTGGAACAGGGTTGTTGATCTGAGCGGCATCAGAATGAATAAACTGCCGAATACTATAGTTCCGAAAGAATATGAAAGATGTGCCGATATGGATGAATGCCATGAGATTTTCAGGAAGCAGCTGTTTACCTTTTGTGATTTTTGCGACAAACATGGTTTAAGATATTTTCTGGATTACGGAACGCTGTTAGGAGCTGTACGTCATCAAGGTTTTATTCCGTGGGATTACGATATGGATGTATCTATGCCTGTGCCTGATTACTTAAAGTTTAAAGACTTATTTCCGCAAGGCGGGGATATTTTTATGGACAGTGTATTTAATGAAAATGCAAAGGAGCTGCCACCTAACGCAGTGTTGAGGATAAAATCGAAGAAAGCGGTAATGGAAGTTCATAATATCCCACTTAGGATCATGACAGGACTTGTTTTGGATGTGTTTCCATTATGTGGATATCCAACAGATCCAAAAGAGCAAAAAGAATATCTTCTGGAGTACATGAAATGGTCGAATATATGGCGAGAAAAGGTTCAGATCCCATATGGAACAAATAAATATTCCAGGGAAGAGCATAAAAAAATATTCGATGAAATGCAGAAGATCATTACCCGTTACGATTACGATTCCTCTGAATTTATTGCAACTGCATATTTTGGCCAAACTCCAGGTATGGATTATGGGATCAACAGGGTCATGCCTAAAAAATGGTATGCTTCACCTGTAAAAATGCAGTTTGAGGATAAAAAATTAAATGTGCCAATAGTATATCATTCCGTTTTATCCAGGTATTATGGTGATTGGATGAGTTTGCCACCTCAAGAAGAAATAGAGCAGGAATTATCCATAAAAAAATATGTGGTAAATGATTTTGAAAAATATATGTAGAGCAGCTTCCTGTTTCCCATGTGATCGTGCAGGACTCGGTTATGTATGACCAGATCGTCAGGGAACTAAGACCGGATTATGTTATCCATGGTGATAACTGGCTTTCTGGTCCGACGAAACTGATCAGGGACAATGCAAAGTCTGCATTAGACAGCTATGGTGGGAAGATCATTGATATTCCTTATACTTACAATGAAAACATTAAAAAAATAGAAAAAAAAGTACAGGCCAAATTAATGATGCCGGAATTCCGGAGAAAAAGATTGAAACAGCTGCTGTCTAGCCGCCCGATTGTAAAGGCCATAGAGGTACATAACGGACTTACAGGATTGATATTGTCGGGACAGAAATGGTTTGAAGTAGATGATCTGAATGATTTAAGACAGGCAGAGATTATTTTTTCTTAATAACATTTTGAAGATATCTATAGGACATATAATGATGAGGGAAGAAAAAATGCTGAATTTTACAGTTGGACCTGTTATGTCTACCGATGATGTTCTTCGTATAGGAGCAGAGCAGGTTCCTTATTTTAGGACACCAGAATTTTCCGGTATGATGTTGGAAAATGAAATGCTGATAAAAGAGTTTGCAAAAGCAGAAGTGAATGCGAGGGCTGTTTTTATGACGGGATCAGGAACAGCTGCTATGGAAGCGGTTGTTGTGAATATGTTTGATGAACACGATAAACTGCTCGTTATAAATGGTGGAAGCTTTGGGCAACGCTTTGTAGATCTTTGTGGGATTTATGGGATCCCATATGAGGAGATCAGATTAAAAACAGGAAAAAATATAAAAAAAGAGCAGCTGGATGTGTATGAAGGAAAAGGATTCACAGGTCTTCTTGTTAATGTCCATGAAACTTCTACAGGTGTTCATTATGACATGGATCGGATCAGCAGGTTTTGCAGGAAGAATCATATCTTTCTTGTTGTAGATGCGATCAGTTCTTTTCTGGCAGATGAATTTGACATGGAAGCCCTGGGAGTTCAGGTTATGATAACCGGTTCTCAAAAGGCACTGGCATGTGCACCGGGAATATCTGTGATCGTGATGTCTGATGAGGCGGTAAAGAGAGCTTTCAGCTGTAATGCGAAATGCTTGTATCTAAACCTGAGGCTGGCTTTGGAAAATGGGGAAAGAGGACAAACACCGTTTACACCTGCAGTAGGTATCCTTCGTCAGATAAATGTACGTTTAAAAGAAATACAGGAGCATGGCGGGGCAGAAAGTGAAATCAGACGTGTATCAGATATTGCAGGAGACTTTAGAAATAAGATCCGCGATCTGCCATTTGAGATCATTTCCGATTCGCTGTCAAATGCAGTGACACCACTCCATCCGGTTACTGCTTCCGCATATGATATTTTTACAGAACTGAAAGACAGATATGGGATATGGATCTGTCCAAACGGAGGAGTATTAAGAGATGAGGTATTCAGGGCTGGCCATATTGGATGTTTGACAAAGGAAGATAATACGATCCTTGTGAATGCTTTTCATGATATGAAGATGAGGAAAATAATATAAAAGGCAATGAATAATAGAGTATACAATGACAAAGTAAACGTAGATGATAAAAATATAAAAGCTTTTTTTAACAACAGGGCAAAAAGATTGGCAGCAGGCGAGGTGAATCAATATACATCTGTAGTACTTGGTGATAATAAACCGGATTATGGAAAAGAATGGCATGAATTTGAAAAGAAGCAGGTTGTACAGCATTTAAATCTTGGTCCGGATAAAAAAGTCCTGGATATTGGCTGTGGGATAGGAAGATGGGCAGAGAATATCATAGATCATTGCGGAGAATATATAGGAACAGATTTTTCAGATGAAATGATAAAGTCGGCCGGAGAACGTTTTAAATCATATTCCAATGCATTGTTTATTAATTCTTCGTTTCAGGACATATTTAAAAACAAGAAAATAATTGGAAAAAAATTTGATACAGTGATCATTGCAGGGGTCTCTATGTATATCAATGATGCTGATCTGAGAAAATGTTATGACAGTTTGGCAGATGTACTGAATGAAGGAGCGATCGTATATATAGAAGAAAGTATCGGGGTCAATGAGAGATTGACTCTGGATCATATCTGGTCTGATAGCTTAAAGGATAATTATGATGCAATATATAGAACCCGGAAAGAATATCTTGAATTAATGAGTGGATTAACGAACAGAGTTCAAATATTAAAAGAAGGATATTTTGAACAGCTTGATAAAAAAGAATTGTCTGAGACCAGTCATTGGTATATTTTTTTGAAAAAATGCTAAAGCCAGTATTCGATTGATGAAAATGAGAAATTGCTTATATAGTATTTTCAAATACTGTGAAGAAACACTTTGGGACTTTTTCGGTGGGTGTTCTGAAATCATTTCCGGCGGGTACCCTGAAAAAACCATTGCATCTGAGGGGATTTGTGTTAATCTATCCTTATAGGCTTCCTCTGTATCACGGAGGAAGCAAATAGGTAAAAAAGCACTGGAAGAACTGGTATTTCACGACGATTTTATGTTTGCAGCTACCATTAGACACGGAAGGTTCACCATCATAGTTAACAGAGGATTTATAGCCTTTATAAAGCAGACCAGTGGAACGCTTTATAAACTGCACTTTCTTTTAGTTATTTATGATAGTATATAATTATTAAACAAAACCGTTATTTATTGTTATATTTTAAAGCATTTACAAAGAAAGGTGGCCGGAAGCATGGGAAGATTTGTAAACCCAGACAACAGTGCGTTTCAGGTTGCTCTTAACTCCAGAATATATGTGGATAAGACTGGCTTGATCGAGTATACAAATAGCGTTCTCGATACAACGAATGCCTATATCTGCAATAGCCGGCCGCGCCGGTTCGGAAAGTCTTATGCAGCAAACATGCTGGCGGCATATTACAGCAAGGGTACGGATTCCGAGCAGATGCTTTCAGGTTCAGAAGTTAAAGTTGATACAGCAACTTTCAAAAATGATCCGGCTAAGATACAAAATCGTGACGATGTGATCACCTACTTGATTCACCTTGGTTATCTAGGATACAATGAGGATAGTGAATCAGCATTTGTTCCGAATGAGGAGATCAGACAGGAACTAATCACAGCTGTGAGAAGCAGTAATTGGGATGAACTGATTGCATTTCAGCAAGAATCGAGAAAACTTCTTACAGCTACATGGAGCTGATCACACCTTCCGGTTATATCTGAGCACATTTCCGGTCTAACTAGCGTCTGCTGATTAAGCCGCAAACACTTAATTTTACTGACTTTTGCCCCATTTTCTGGTATAATGATTGCAAGGATTTTGACGAAAACAAATCGTTTTTCTTGCAGTTTTTTACAGATTTTGAGCATATAGGAGCTAAAACAATGTACAAACCGATCGACAAGCTACAGCATTCCTTCCTTGATTTCAACCAGCCTTTGGGTCTCCACATGAAT
>PVMN01004152.1_pt1 | contig 10179 bp, 8 predicted proteins | sample 1853401 | NCBI WGS metagenome assembly PVMN01 (sample SAMN08533510, study PRJNA380276) | Human gut metagenome, whole genome shotgun sequencing project.
GAGAGTGGAACCGGAAGTCTGACCTCAAAGAAGAAAGAATATGGTATGATCTTTGGTTTTGCGGCAGGCGGTGCTCTGGCGGGAGGACTGGCAGGCAGCGGCATTAAGGCCGGAGTGAGGGCTCTTATTAAGAAGCGGAGGAAGAAGAAATGAGGATAAAGAAAAAGGGACTTGCCCTGTGGCTTGCACTGTTTCTGGGGGTAAGTTCGCTCTCAGGTTGTGGCGGCGGGGATGACGGCATGACACAGCTTTCCGAAAAAGGAGCTGAGATCTTAAACAGCACGGAGGAAGATTCTGATACAGATGTGGAACCTTTGAAGCAGAAAACAAAGCTTCCTGAGGACGGAATCATCACCCAGGCACAGATGGAAACGATCGCCGGAAAGGACGAAAAGTATTATTTTACCGGAAAAACGGACAGCGGGATCAGTTATAAATGGACTTACAATGGAAGCCAGATTCAGAATCCGGTGGAGCAAAAACTTCTGGTACAGTGCAGTGAAGATGGAACAGAAGAGGTAAAGAAGCTTGCCAATGATGCGCCTTATGTGTTGAAAGTCACACTGGAGAAGATGAATCTGGCAGCGCCTGCGAAGCTGACCCTGAATCTGAAAGAAAAATGGGACGCGGATAAGGTTCTTTACTGTCTGGAAGAAGATGGAAAGCTTTATCAGCTTGATACTGCAAAGATTACTACCAGAGAAACCGGAAAGAAAAAAACAGAGCGCACAACACTTACCTTTAACGTGACTAAGACAGGAGGAGATTTCTATCTGATCGGCGGTTCTACCACAGGTGAATCTACGGATGAATCCGATGACAAATCCAAGGGCACTGCTGATAATAAGGATACACAAAACGGTGAAAATTCCACTGGAAGTTCTGGCGGTCAGTCCAGCACAGATGGAAATACCAGTTCCGGACAGACAGACTCTTCCGGCGATGGAACAGGCAATACAGACACTTCCGGTGGCGATGACAGCTCAGATACAGCCATGACCTGTACTTTCTCTATCGAGTGTTCTACGATCCTGAATAACTGGGATGATCTGAAAGAGTCCAAGGCAGAATTTGTGCCTGCGGACGGCTGGATCCTGTATCCTTCGGAGGTGGAGTTCTATGAGGGGGAGACGGTATTTGATGTGCTGAAGCGTGTATGTAATCAGGCCGGTATTCAGATGGAGTCGGAGTGGACACCTATGTATAACAGTTATTATGTATCCGGTATCAATAACCTGTATGAGTTTGACTGTGGCAAGGATTCCGGATGGATGTACTGTGTCAACGGCTGGTATCCGAATTATGGCTGCTCGAAATATACGCTGGAGGACGGCGATACGGTAGAATGGCGTTATACCTGCAATCTTGGCAGGGATGTGGGGGATCAGTATTATGACTGATGCTTTTTCCAGGTGCCATCCTGTTTTAAATTTCTTTTATTTTGCCGTGGTGCTGGGGTTTACCATGTTTATCCAGCACCCGGTTTACCTGGCAGTCTCTTTTGTGGCTGCCACAGCTTACTCCATGTGGCTTAACGGAGTAAAGAAGGTTCTGAAAATCAATTTTCTTCTGACGCTACCGAGTCTCCTTATCGTGGCACTCTTAAACCCGATGTTTAACCATTACGGAGTCACACCGCTTCTTTATATAGAAAGCAGCGGAAACTGGGTTACGCTGGAGGCAATGGTATATGGAATCGTTCTGGGATGTGTACTTTTTATTATGATTTTGTGGTTCTCCTGCTATAACCAGATCATGACAAGTGATAAATTTATCTATCTTTTTGGCAGGATTATCCCTGCGATGTCTCTGATGCTGTCTATGGCGCTTCGGTTTGTGCCTCACTTTATGGCCCAGCTGAAGGTGATCCGCAATGGACAGAAATGCGTGGGGATGGATGTGAGCAATGGCAAATGGTTTAAGAAGATCCGTTATGCGTTAAATATGGTGTCCATTCTTGTCACATGGGCACTGGAAAATGCGATTGAGACGGCTGATTCCATGAAAAGCCGTGGCTATGGGTTAAGAGGACGTACGGCTTTTTCTATTTACCGTTTTAACAGAAGGGATAAACTACTGGGAACTATGCTTGTCGGGCTTTGTGTGATTTTCGGATATGGATGTTACCGGGGAGCTGCTTTTGCACAGTACAATCCCAGAATCCTGCTTGCCGGTTTTACTGTTTTCGGAAGGGTTCCGAAGCAGTCGTGCAGTCCGCTGCTGGCTGCTGTCACATTTGTCAGCTTTGGTGTGTTCTGTTTTCTGCCGCTGATTCTGGATCTGTGTGAGGAATCTGCCATGAAGAAAAGCAGAAGCCACGTACAGGGAGAGATGGCAGTGACCTACAGAAAGATTTATGAAGATATGGAAGGAGAAGCGAGATGAAGATAATAGAAGTGAGAGATTTTTCCTTCCGTTATGCGAATGGCAGCAGGGAGTCACTGTCTCATGTGTCACTGGATGTGGAGGAGGGTACCTTTAATGTGCTGTGCGGTAAGAGTGGCTGTGGCAAGAGTACGCTGCTTCGCCAGCTGAAGTCGGATCTGGCTCCTTTTGGCAGCAGTTCCGGGAAAATCTGTTATTATGGGCGGGATTTAAAGGAAGTCGGCCACCGGCAGCAGAGCCAGGAAATCGGCTATGTACTGCAAAATCCCGAAAATCAGATCGTGACAGATAAGGTGTGGCATGAGCTTGCATTTGGTCTGGAAAGTCTGGGATATGATACGCCTACGATTCGTCTGAGAGTGGCAGAGATGGCAAGCTATTTCGGGATTCATCAGTGGTTTTATAAGAATGTCTCGGAGCTGTCCGGAGGGCAGAAGCAGCTTTTAAACCTGGCGGCGATCATGGCTATGCACCCGAAACTTCTGATTCTGGATGAGCCGACTTCTCAGCTTGATCCGATCGCGGCTTCTGATTTTCTGGAAACGGTGAGAAAGATTAACCGGGATATCGGCACTACCATAATTCTGACGGAGCACCGGCTGCAAGATGTCATCCCATGGGCGGACAGGGTATATGTGATGGATAAGGGCAGTCTGCTCACGCAGGGGGCACCACGGGAAATCGGTGAGTTTCTGAAGAGGGAACATCATGGAATGTTTCTGTCCATGCCGGTTCCCATGCAGGTCTATGCAGAGGTAGAAAATAATCTGCCATGTCCGCTGACTGTAAGAGAGGGAAGGAACTGGATCACACAGGTGATGGCAGCAGCTTCTGATACAGTTTCTGTTTGTGAAGAAAGTTATTTTTGTAAAAATAAACAAAAACTGCAAAAAAAGCTGAATACAGTCAGAGATAAACTGCTGCCTGGTTCCAAAAGCTCTATGCCACCGGCTATTGAGGTAAAGGATGTGTGGTTTCGTTATGAAAAAGACGGAAAGGATGTTGTGCAGGATCTGAACCTGGAAGTAAAGCAGGGAGAATTTTATGCGCTTGTCGGTGGAAACGGAACGGGGAAAAGTACGACTTTATCGCTGATCAGTCGTGTCCGTGCTCCCTACAGAGGCAAGATTCTCCTGAATGGGATTGATATCCGCAGGTATACGGATACCCAGCTTTACAGAGGGTATCTGGGCGTGCTGCCGCAGAATCCCCAGAGCATGTTTATCAAGAAGACAGTCCGGGAGGATCTGTATTCTATCATCGGTGGGGCAAAGGAGAAGAAATCTTCCGAATACACTGCCAATATGAGGAAGGCAGAGGCAATCGAGGGAATCGTAAGTCTGACCAGACTGGAAGGACTGCTTGACCGTCATCCGTATGATTTAAGCGGTGGAGAACAGCAGCGTCTTGCACTGGCTAAGGTTCTGCTGTTGCAGCCGAGGCTTCTTCTGATGGATGAACCAACGAAGGGGCTGGATGCAGAATATAAACAGGAACTGGGAGACATTTTAAAGAAGCTCAAAGCTCACGGGATCACTATCTTTATGATCTCGCATGATGTGGAGTTTGTCGCAGAATATGCAGACAGGGTCGGCCTGTTCTTTCAGGGAAATGTGGTGACGTGTAAGAGTGCAAGGGATTTCTTTGCGGGAAACAGCTTTTATACGACTGCTGCCAATCGCATGGCAAGGCATTATTTTCCTGATGCTGTTACCGGAAAGGAGGTGGCTGCGTGCTTGAAGGCAAGGCTTTAGACCAGTTTATGGACCGTTTCTTCGGGGATTCCTGTGCACAGAGCCTGCCCGGGGAAGAGGAATCCGGACAGGAATTAGAGGAATATGAACTGAAAGAGGATGGAATCATTATCCAGCCGATCCATAAAGGAAAGATTGAGAAGCGTACCTGGATTGGTCTGATTATGTTTCTGGCTTTTGTTCCGCTGGTGCTTTTTATCCTGGTTCATAAGTTTCATGGTAAGCATGATGTAGTGATCAGTCTTTTAATACTTGCCTATGCCACGATCCCGTTCTTTATGGTATTTGAGGGCCGGCATCCACAGGCAAGAGAGATTATGGTCATTGCCGTAATGGCGGCTCTTGGGGTCGCAGGCAGGAGTGCTTTCTTTATGATCGGAAGCTTTAAGCCGATTGCGGCCATCGTGATCATTACCGGGGTTTCCTTAGGTGGTGAGGCGGGGTTTCTGTGTGCCTGTCTGATCATGATGATCTCAAATATGTTTTTCGGGCAGGGACCGTGGACACCCTGGCAGATGTTTTCCTATGGAATGATCGGATATCTGGCAGGAATCCTTTTTCAGAAAGGGATTCTCAAAGCCAGGAAGGTGGATCTGTGTATTTACGGATTCTTAAGTGTGTTTCTGATCTTCGGCGGGATCATGAATCCGGCATCTATTCTGATGGCATACGGATACATCACAAAGAAGAGCCTGATCGCGTTTTATATCTCAGGTGCACCGGTAGATCTGGTGCAGGCAACTTCTACGGTAATCTTCCTGTGGATCCTAAGCAGGCCTCTGCTGGAGAAACTGGAGAGAGTAAAAAGAAAATACGGGCTGCTGCAGCGGCCCGAAAATAAGGAGGAAAATGAATATGACAAAGAATAAGCTATGGCAGGCCATTAAGGGGCTGACTCTTGCAGCCGGAATGGCAGTGGGGATTTTTGCGCTGGGACAGACCGATGTTCTGGCAGATACCCTGACGCTGACTGTGGAGAAGAACACGATCGGCCAGGGTATGATCCTGGATCCTGTACAGGTGGAATTTGCGAAAGGAGAAACCTGTGCAGATGTTCTGCTCCGCGGGTTAAGTGAGAACGGGATTACGCCGCTTTATGACACAAATACAAGTTATGGTTTCTACTTAAGGGGAATTGCCAACTGTGACAGTGGAAGCCTGAATCCACCGGCATGTATCCAGAAGGTTCTCTCCGAGACTTCCACCTGGACCGGTGATGCCTATAAGCTTACTGATAACAAATATGCACCGGATCTGACAGAATTTTCCTACTGCTCCGCATCCGGATGGACGTATACTCTGGATAATGTATTTATGGGTGTCGGAATGGGTGCGAGTCATCCGTCAGACGGAAGTGTCCTGCGTGTTATGTTTGCCCTTTGCGGTGGTACGGACATTACAGGATGTGACCCGTATAATAATAACAGGCAGATTTTTGAGGCGGCAGATAAGAGCGAGCTTATCCGCATGATGGGAAAGGCAAATGCAGAGCGTTCCAGATGGTCCCAGGTCAGCGGATTCTCCGGTGCATATGCCGAAGCGGACAGTGCTCTGACTACGCTGGATGCGTCTGCAAACAGAGTTTATGAAGCGGTTCAGCTGCTTAAAAGTATTGAGTCAAAGCTTCCGGTAGCACCGAAGCTGATCAGCTTAAATGCTTCTGATCTGACTCTTACAAAGGGAGACAGCTATACACTGACTTATACGATTGTTCCGTCTGATGCGGTGGGAACTGTAAGCTGGACTTCTTCCAACAATTCTGTTGCAAGTGTAAACGGTGGTGTGGTAACAGCAGTGGGAGAAGGTTCTGCGGTGATTACTGCGAGAGTTTCCGGAAGTGTCTATGCGACCTGCAATATTTCCGTTTCTTCCAGACCGGTCAGTGTGACAGGGGTGAGTATTTCTCCGTCCAGCCTGAATCTCTCAACGAAAAGCGGTTCCAGGACACTGGATTACACGATCACGCCAAACGGCGCAAAACCGTCCTCTTTGTACTGGGAATCTTCCAACTCTTCTGTAGTAACCGTAGATGGCTCCGGCAAGGTAACTCCTGTGGGTGCCGGTTCTGCAGATATTACACTGACTACGGACAATGGAACGAAAGGCACCTGCCACGTGACTGTTACAGCACCGGCACAGAGCATTGCTTTGAGTGACAAAACGCTGACTCTGGCAATTGATCAGGGAACCTATACCCTGACCTGGACATTCAGTCCGAAGGGAAGCGGCGGGGAACTGGTATGGACCTCTGATAATGCAGGCGTTGCCAAAGTAGACCAGAAGGGTGTTATCACACCTGTTTCTGTAGGAGAAACCGATATCCGTGTAAAAACAGATCAGAATGTAACCGCAGTGTGCCATGTAGTTGTAAAGGGTACTGCGAAAGACCTCTTTGCAGCAGGAATGCCAGAGATCACAACCTGCAAGGCGGCAGGAAATACAGTTCTTCTTACTTGGAATAAATATGAAAATGCAGATTCTTATATTATTTTAAGACGTAAGATGGGTGAAAGCAAATTCGCAAAGATTGCTACGGTCAAAGACCTCTCCTATACAGATACAGCGTTTTCTCCGTCAACTCCTTATTATTACAGTGTACAGGCTGTTTCCACCAAATGGGGCGGTGCTATTAAAAGCAGTTATGACAAAAACTTCTCTGTAACAACCAATGGAATTGCACCGACACCAACTCCGGCACAGACAGTAAAACCGAAAACCCCGGCTGTCACAGTAACTGCCGGTAAGAAACAGGCTACACTGAAATGGAAAAAGGTAAGCGGTGCCAAAGGGTATGTAGTATACCGTGCCACATCCAAATCCGGTAAATATAAGGCAGTATCAACGATTAAAAAGGGAAGCACTGTTTCTTATATAAATAAGAAGCTTACGTCTAAGAAAACATACTATTACAAGGTGCGGGCATATCGTACCGAAAACGGTAAAAGAATATACAGCAGCTATTCTAAAGCAAAGAGCGCTAAGATCAAATAATATAAATTCACACAAGTCCAGTGTGTTAGAAAGCATATTGCTGTGAACAGAAACGATGTTAGAGCGTGTTTGAAAAATTAAAAATATAGGATTGTGCTATTTAAGAAAATATGTTATATAATACAATATATAGAGAGTTAATTTTCTATTCGCATGATGAGATGAGTGACGGTTCTGACTCATCGGTAAAATAAATATAACCGAGAGATGAGATGAGTGACGGTTCTGACTCATCGGTAAAATAAAATATGACCGAGCGAAGAGTATAACGAGAGGGAGTTCATTTTCCCTCTCGTTTATATGTATATAAGGAGAAGAAAATTGGAAATTGACTATGCTGTTTATAGCCTTTCAGATGAATTTTACGAGAAATATCCGAATCCGCCATATAAAGAACTTTTAAAGAAAAAGGAAAGAAGATATGCTTGTTTACTTATTCAAAGTCATTATGGATATTTTATATGCATTCCATATAGAACAGAGATTTCCCATAAATATGCATATCACTTTCGCAAATCGTCTCGTTCGCAAAAACATAGATCAGGACTTGATTATACTAAAATTGCTATTATAAAAGATATTTCGTAACTATTCAGCAGTCTACTATCCCGCGAGGTGTTTTGGCATGAACATGCCAAAATCCCGCAAGCAGGATTCTTTCTTGTGGATTTTGACTCGTAACTGTGAAGGTACTGAACAGTTACAAAAGGAGAATAATACAATGGTTCCAATCGCACATATAGAAAATAATTTTCCAACCAAATTCGGTATTCCCAGGCAGAGTGGCCGTGTAGGGGCGCTTAAAGCGAGAATCGTATTCGAACCGGAATATCGCAATGTGGATGCCTGCCGTGGTCTGGAGGAGTTTAGTCATATCTGGCTGATCTGGGAGTTTTCGGAGGCAAAGAGGACAAAGTGGTCACCGACTGTCCGCCCGCCCAGGCTTGGGGGAAATGTGAGAAAAGGAGTTTTTGCCACAAGATCTCCCTTTCGTCCCAATTCCATAGGATTATCCTGTGTGAAGCTTGAGAAAGTAGCTCTGGATGAGCCGAACAGCCCTGTACTTTATGTAGAAGGTGCAGATCTGATGAATGGAACACCGATTTTCGATATTAAACCATATATTCCTTATGCGGATTGCCATCCGGAAGCAACAGGAAGTTTTACCGAATATTCCAAAGATCATCATCTGAATGTAGAATTTCCCCAGGAGCTTCTGGAAAGAATACCCGGGGAAAGCAGAGAGGCTCTGATCGCAGTGCTTGCAGATGATCCCCGTCCTGCTTATCAGAATGATCCGGAACGGTCTTACGGAATGCCTTTTGGAGAGAAGGATATTCATTTTCGTGTGGATGGAGATATCCTTCGTGTTTATAATGTGACAGAATTTGTAAAAAAACAGCAGGAATCTTCGGCAGATTGTGGAAAATAACCATTTTCGGATATTTCTGTAAGAAAGGCTTGCAAAATTGGCGTTTATTCAATACAATATTAAACAGACTTTATGTTGGTAGAGTGACAAAGACTGATGGGAGATCGGTCTGAAAATATTTAGTGACATATGAGGAGCAGGAAAAATGAAGAAAATTGTTAAATTCGGAGGAAGTTCTCTGGCAAATGCAGAACAGTTTCAGAAAGTAGGGGAGATCATCAGAAGTGATGAGAGCAGACGTTATGTGGTTCCGTCCGCTCCCGGAAAGAGATTTGACGGAGATACAAAGGTTACAGATTTACTTTATAAATGTTATAATACTGCAGTTGAAGGGGAGGATTTCATCCCGATTCTGCAGGAGATCAAGGGAAGATATTATGAGATCATCCGCGGACTGAACCTTGATCTTTCTCTGGAAGATGAATTTGCTCAGATCGAAGCTGATTTCAAGGCACAGGCAGGCACAGACTATGCAGCATCCAGAGGAGAATTTCTCAATGGTAAGGTGATGGCAGCATATCTGGGTTATGAATTTGTAGATGCAGCAGATGTGATTCGTTTTGATAAGAACGGAAGTCTGGATGCCGAGAAGACAGACAGACTTCTGTCCAAAAAGCTGGCAAAATGTGAACGTGCCGTTATCCCTGGATTTTATGGCGCTGGTGAAGATGGAAAAGTTAAAACTTTCTCCAGAGGAGGTTCTGATGTAACCGGTTCTCTTGTGGCAAAGGCTATTAAGGCAGACCTCTATGAAAACTGGACAGATGTTTCCGGTTTCCTGGTAACAGACCCACGTATTGTTAAAAATCCGGAAGTGATTGAGAGCATTACCTACAGAGAACTCAGAGAGCTTTCTTATATGGGTGCAACTGTTCTTCATGAAGATGCGATCTTCCCGGTTCGTAAAGAAGGAATTCCAATCAATATCAAAAACACAAACAGACCGGAAGACAAGGGTACTTTTATTGTTGAGAGTACATGCAAGAAACCGAAATTTACAATCACAGGTATTGCAGGTAAGAAGGGATTCTGTTCTATCAATATTGAGAAATCCATGATGAACAGTGAGGTTGGTTTCGGACGTAAGGTACTTCAGGTATTCGAAGATCAGGGAATCAGCTTTGAGCATGTTCCATCAGGAATCGATACAATGACTGTATATGTACATCAGGATGAATTCGAAGAAAAGGAACAGCAGGTAATTGCCGGAATTCATCGTGCAGTACAGCCGGATTTCGTAGAAATGGAATCTGACCTTGCACTGATCGCTGTTGTAGGACGTGGTATGAAATCCACCAGAGGTACAGCAGGAAGAATCTTCTCAGCACTTGCCCATGCAAATGTAAATGTGAAGATGATCGACCAGGGTTCCAGTGAGCTGAATATCATTATCGGTGTGGAGAACAGAGATTTTGAGACTGCAGTAAAGGCTATTTATGATATCTTTGTAATTACCCAGATCTAATTGAGAATTGCAGGAGCTCCTTCACAGCGGAGCAATTGGTGGATATGATTTTTACCAATTATAAGATAAACAAAATAATGGGCCGTCAGAAATCAGCATAGAGATTTCTGGCGGCTTTTTAACCGAATCAAGTAAGTCTCCACCCACTGCTT
>PVMN01004164.1_pt1 | contig 10151 bp, 6 predicted proteins | sample 1853401 | NCBI WGS metagenome assembly PVMN01 (sample SAMN08533510, study PRJNA380276) | Human gut metagenome, whole genome shotgun sequencing project.
TAGGAACGGCAAAATTTTTTACACTTCTATTACTTCTTTATCACACATAAGCAAAGAGCCAGGGCATGAAGCAGCTCATGGCTGGCGGCGGCGTTGCCCTCATCGGCATCACCCTGATCCCTCTGCTGAGCGGTCTGTTCGGCTGATCTTTTCCGGGCGGCGTCTGCCGCCCCGTACATATTTACTTGCAAGCATTTCCAGCCCCTCCGTGGCAAACGGATTTATTATTATAAAGGAAGCGCATTGCAAAACGAATATTCACTGTTATCTGAAAGGAAGGCGATTTTTATGCAGATTCTGACTCACCTTATTTTTTTGCTCAACCTGCTCAAGACCCTTATCAACCATTTTTCTTGATGGGTGGTGGCGCTGAGTGGAAACAGTTCTCAAAGCAATCTCCGATTGGATCAAGTCACTGCTGACAGCGGCGATCATGTCCAATCTTTCAGGCTTGTTTGATGATGTGAACACCCAAGTGGGCAACATCGCACAGCAGGTCGGCACCAAACCATCCAGTTTTGAACCGCGCGTTTTCGCTATGATCGAAGCGTTGTCCCGCAATGTGGTGCTGCCCATTGCAGGCATCATCCTGACCTTCATCGCCTGTTATGAGCTGATCGAGATGATCACCCAGCACAACAACATGGCACAGTTTGAGCCTGCGCTGCTGATGAAATGGATCTTCAAGACTGCCATTTCGGTCTGGATGATCTCCAACACTTTCGACATCATCATGGCGGTGTTCGATGTGACCCAGCAGGTGGTGGCAAATTCCAGCGGCATTATTTCCGGCAACACAAGGGTCAACGATATCGGCTTGTCGATACTGCAATCCAGCATGATGAGCATGGATGTCGGCCCACTGTTCGGGCTGTTTTTGCAGTCCTTCTTTATCGGTATCACCATGCGCATCCTGTCCATCGTGATTTTTGTGATCGTCTACGGAAGAATGATTGAAATCTACATGATGGTCAGCCTTGCCCCGGTGCCCATGGCAACATGGGGCAACCATGAGCAATCCCATGTTGGACAGAACTATCTTCGTTCTCTGTTTGCGCTGGGATTTCAGGGCTTTCTGATCCTGATCTGCGTGGCGATCTACGCTGTTCTGCTTCAAAATGTCGCCATATCTGGGGATGCCATCAACTCGATCTGGAGCATCGTAGGGTACACGGTGCTGCTGTGCTTTACGCTGTTCAAGACTGGTTCTGTTGCCCGGAGCATTCTGGGCGCACACTGATTGGGGGTGAAATTTTGGCAGCTTATATTTCCGTGCCGCGCGATTTCAGCAAGGTGAAGTCCAAAGTGGCCTTCAACCTGACCGCCCGGCAGCTTATCTGTTTTGGTGCAGCGGCAGTCGTTGGTGTGCCGCTGTTCTTTGTTTTGCGGGACACCGCAGGCAATTCTGGCGCTACCCTTGGCATGATGGCGGTGATGCTGCCCATGTTTTTTCTGGCCATGTACCAAAAGCATGGCCAGCCCGCTGAAAAAATTCTGCGGTACTACTTTCAGGCGCGCTTTGTTCGTCCGAAGGTGCGTCCGTATAAGAATCGCAATTACTATGCACTGCTTATGAAGGGAGATGACGCCCATGATTCCGTTTCTGAAAAAGAATAAGGACGGCAAAAAGCCGCCCAAGTCCACAGTGCCCCGCACAGCACAGGAGAGTATTCCGTTCCAGCGGATGTTTGAGGACGGCACCTGCCGTGTCCGTCCCGGCTACTACACCCGCACCATCCAGTATCAGGATATCAACTATCAGTTGGCGCAGCAGGAGGACAAGACCGCCATCTTTGAGGAATGGTGCTCTTTTCTCAACTTTTTCGACAGCTCTATCCACTTTGAACTGTCTTTCGTGAATACCGCCACCGATTCGGCAGACTTCGAGAAGTCCATCCGCATCCCGTACCAGCAGGATGGCTTTGATGATGTGCGAGCCGAGTACAGCCAGATGTTGCGGCAGCAGCTTTCCAAGGGCAACAACGGTCTGACCAAAACGAAGTTTCTGACCTACGGCATCGAGGGCGACAGCATGGCGCAGGTCAAACCTCGGCTGGAGCACATCCAGAACGACCTGATGAACAATTTCCACCGGCTTGGCGTTCTGGCAAAGCCGCTGGACGGTACGGAACGTCTGCGGCTGATGCACGGGATGTTGAACATGGATGGAGCCAACAAGTTCCACTTCAACTGGAAAGATCTTGTGCCCAGTGGTCTGTCCGTAAAGGATGCCATTGCCCCCACTGCGCTGGCGTTTAAGAACAGCCGCACCTTTCAGATGGGCGGCATCTTCGGAGCGGTCAGCTTTCTGAATATCACGGCTTCTGACTTGAGCGACCAGTTGCTGAAGGATTTTCTGGACATGGATTCCAGCCAAATCGTTACCATGCACATCCAGTCCGTTGACCAGAACAAGGCCATCAAAACCATCAAGCACACCATCACCGAACTCGATAGGTCCAAGATCGAGGAGCAGAAAAAAGCCGTCCGCGCCGGATACGACATGGACGTGCTGCCGTCTGATTTGGCGACTTACGGCAGGGATGCCAAGGCACTGTTGAAGGAGTTGCAAAGCCAGAACGAGAGAATGTTTTTGGTGACGTTCCTCGTGTTGAACACCGGCAAGACCGAGCAGGAACTGGAAACCAACGTGTTTCAGGCGGTCAGCATTGCGCAGAAGCACAACTGCGAACTGTGCCGTCTTGACTTCCAGCAGGAGCAGGGGCTGATGAGCAGCCTGCCACTGGCAGACTGCCAGATCGAGATCCAGCGCGGTCTGACCACCAGCAGCACGGCGATTTTTGTGCCGTTTACCACGCAGGAGCTGTTCGATAACGGCAAGGAAAGCCTGTATTATGGCTTGAACGCCTTGTCCAACAACCTGATTATGGTTGACCGCAAAAAGCTGAAGAACCCCAACGGTCTGATTCTGGGCACTCCCGGTTCCGGTAAATCCTTCAGCGCAAAGCGTGAGATCTGCAATGCGTTCCTCGTGACGGACGATGATATTATCATCTGCGACCCAGAATGTGAGTACGCTCCGCTGGTGGAGCGTCTGCATGGGCAGGTCATCCACATCAGCCCTGCCAGCACTCAGTATATCAACCCTATGGACATCAACAGCAACTATTCGGAAGAGGATAACCCGCTGGCTTTGAAAGCCGACTTTGTACTGTCCCTGTGCGAACTGGTGGTGGGCGGCAAGGAGGGCTTGCAGCCAGTGGAAAAGACGGTCATTGACCGCTGCGTCCATGTGATCTATCGCAAGTATTTCGAGAATCCCACCCCGGAAAATATGCCGCTGTTGGAAGATCTGTACAACGCCCTGCTGACGCAAGATGAACCGGAGGCCCGCCATGTGGCGGCTGCGCTGGAAATCTACGTCAAGGGCAGTTTGAACATTTTCAATCACCACACCAACGTAGATATCAATAACCGCATCGTCTGCTTTGACATCAAGCAGCTGGGCAAGCAACTCAAAAAGCTGGGTATGCTCATCGTGCAGGATGCCGTGTGGGGGCGTGTGACAGCCAACCGCAGTGCCGGAAAATCCACCCGGTACTATGCAGACGAGTTCCATTTGCTCTTGAAGGAAGAGCAGACTGCTGCTTATTCCGTGGAGATTTGGAAGCGTTTCCGTAAGTGGGGCGGCATTCCGACAGCCCTGACGCAGAACGTCAAAGACCTGTTGGCAAGCCCCGAAGTATCAAATATTTTTGAGAATTCGGACTTCGTTTATATGCTCAATCAGGCGAACGGCGATCGGCAAATCCTCGCAAAGCAGCTCAATATCTCTCCCCATCAGCTTTCCTATGTGACCCACTCCGGCGAGGGCGAAGGTCTGCTGTTCTTCGGCAACGTCATTTTGCCGTTCGTCGATCACTTCCCGAAAGACCTTGAACTCTACCGCATCCTCACGACCCGCCTTTCCGAAGTTGCGGAGGCGCAAAAGCATGAGTGAGAAACAGCCAAGGCTGAAATTTGAGGAAGACAAGGAGCGCATGGCCACGCGCTCTCCTCCGAAAAAGTCTAAAGTGGAACAGTCTAAGCCCAAAAAGCAGAAACTGAAGCAGGATGCAGACAAGGCAGCGGAAAAGGCGCAGCACCTGCGTTTTGGCAAAGCCGATATCACCCCGGATGAAGCATCCCGCATGACAAAGCAGCAGAAACGTGCTATGTATGCCGCTGCTGCCGCCCGGTCTGCGGTGCATCGGGAGGTTGACCAGTACGAGGACGATAATGTGGGTACGCAGGCTTTAAGCGAGGGCGAAAAGACAGCAGGAAATGTCCGGGATATTTCCAAGAGCATCTATGCCCGGAAGCTGAAAAAGAAAGCCAAGATGCAGGGCAAGAAGGGTGCCAAAACCGCAAAATCTTCCCCGCAGAAGCCGACTGCGGCACAAGATGCAGGCGAATCCTGCACCGGCGAGGGCTGCTCCAACTGGCTCTCCCGATGGCGGCAGAAACAGGACATCCGGCAGAGTTACTATGCCGCCGCCCATTCGGGCACAGCGGCGCAGACCGCAGGCGGCAAAGCGGCATCCAATGGCACCAATGCTGCAAAGTCCGGCATGGAGCAGGTCATCGACAAAGGAAGATCGGTGGTCAGCACCGCAGTCAACGGCATTGCCAATTTTGCAAAGAGCAACGCGCACGTTCTTTTGATCGTGGGCGTTTTTCTTTTGCTCTTGCTGCTGGTCATGTCGGCTTTTTCGTCCTGTTCCATTCTGTTTTCCGGCACCACGCAGGTATCCGGGCAGACCATTTACACCGCAGAGGACCGGGACATCCGGGGAGCCGAAACCGACTACAAGAAGCTGGAAAAGGAACTGGATAAAAAGATCAAGCGTACCCCCACCGACCACCCCGGCTATGACGAATACCGATACCATCTGGATGCTATTGAGCACGATCCTTGGCAGCTCACTTCGTTCTTGACTACTCTCTACGACGACTACACCCGCAGCGAGGTGCAGGCAAAACTCAAGGAGACGTTTGCCAAGCAATACAAGCTGACCACATGGGTGGAAGTCCAGACCCGGTACCGCACGGTAGTGATGATTGATATTTTTACAGGTATACCCTACACCACACAGGTGCCTTACCAGTATAAGATCTTCCACACCAAATTAGAGAATCGAGGGCTGGAAGTTGTTATCCGGGAAGAGTTGACGGAAGATCAGTGGAAGCGGTATGAGATTTTTCAAGATACCAAAGGTGGCAGACCGTACCTGTTCAAAGGTGGTCTGCCTGCTGGCGGTTCCGATGGCTCTGGCACACCCGGAATCGACTATACCGTTCCTGCAGAAGCCCTGACTGATGAGGAGTTCGCCGCCATCTACAAGGAAGCCCAAAAGTATGTGGGCACGCCTTACGTCTGGGGCGGCTCTACCCCGGAAACCGGGTTCGATTGCAGCGGCTATGTCTGTTGGGTCTACAACCAGAACGGTTACAATGTGGGGCGCACCACCGCCAATGGCCTGTGGAATAAGAGCCAGCACATTTCCGAAGCCGAAGCAAAACCCGGTGATCTTGTTTTCTTTGAAGGAACGTATGATACGCCGGGGAAAAGTCATGTGGGAATCTACCTCGGCAACGGCATGATGGTGTCCGCTGGCGACCCCATAAAGTATGCCGATATTCATTCGTCCTACTGGCAGAAATATCTGTCCGGTTTTGGGCGGCTCTCAAAATGATTGGAGGAAAGTATGAGCGAAAAACTCGATAAGCTGCGTGCTTCTCTGGAAAAAGAGAAGGAGCGGCGCATCAAGATCAACAACCGCATCGAAAGCCTTGAGCGGCGGATTCAGGAAGCGGAAGCCGCCGAAGTGAACGAGATGGTTCGGACGGCAAATGTAAAGGTTTCATCCAAAACGGGCACACTGACGATTCAGAATAGGAATGATTTTGAAATTGTGGTGCATTTGCTCTGCGAAGGCGAACAGGAAATCGTATCTGGCAATATTTCTGCGGGAGGCTGCTACTCTTTTGCGAATGTTACGGACAAAGAATATACCGTAGGTATTCATGCGGATGTTGATGCAGCCACCAACATTAAAGTAATTGTATACGACGGAAAAGACACAGAGCCATATACAAATTGACAAGTCGGTGCTTGCGGGGGTGCATCTATTTGAAAAAGTATCAATGTCCATGCTGCGAATGTTTTACTTATAATGTTCCACCAAAGGAAGATTGTGGGTACATTTGCCCAGTTTGCTTTTGGGAGAATGACCCGTTTATTACTTCTGATAGCGACCCCAGTGACTTGAATCATGGAATAACTCTAAACGAGGCAAAAAACAACTATTTGGAATTTGGTGCCTGTGAAAGAAAAATGTTACGTTATGTTCGTCCGCCCGAAAGCGATGAAAAATAGACATTCATCATCAGAACTTCAAAGTCAACGATAACCCAATTATTACATACTCCTGCAGGCAACCCTAAAACGGTTGCCCGCTTTTTTATACCCTAAAATCTGAAGAAGGAGGCTAAAATGCCAAGCAAAACCGAAGAATATCTCGCCCTTGCCCAGCGCACGGCCAATGGTCTGACCCGGTACTGGGAAAGCTGGACAGCATACCTGACCACCGCATCCCGGCTGTACAAGTACCCTTTTGCGGACCAGCTGATGATCTACGCCCAGCGCCCAGATGCCACCGCCTGCGCCGACTATGATGTTTGGAACAACCGGATGAACCGCTATGTCAGGCGTGGCTCTAAGGGCATCGCTCTGCTGGACGAATCCAGCGGATTCCCTCGGCTGCACTACGTCTTTGACGTAAGCGATACCGGGGTGCGCCGCAATTCCCGTGACCCAGAGGTGTGGCAGTACAACGACGACCTGAAACAGCCGGTTTCGGAAATGCTCGCCGCCACCTACGGCATCAGCGGGGAACGTGTCAGCCAGCAGCTTGCCGACATTGCCGGAAAACTGGTGGCTGACTACTGGGACAACAACGGCGGCGACATCCGTGCCATCGTTGACGGTTCGCTCTTGATGGATTATGATGAAGCCGGGGTGGAGATGCAGTTCAAGTCCGCCGCCGCCATCAGCGTCACCTACACGCTGCTGGAACGCTGTGGCTTTGAGCCGACGGGCTGGTTCGACAAGGACGATTTTCAGGCCATCCACGATTTTTCCACCCCGGATGCCGTTTTCGCCCTCGGCGCAGCCGTCAGCGACATGAGCCGGGAGGTGCTGCGGAACATCGAGCGCACCGTAAAAACCACCATTCGCCGCCGCAATGCAGAAAGGAGCCAATATGAATACGAACAGCAGGAACGTGACCTACTCGACCGTCGGGGACTACCAGCTCCCGAACCTGATTTTGAACCAGCCCCGGAAGCCGCTGGGCAAGTACGGCAGGCTGCGCCGGACCTACCTGAAAGACCATCGCCCGGTGCTGTACAACACGATGCTGATGAACGGGAGCCTGTACCCGCACCTGATGGAGGTGGAGCAGACGGCAGAGAGCCGGATGCAGCAGACCATGGAGCAGCTTCTGAAGCAGAACCCGGAACCGGACAAGGAGCAGAACCAGATGGCGTGGGTGCAGCACATGAACAGCCTGAAAGCGCAGGCAGAGGAACTGGTGCTGACGGAGCTGATCTACAGCTAAGTTTTCTGGATGCAAACATCCCCACCGAAGCCCAGCAAATTGAACATATCGACCGAGCGGAGAGCGAAAAATCGCCCTCCGCTTTTGTTTTGTCGCAGGCTGAAATTGAGAATGAACTGCGCAAGCATGGTTCCGGTTTTCAGGATGGCAAGCAGCGAATCATCGAACTGTACCAGACACAGCCCGACCGCAAACTCCGCGCTAAAGCATTGGCGAAAGAGTACGGCATCGGCGGACATTCGCAGGATTTTCTGGATGGCAGCAGCGGTTTTGTAAATCATGATGGAAAAGGACTTGAATTTGACCACTACCCGGATCATCAAAAGGTTACGTTAAGCTGGACACAGGTCGAGAAATACATCGACCTGATGATTCAGTCTGACCGCTACCTGACCGATAAGGAAAAAGAGCATCGTGCCGCCGTGCAGGAAGCGGAACGACAGCTCCCAATGCTGGATGGTGATGCCGCTGCCGAATACAATGCTCTGAAAGAGCAGTACCCCAATACCCTGATTGGCTTTGAACTGGGCGGATACTTTCTGTTCTATGACAAAGATGCAATCACTGTAAAGGAAGTTTTTCGTTCTAATTTGCTGTCACAGGAAAATGCGCTGGGAAAAGTCAAAGTGACCGGCTTTTTGCGCAGAGAGTGGGTAGCAAAATCGCAGAAGCTGTGGGCCGAGGGCAACAGCATCTATCTAGCCGGACAGGGCGGAGATGGTACCCACCATCAGACAAAATATCTGCGAGAGGAAGATTATCTGCCGATCGGCATCATCATCAAGCTAGATGGCCGGGATTTCCGTGTGGATCACGTCAACTTCATGTTCAAATCCGTCAGCTTGCAGGACATGGACTTGACCAACAGCGGACAGCCCATCTTCCGGGTTGAACGGTTGCCCAATATCCGGGAACTGTATGAACAGCAGCAGGATGAAATTATTGACGTTTCTCCTGAAAAGGCTGTTGATTACAAGGTCGGTGACGAAGTTGTTGTTGACCTTCCCACCCGAACCATCGAAGGCAAAATCGGCTATGTTGGCGAAACCGATGTGCGCATCGACACCAGCGCGCATGGGCAGTCGTGGGATAACGAGGTACTCAACAAGCAGCAATTCGAGGACGGTCTGCGGCGGGATGAACCTACACCTGATGAGGAACTGGACAAGTTGCCTATCTCTGTGGAGGTCAATGGCGAGTGGCAGACCTTTCCGGATGCTGCTGCCGCAGACGAAGCCCTGAACGCTGAACCGATGCCGGAAGCCGCAGGAAATTTTCACATCACGGATGATAATTTGGGTGTCGGAGGCCCCAAGCAGAAATTCGCCCGCAATATTGAAGCCATCCAGACCTTGCGCACTTTGGAGCAGGAGCATCGCGGTGCCACCGCCGAGGAGCAGCAGGTGCTTTCGCAGTATGTAGGCTGGGGCGGTCTTGCAGATGTCTTTGACCCCAACAAGGAAAACTGGTCTGCCGAGTACACCCAACTGAAAGGGTTGCTCACCGAAGAGGAGTATGCCGCCGCCCGCGCTTCCACTCTGAATGCCCACTATACCTCTCCGGTGGTAATTCGCGCCATCTATGATGCTGTGGAAAAGATGGGCTTCCAGTCGGGAAATATTTTGGAGCCGTCCATGGGCGTGGGCAACTTCTTCGGTATGCTGCCCGACAGCATGACCAGCAGCCGTTTGTATGGCGTAGAACTGGATTCTATTACTGGCCGCATTGCACAGAAGCTGTATCCACAGGCTAATATCACCGTTGCCGGCTTTGAAACTACTGACCGCCGAGATTTTTATGATCTGGCTGTTGGAAACGTGCCTTTTGGTCAGTACAAAGTCAGCGACAAGGCGTACAACAAGTTGGGTTTTAGTATCCACAACTACTTTTTCGCCAAGACTATCGACCAGATCAGACCGGGCGGCGTGATTGCCTTTGTAACCAGCCGTTTCACGATGGACAGTAAAGACAGTACTGCCCGCAAGTATATGGCGGAGCGTGCCGACCTGCTGGGCGCAATTCGTCTGCCCAACAATGCGTTCAAAGCCAACGCGGGCACCGAAGTCGTATCGGATATCATCTTTTTGCAGAAACGTGACCGTCCTGCGGACATTGAGCCTGCATGGGTGCAGCTTGGAAAAACTGAGGATGGCTTCGCCATCAACCAGTATTTCGTAGACCACCCGGAGATGGTGCTGGGAAATTTAGAACTGGAAAGCACCCAATACGGTTACGACCTGACTGTTGCGCCCCTTGAGGGCACCAGCCTTGCAGCCCAGCTTGCCGAAGCGGTGCAGCACATCGAGGGACAGTATACCACAGCAGAAATCGCCGCCCCGGATGTTGCGGACGCGGAAGCGCAGCGTAAGACGCTGCCTGCAGACCCCACCGTGAAGAATTTCAGCTACACCGTGGTAGATGGTGACATTTACTACCGCGAAAACTCCATCATGACGCCGATCGAACTGTCCGATAACGCCAAAGGCCGTGTAGCTGGTATGGTGGAGTTGCGGCAGATCGTCAACGAAC
>PVMN01004172.1_pt1 | contig 10133 bp, 7 predicted proteins | sample 1853401 | NCBI WGS metagenome assembly PVMN01 (sample SAMN08533510, study PRJNA380276) | Human gut metagenome, whole genome shotgun sequencing project.
CCCGCTTTGTCCGCGTGGGAGATAAAGCGAATATTGCCGCTTCACTGATGAACCTGTCGGACAAGGGAGTGAAAGGGACTGTCCGCATGGAATTGTTTAATCCGGAAACAGAAAAGGTATTCTATTCACAAAAACAGAAGTTTGATGTGAAGGGAGGAGAAACCGGGCATGTGAACTTTACTTTTGAAGTGAGTGACAAATATGCGGTAATGGCATGCCGGATGGTAGCGGATGGAGATACCTTCAGTGATGGAGAACAGCGTTACATCCCCGTTCTGACAGACAAACAGTGGGTGACGGAAACCGTTCCTCTGAACGTGAATGGGGAAGGTGCGCATACTTTCTCTTTGGAAAACCTGTTTAACAAGCATAGCAAAACGGCTTCCGAACAACGGTTGACCGTAGAATTTACTGCCCATCCGGCTTGGTATGCCGTGCAGGCTTTGCCTGTAGTGGCTCATCCTCAGAATGAAGATGCTCTTTCCTGGGCTACCGCTTATTATGCCCATTCATTGGCTGCATATATAGTTAAAGAAAATCCCCGTATCAAGCAAGTCTTTGATAGCTGGAAGGCTCAAGGTGGCACGAAGGAGACTTTTATGAGCAATCTGCAAAAGAATCAGGAACTGAAAAATATCCTGCTGGCTGAAACTCCCTGGCTGGCAGAAGCTACCAATGAAGCCGAACAAAAACAGCGTATCGCCACTTTGTTTGACCTGAATACAATGAATAGCCAACTGGCTGTTTCTGTAGAAAAACTGGGAGAATTGCAAAATGCCGATGGCGCATGGAGTTGGTATAAAGGTATGCAAGGCAGCCGCTATGTAACTACTCAGGTAATGGAAATGCTTGTCCGGCTGAATGCATTGACCCATCAGGATGCTGACAGCCGGATGCAGCCTATGATTCAAAAAGGGTTCGAGTATTTAGGCAAGCAGGCAGCCGAAGAGTATAAGTCCATGAAAGAAGCTGAAAAGAAAGGGGCTGTCGGTATCCGTCCGTCAGAACAGGTTCTCAGGTATTTGTATATCTGTGCTTTGGATGGCAAGGCTCCGGTTGATGAAAAGGTGAACCGGTATTTTATAGACAAGTTGTCCGGTGAGGGAAAAGAACTGACGATTTATGGAAAGGCGTTGGGAGCTATCATCTTGCAGCAATCCGGTAAGGTGGCAGAAGCCAGGCTGTTTATGCAGTCATTGATGGAGTATTCTGTTGTGACGGATGAAATGGGGCGTTACTTTGATACTCCTAAAGCCCGATATTCATGGTTCAGTTATAAAATTCCGACTGAAGTGGCTGCTATGGAAGCTATACAGCGTATAACAAAAGATACGAAAGCTATTGATGAAATGAAACGCTGGCTGTTGAAGCAGAAACAGACACAGACTTGGGAAACGCCGATTGCCACGGCTGATGCGGTGTATGCATTGATGGCTACAGGAGCTTCGGATTTATTGGCAAATACAGGAGGAGTAGAGATTACTTTAGGTAAAGAAGTGATCCGGACTCCGGCAGATGATGCCATCGGTTATATCAAGAAGACGGTGTCCGGTGATGTGATGAATATCAAGAAAGTAAGGGTGGATAAAGAAGGAGCCGGAATGGGTTGGGGAGCCGTTTATGCCCAATATCTGGAAAGTATGGATCAAATAGGTGAGCAGGGAAACGGATTGTCTGTCAGCCGTCAATTATATAAAGGAGATGAGGCTTTGAATGAATCAGTTCCATTGAAAGTTGGCGATAAGATTACCGTTCGCCTGACTGTGAAGGCTGACCGTGATATGGATTTTGTTCAGATCAAGGATGACCGTGCAGCTTGTATGGAACCGTTACAGGCAGTTTCGGGATTCCGTTGGGGCAACGGGCTGGGATATTATCAGGCTACCAAAGATGCTTCGACTCAGTTCTTTATCGATCAGATGAGAAAAGGAACTTATGTGATAGAGTATCAGGTGTATGTGAACCGGACAGGAGAATATCAGGCCGGAATTGCAACTGTTCAGTCTGCTTATGCTCCGGAATTCGGAGGGCATACGGGAGGATATCGGGTGATGGTGGAATAAAGACACGGGATGTCTGGAATTAGTTGTGTGATTTCATAAAAAGTAAGTTAGCTTGCTAACTTACTTTTTTCTTATGCTTCTGCCGTCCACCCATTCTAGTCTTATTTCAAAACCATCTTCAGCCGTGCCATAAAAATAGCGGCCTGAAACGGATGGATATTCAATTATAAATGTATAACCATCTGAATAATATAGATACAACCAACCGTTTTGAATTTCCCAGTCAAACTTATATACCCTATAAAGTTCATCATTATAGTAACAGCGCTCTTCCGTACCTACACCATGATCTGTGAAAGCACCTGAGGTGAATGTGATGTAACTGTAAAGAGGTTCTCCATATCGGTCTTCAAATCCCATATCGCCCCACCAAGTCTTACCGTATAATCCTGAAATGTCAAATCCTCTTTCCTCATCGCTTTCACATGAAGAAAAACTTATCATTGTAATCAATGCAATGGCAACGAACCAGTAATGTTTTACTATTTTCATAATTTATCTGATTTTTAATGCGGGACAAAGATAAAGGTTATTCATAAGATAAAATAAATTATAGGCTGAAAAAATGGGTAAAGGATGTTTTTTGTCTATCTTTGCTATCTAAAAAGCATAAAATAATTGTATGAAACATATTATACTGATAGTAAGTTTGTTAATGGGAGTGACTTTGGGAGTACAGGCACAACCCAAAGCATTATTTGATAAGACAACGCATGAATTTGGAACTATTTTATGGAAAAATCCGGTGACGGCAACCTTTAAAATCACTAATAAAGGAGATAAACCTTTAGTGATATCTAATGTGACAACGTCTTGTGGCTGCACGGTTGCTGATTGGACCAAAGAACCGATTGCACCGGGAAAGACCGGGATTGTCAGTTCTACTTTTGACGCCAAAGCCATCGGACGTTTTCAGAAGAGCGTAGGCATTTATTGCAATGCCTCGAATAAACCTATTTATCTGGCTATCCGGGGAGAAGTAACAGCCGATCCTAAGAATTATACTTTCACTCATCCTTTTCAAATTGGCGCTATTCGTCTGGATAAGGAAGAAATAGAGTTTGAGGATGCCAATAAAGGTGATAAACCGACTATGGAATTGTTGGTTGCCAATACGTCAGATAAACTATATACCCCTGTGCTGATGCATTTGCCTCCTTACCTCAGTGCTGTTGCAACTCCGGAAAAATTAGGAAGGGGACGTACGGGTAAAATCAAGATCACTCTTGATACGGATAAGCTGCCTAAATTGGGCTTGACAACAGCTTCTGTTTATCTATCCCGTTTTCCGGGAGATAAGGTAGGAGAGGAAAATGAAATTCCGGTTTCTGCCATATTATTGCCGGATTTCTCGCATATCAGCCAGCAGGAACGCTTGAATCCGCCTGCCATTCATCTTTCTGCCAAAGAGTTGCAGATGGGAGAACTGAAAAGCGATGAAAAGAAAGCACATACGATTATTGTTAAGAATGTAGGAAAATCTAATCTGGAAATTCTTGATTTGCAGGTGTTTAATTCTGCTTTGGGGGTCCAGTTGAAGAAACGTGTCTTGAAACCGGGTGCGTCTACCAAGTTGAAGATTACTGCTTTCGGTCAAAATTTGAAGAAAGTAAAGGGTACTCCGCGTGTCTTGATGATAACCAATGATCCTAACAATCCGAAGATAATTATAAAAGTAAAAGTAACCTCAAAAAAATAGCTATGGAACATCCTGAAAATAGTGAAGAATATAAGGGATTGACAGTGAACAAAGGTATTGAGCAACCATCTATTGTGAATCCTTATTTGAAACTACGTAAAAAACCTCGTCGTCGTGAGTTTTCCGTAGGTGAATATGTAGAAGGCATCGTAAAAGGTGATGTGACCGTATTGAGTCAGGCGGTTACTTTGGTGGAGAGTGTAAAACCGGAACATCAGGCTATTGCCCAGGAAGTGATAGAGAAGTGTCTGCCTTATTCCGGAAATTCTATGCGAATCGGTATCAGTGGTGTGCCCGGTGCCGGCAAGAGTACATCTATTGATGTATTTGGATTGCATGTGCTTGAGAAGGGAGGAAAATTAGCTGTTTTAGCTATTGATCCCAGTAGTGAGCGTTCTAAAGGCAGTATTTTGGGAGATAAGACCCGTATGGAGAAACTATCTGTCCATCCGAAGTCTTTTATACGGCCTAGTCCGTCGGCAGGTTCGTTGGGAGGGGTAGCTCGTAAGACTCGTGAAACGATCATACTTTGTGAGGCGGCGGGCTTTGATAAGATTTTTGTTGAAACGGTTGGAGTAGGGCAGAGCGAAACGGCAGTGCATTCTATGGTGGATTTCTTTTTGCTGATCCAACTGGCCGGTACTGGTGATGAATTGCAGGGGATTAAGAGAGGTATCATGGAAATGGCGGATGGAATTGTTATCAATAAAGCCGACGGCAGCAATATTGAGAAAGCAAAACTGGCTGCCAGTCATTTCCGCAATGCTTTACATTTGTTTCCTGCTCCTGATTCGGGCTGGAGTCCTAAAGTAATGACGTATTCCGGCTTTTATGGTATTGGAATTAAAGAAATCTGGGATATGATCTATGAATACTTCGCTTTTGTGAAAGCGAATGGTTATTTTGAATATCGCAGAAATGAACAGGCCAAGTATTGGATGTATGAGTCTATCAACGAGCATTTGCGTGATAGTTTCTATAATAATGAAAAGATAATTTCTATGTTGGCTGCAAAAGAGGAAGAGGTGCTGAATGGCAAACTGACTTCGTTTGTTGCTGCCAAAAAGTTATTGGATGCTTATTTCTCAACCTTGAAATAAGGTTTTGCTACCAACAGGCAAAACAAAAAACGCAGATTATGATTATTCATTAAATCTGCGTTTTTTTTATTGTCTGTGGTGGATGAAATTAGATAGAAAGTTCGTGAAGTACATTCACCAATTCTCTGTCTATAGGCTTGTCGTTCTTTATAGCTTTAGCGAAAGGTACATAAACAATCTTATCATCATCAATACCAATCATTACATTACGTTGTCCTTCCAATAGTGCTTGGATGCTGGCCACTCCCATACGGCTGGCAATGATTCGGTCATGCGCTGTGGGGCGTCCGCCACGTTGTAAATGTCCTAATATCGTTACACGCACATCGTATTGCGGATATTCGTTCTTCACACGTTCGGCATAGTGCATTGCACCCCCGGTCAGTTCGCTTTCGGCTACTAATACGATGCTACTGCTCTTGGATTTGCGGAAACCATGTTCGATGAATTCTTCCAATTGGTCAACTTCTGTGCTGAATTCCGGAATAATAGCTGCTTCTGCACCTGCGGCAATAGCGCCGTTCAATGCCAGGAAACCGGCATCACGTCCCATCACTTCAACAAAAAATAAGCGTTCGTGAGAAGTTGCCGTATCACGGATTTTATCTACTGCATCCAAAATTGTGTTCAAAGCTGTATCATAGCCGATGGTGGTGTCGGTTCCATACAGGTCGTTGTCAATCGTTCCGGGCAGACCGATACAAGGCACATCAAATTCCTGAGCAAAGATACGTGCACCGGTCAACGAACCGTCACCGCCGATAATGACCAAAGCATCAATCTCGTGCTTTTTCATATTTTCGTAAGCTTGTGCCCGTCCTTCGGGTGTCGTGAATTCTTTGCAACGGGCGGTTTTCAGAATGGTACCTCCCATTTGTATGATGTTGCTAACATTTTGGCTTTTGAATTCCTGAATTTCATCTGTTACCAATCCTTTGTAACCTCTATAAATGCCATATACTTTCAAGCCGTTATAGATGGCAGAACGTGTGACTGCACGAATGGCAGCATTCATTCCCGGAGCATCTCCTCCAGAGGTTAAAATACCAATACTTTTAATCGTTCCCATAAATACCCATTTTAATATTTTTATGTCGCAAAGTTAACAAATTATCAGTTGGACAACGATAATTTTCTATTTTTTATTGGTCTATTTTTCGTTTAAGATTGCTTTTTTACATTCTTCCATCAACCATTTGGGGGTGGAAGTCGCTCCACAAATGCCGATGGAACGGACGTCCTCGAGCAAGTTCCGGTCTATTTCTTCCGGCTGGTCAATGAGGTATGAATTCGGATTGATCTTTTTGCATTCTTGATATAAGATCTTTCCGTATGAGCTTTTTCGTCCGCAGACAAAAAAGATCAGATCATGTGCTGCTGCAAATTTGCGGATGTTAGGCATCCGGTTGGCCACTTGCCGGCAGATTGTGTCGTAATATTCAAAAGTGGCATCGGGTGAGATATGCTCCTTGATATATTCTATGATTTGCCAGAATTCTTCCAAAGACTTGGTTGTCTGGGAGTACAAGCGTATGTCTTTGGTGAAGTCCAGATGAGCAGCTTCAGCAGGTGTTTCTATGACAATTGCTTTTCCATGAGTTTGACCTACCAGCCCCAGTACTTCGGCATGACCGTTCTTGCCATAAATCACGATTTGTGTGTCTTGACTTGCCGGAACATTGTCATACTCCTGTTTGATGCGCTTTTGGAGGCGTAATACTACCGGACAGGTGGCGTCAATGATCTCGATGTTGTTGGTACGGGCTATAGCGTATGTTTCAGGAGGTTCTCCATGTGCGCGCAACAGTACTTTGGCATCGTGTAATTGGGCAAACTCTTCGTGGTTTATTGTGATAAGCCCCATTTTTTTTAGGCGTTCACATTCCTGTCCGTTGTGTACAATGTCTCCCAGACAATAAAGAGTGTTTCCTTTTGCCAGTTCTTCTTCTGCTTTACGGATAGCTGTGGTGACTCCGAAGCAGAACCCAGATCCTTCGTCTATCTCTATGTTAACCATTTATCGCTGCTTGAAATTTTTCGGTCAGCCACTTTTTCTGTTCGGCAATGCTCATGTGGCTGTTGTCCAACAAGATAGCGTCATCCGCTTGCCGTAACGGGCTGACTTCACGGGTTTGGTCTATACGGTCACGCTCTTCCACATTTTCCAGAATTTTTTCATAAGAGGCTTCTTGCCCTTTACTTCTTAATTCATCATAACGGCGCTGTGCACGTATGGCAGCCGAGGCGGTTACAAATATTTTCAGTTCGGCATCGGGGAAAACAACGGTTCCAATGTCCCTTCCGTCCATGACAATTCCTTTGGCCTTTCCCATTTCCTGTTGTTGTCTCACCAAAGCCTCACGTACAAAACCCAAGGCGGCGATAGGACTTACATGAGAGGAAACTTCCATGCTGCGGATGGCATCCTCTACATTTGTATCGTTCAGGAAAGTCATGGGGCGTTGTGTTTCCGGATTTAACCGGAATGAAATATGTATATCGGGCATCGCTGTTTTTAACGCTTCGGTGTCGATGCCTCTTTCCGTAAAGAACCCTTTCTGCAGGCTATATAATGTAACAGCACGATACATGGCACCGCTATCAATATAAATGTATCCTATTTCACGTGCCAAGTCTTTGGCCATCGTGCTTTTTCCACATGATGAATAACCGTCAATGGCAATAGTTATTTTTTTCATATATAATTAATGTATAGGTGACTACTAAAAACGCTTCAAAGATAGATAAAAGTTGGGTGTATGTCTATGAAATCGGATGAAAATAAAATGAATTAGCATATTTTTCATGTGAAAATACTTTTTATTTAAAAGATTTGTGTTACATTTGCCCTCAGTGAGAAACACTTAATTTTAAAACACAATTTATGGAAGTTAAAAAATCGCCTAAAGCAGATCTCGAAGGTAAAAAGAGTACCTGGCTGCTTATCGGTTATGTGTTTATCCTTGCTCTCATGTTTGTAGCTTTCGAATGGACTGATCGCGACAAGCAAGTGACTACGGAAACAGGTATAACCGATGTCGTATTTGAAGAAGAAATTATCCCTATTACGGAACAGGAACAAAAACAAGCTCCTCCTCCTCCCGAAGCTCCTAAGGTAGAAGAAGTGCTTCAGATCGTTGAAAACGATGCTAAAGTAGAAGAAACTGCCATTCAGGCTTCTGAAGAAACAGGTCAGGCTGTGGAAGTTAAATATGTTCCGGTAGAAGTGGAAGAAGAAGAACCTGAAGAACAGCAGATATTCCAAGTTGTAGAGGAAATGCCTGAATTCCCCGGAGGTATGGCTGAATGTTTGAAGTTCTTGGGTAAGAATATTAAATACCCCACTATTTCTCAGGAAAACGGTGTGCAAGGTAAGGTTATCGTTCAGTTTGTCGTTAATAAGGACGGTTCTATCGTTGACCCGGTAGTTGTGCGTAGTGTAGACCCCTACTTGGATAAGGAAGCACTCCGTGTAATCAAGACCATGCCGAAATGGAAACCTGGCAAACAGCGTGGTAAAGCTGTACGTGTGAAATATACAGTGCCTGTAACTTTCAAATTACAGTAATAAAATACTTTAATATCTTAATTAAGAGGCTGCCTTTAAAAAGCAGCCTCTTTTTCTAGAACCCCTTAATCAAAATAATTTATGGCTTTTTCTGCAGACCAGTTATTGGAAAAGGTAAATACTTATCTTGCTACGATGCCTTATGTGCGCGAACCAAAAGGATTGTATGCTCCTATAGAGTATGTCTTGTCATTAGGCGGTAAACGTATCCGTCCTGTTTTGATGTTGCTTTCCTATCAGCTTTACAAAGAGAATGTGGATGATATTTTGCCACAAGCGGCAGGTATAGAGACTTATCATAATTATACATTGTTGCATGATGATTTGATGGATTGTGCGGATATGCGCAGAAACAAGCCTACCGTGCATAAGGTTTGGGATGAGAATACGGCTATTCTTTCGGGGGATGCCATGCTGGTGTTGGCTTATCGGCTGATGAACAATTGTCCGGAGCGTTATTTGAAGCAAGTGATGGATATTTTCAGTCAGACTGCTTTGGAAATTTGTGAGGGACAGCAGTGGGATATGGAATTTGAAACCCGGAATGATGTTACTGTTCCCGAATATATGGAGATGATTCGTTTAAAGACATCGGTACTTTTGTCTGCTGCGTTAAAAATTGGTGCTGTATTAGGGGGGGCTTCGGAAGATGATGCCCGCAAATTATACGATTTCGGTATCAAAATGGGATTGGCATTCCAGTTACAGGATGATTATCTGGATGTGTATGGGGATTCGAAAGTGTTTGGAAAAAATATAGGTGGAGATATTTTATGCAATAAGAAGACTTTTATGCTGATCAATGCGTTGGCTTTGGCAGATGGGATACAACGGAAGGAGTTGGAAAAATGGATAGCTTCTACTGCTTTTTGTCCGGAAGAAAAGATAAAAGCTGTAACAGCTCTTTATGATAAGATAGGCATCGGCGGAATTTGTGAAGAAAAGATTAACGCTTATTATGTCGAGGGGCTTTCGTTGTTGGAAAGTATAGCTGTGCCTTCTGAAAGAAAAGAAGAGCTGAAGTCTTTTGTTTGTCATTTAATGAATAGAAAAGTATAATATGATTGACACGCATTCTCATTTGTTTGTTGAGGAGTTTGATGAGGATTTGCCGGCTGTGATAGAACGTGCTCGGGATTCCGGAGTGTCTAAAGTCTTTATGCCCAATATTGATGACACCACGGTGGAAGCGATGTTGAATGTCTGTACGGCATATAAGGGGTATTGTTTTCCTATGATTGGATTTCATCCGACTTCTGTTGGGGCTGATTCGTTATTCCGTATTTATGAGATGAAAAAGCTGCTTTCCGGTGAACATCCTTTTGTGGCTGTAGGTGAGGTGGGAATGGATTTGTATTGGGATAAGACATATTTGAAAGAACAACAGAAGGCGTTGGATATACAGATTCAATGGGCATTGGAATATCATCTGCCTTTGGTGTTGCATTGCCGTGAAGCTTTTCCGGAGTTGTTTGAAGTGATGGAACCTTATAAAAAAACTGAGTTAAGCGGTATCTTTCATAGTTTTACGGGTACTCTGGAGGAAGCAGGGCAGGTTTTAGAGTATGCTCGTTTTTTCTTTGGGATCAATGGAGTCGTTACATTCAAGAAGAGTAGTCTGGCTGAGGTCTTACCTCATATTCCCTTAGGCAGAATCGTTCTTGAAACGGATTCTCCTTATTTGGCTCCTGTGCCTTTCAGGG
>PVMN01004178.1_pt1 | contig 10122 bp, 10 predicted proteins | sample 1853401 | NCBI WGS metagenome assembly PVMN01 (sample SAMN08533510, study PRJNA380276) | Human gut metagenome, whole genome shotgun sequencing project.
ATCGCGTCGTAGACCGAGCTGTCGCCGTGGGGATGGTAATTACCAATGACCAGACCGACGGTTTTCGCTGATTTGCGGTGCTGATGATCAAACGTGTTGCCATCATGGAACATCGCGTACAGAATCCGCCGCTGAACCGGCTTCAATCCGTCGCGGGCATCCGGCAGCGCGCGTTCCTGAATAATGTATTTGGAGTAACGGCCAAACCGTTCGCCCATGATCTCCTCTAACGGGGAAATCACCAGGCTGGGTTCTTTTTCGGGTGCTTTATTTTCTTTCTTCTTCATCCTTATTCCACCTTAAACGTATCTTCCAGCGTAAACGCGACGTTCTGCTCGATCCAGGTGCGGCGCAGATTCGCTTTGTCGCCCATCAAAATGGAAACGTTGCGCTCCGCCTGAACCGCGTCTTCAATCGAAACCTGAATCAGCGTCCGGGATTCAGGATCCATCGTCGTTTCCCACAGCTGGGAAGCGTTCATTTCGCCCAAACCTTTGTAGCGCTGAATCTCGACCTTGCCCCACTGCTGCTTCACCTCGTCCAGTTCCTCGTCGGTGTAGGCATAGCGCAGCTGTTTGCCCTTGGTGACCTTATATAACGGCGGCAGGGCGATGTAAACCATGCCATGCTCGATCAACGGCCGCATGTAGCGGTAAAAGAATGTCAAGAGCAGCACCTGGATGTGCGCGCCGTCGGTATCGGCATCGGTCATGATGATGATTTTGTTGTAATTGCTGTCGGAGTAATCGAAGCCGGAACCGATCCCCGCGCCCAGGGCATGGACGATCGTATTCAATTCTTCGTTCTTTTCAATTTCGGACAGTCCCGCCTTTTCCGTATTCAGCACCTTACCGCGCAGCGGCAGGATCGCCTGATACTTGGAATCGCGGCCCTGCTTAGCGGAACCGCCGGCGGAATCCCCTTCCACTAAAAACAATTCTTTGCGGGACGCATCCTTGGACTGCGCCGGCGCCAGCTTGCCGGAAAGCACTTTTTCACTTTTGCCGGCCTTCTTGCCCTTCCGCGCTTCTTCACGCGCTTTTCGCGCCGCTTCCCGGGCCTGGGACGCTTTCTGCATCTTTTTGATCAGCATCGTCGAAAGCTCTTTGTTTTCTTCCAGATAAAAGCTCAGCTTATCGCCGACAAGACTCTCGACCGCGCTTTTCGCTTCGGCAGTACCCAGTTTACCTTTGGTCTGCCCTTCAAACTGAAGCAGATTTTCCGGAATCGACACCGAAACGATCGAAGTCAAACCTTCGCGCACGTCGCTGCCTTCAAAGTTTTTATCTTTCTCTTTTAACAAGCCGAGCTTCCGCGCATAATCGTTAAACGCCTTAGTGAACGCCGTCCTGAAGCCCATTTCATGTGTTCCCCCATCCTTGGTGCGGACGAGGTTGACAAAGGAAACCATGCTTTCCTGGTAATCATCCGTGTACTGAAATGCGCACTGCACTTCAATGTCATTCGCCATTCCGGTAAACACCACCGGATCATGCAGCACCGTCCGGTCCTCATGCAGATACTCCAAAAAAGCCTTTAAGCCATCTTCATAATGGAACGTTTCCGTCTTGCCGGAACGTTCGTCCTTCACAACCATCGTAATATTCTTCAATAGGAACGCGTTTTCCCGCGCCCGTTCGCAGATCAAGCCGGCATTGAATTCGATCGTCGAGAAGATCCGCTTGTCCGGCATAAACCGGATCTTACTGCCGGTCTTGGTGCTTTTGCCAAGCTTTTCGAGCTTGCCGACCTTCTTGCCGCCATCCTCAAAGCGCATGGAAACCATCTGTCCTTCCTGACAGACTGTTACCTCAACCCATTCGCTTAAAGCGTTGACCACTGACGCGCCGACGCCGTGCAGACCGCCAGAGGTCTTATATCCCCCTTCGGATGAAAACTTGCCGCCCGCATGCAGGACGGTAAAAATAACCTGAATCGTCGGAACGCCGCTGGCATGCATGCCGATCGGCATCCCGCGGCCCTCATCCTCAACGCAGACCGCGCCGTTTTTTTCCAGCGTGATCGTTATTTTCTTGCCGAAACCGTTGAGCGCTTCGTCGATCGCGTTATCGACGGTTTCCCAGACCAGATGGTGCAGTCCGCGCGAATCCGTCGACCCGATATACATCCCCGGACGTTTTCTGACCGCTTCCAATCCTTCCAGGATCTGAATTGAATTCTCATCGTATTTCTGTGTTTTAGCCATGTTCTATCACGATTAGAGAAGAAAAAATCCTACTCTTTCTCCTTTCCGTTTCAGCCCGATTTTCCTGAACTTAGCCTTTCCCCGCCGCCTTCATTCCAATCTGCCATAAATTAGATTATACACAAAAACGGCTTAAAATAAAAGTTTACGCGCTCGGTTTTTATGATAAAATAGGAGCGAAGGAGTGAAGAGGAAATGATAAAAATTCTTTTTGCGGTGGTCCTGGGTTATCTTTTCGGATCGATTCCCTGGGCGTTAGTCATCGGCAAAGTCTTCTATAAAACCGACGTTCGTAATTTTGGCTCCGGCAATCTGGGCGGTACCAACGCCGGCCGCGTGCTGGGAAAGAAAGCGGGCGTCACCGTGATCATCCTGGATGGCTTGAAAGCGTTCTTCGTTGTGGGCCTGTGCGTCTTGTTTGTTCCGGAAGCCGCGGTCTATGCGGGACTGGCCTGCTGCGCAGGACATTGCTTCCCGATCTTCGCCAATTTCAAGGGCGGCAAAGCGGTCGCGACGACGTTTGGTTATCTGTTGGCTGCCGGCCTGTTTGTAACCCACGAACCGATCCAGATGTTTGTGATTCCGTTTGTGATCTTCATAAAGATCTGGAAGATGGTATCGCTGTCCTCCATCATCGGCATCGCCAGCGCGGCGCTCATCACGACGCTGACTCAGTCCAATCTCATGATCACCGCCTCGATCTGGATTCTCTGGGCGTTTGTCACCTACCGTCACAAAGCCAATATCGAACGGATCCGCAACCACGAGGAAAAGAAAATCTCCTGGATGTAACTGACGATCAATCAGAAAAAAGCTCGTTTTCATCTGAAAGCGAGTTTTTATTTTATCGTCGATTCAATGCCTGTCATTCGCCGTTGAGCTGTTCATTCAACGCCTGGAGAATCACATCGTTCGCACCATTATAAATGATCATCAACTGATCATAATAATAGATATGATAATGGGTGTCCAGCACTTTTTCTTCACGGGCCTCTGCGGATCCTTCAACAATATATAAAGTCGCATCTGACGCCGCGAGCGAGCCGATCTGCTCGGCGCTGATCGTTTCCAGATTCAACGTTTCATAAAAATCATAGCTCTTAAACCGATCCAGCAGATTACTGATCGAGATTGGAAATCCATCGTTGCTGACGCTGATCTCGGCCTGGGATTTAACGGAATAATCCGTAGCTACCGCGTTTTTAGGCTGGCTGCCGCATCCTGCGCTGATCAGAAACACGCAGAAAATCAAGAAAGGCAAAACTGACCTTTTCATAGACAGAACCTCCTACCTCTTTGATTATACCGATCCCGGCTTTAAATAGATAGAGGATTAAGGAATGCTTCATGTCAATTTAAGAAAGGTGTAATAAATTATTCAGTTACATGCCTAAATAGTTGGATGACCACTCCAAAGCGGCCTGACTTTGCGCCGCATCGATCAAGCCGACAGCCTGCATCGCTTCCAAAACCTGCTGCTGACGATGCAGCGCCAGATCTTTGCCGGAGCTGAGCTGATAACGGCTCGGCGACTGCGGCAAGCCTGCCAGTAAAGTCGCTTCAGCCAACGTCAGCTCAGAAGGTTCTTTATCAAAATATCCGCGACTGGCCTGGGCAATACCGTAGTGTCCGTCGCCATAATAGATGACATTGACATAAAAGGCGAGAATCTCATCTTTGGAATAAGCCGCCTCCAGATCGTAGAGGAAGAACACCTCCGCGATTTTCCGTGTCAATGACGGTTTATGCGTAAAATACAAGTTTTTCGCCAGCTGCTGGGGAATCGTGCTGCCGCCTTCCTTCACTTCGCCGGAGATCAGATTTGTCAGCAACGCCCGCCCCAGAGAGATCACATCAATCCCCTTTCGGGTATAAAAGCGGCGGTCCTCCACTGCGACGACGGCGTTGACAAAATCCGGACTGATCTGATCCAGCGGTGTATAATCTTCGCGTTGTTTCACTTCCTCGATTTTATCGGTCAGCGGAACTTCGGCGATCGCTTCTTTATATCGCTGATAGCCTGAAGCTGTCAGCCATCCCGCGCCAATCAAAAGCAGGATTAACAGAACAAGCACGAAACGTTTTATCACTTTCATCTTTATCACCTGACCGCATTATAACACGCAAATCCTGCCTATACCCTTACACTTTAGTCATGTTCCCGTCACCAAAATCCAATAAAAAAACTGACAGGCCCGGCGATCATACCGCCTTGCTTATCAGCTTTTTATTTCCTTCTTTCCAAGGGTCAATTACTGTCCCATGGACTTCATAATAGCCCGGATCTGAGCTTCCGACGGCTTCCGTCCCATCTGCAGGAACATGGCGCGAATCATCTTCTCATTAACTGGAGGATGTTCCTTCAACTGCTTTTCAAAATAACGGCGCGTGAAGAAGAAACCCAGACCGCCTCCAATAAGTAATCCTAAAAGCAGAAACATGATTGAACTCAAGAATTCATTTCCCATTATTACACCACCTATCTTTGTGATTATCGTACTTATTGTATCGTTTTTCAGTCTATTTTACAAGTCTATTTCCGACAGAACCAACGTCCCCCGCAGTTGCTTCAATTCATACAGAAACGGGTATTCCGCCTTATCTGAAAGAACCACATGCCATTGCTTTTTTTCCAGCGTGCTTGTCCGCTGCGTCAACGAGTTATAATAAGTTATTTTATCCGGCACCAGAAACATATCGTCCCGATATTGAAAGCGTGTCTTCAGCTGTTGGAAAATGACATCCGGCGCGATCAGGATCGCGGCCAGCTGAGCTTGATATTCAGAACGCCCTTCCATCCAGCCAAGAACCGACGTACTGTTTTTCATGACGGAAATAAACTCGTCGCGGATTATATATCCTTTAATCATCTTCTCACCCTGTTTAATATAACAGCTGGCCTTTAAATAAATTGTCGAACAAGAAAAACGGTGAATCCGACTCCCTATCCGATTCACCGTCGCTACTTGTGATCAGCTTTGCACCTATATAATAGACTGATCACTCACCAATTTTTATCATTTTTCTACAAGCAAGACATCAAATAAATATCGATTATGTTTTTATTCTCACTGTAGCGGTCCGGTTTATTATGTTTCTGCAACTTAGTTCATCCAACTTGTTCCGTTCTCTCGTTTTCCCGTAGAATGAAGCCCCCATTACTTCGCCATAATAAACATTGTTGTTGATTTTATGCAATTCAGTTAATTTATAGATTAACCAAACATGCAATCTGGTGACGAACATCCCTGTGGCTCAATGCACAATTCCGGATGTTCAACCGAGCATCCCTCTGGATCCGTCCCTTCAGCACTAATTGGATTGCAGACAACAGCTAAAGCCACGGCAATCGTTAATGCTACTAAAGCTTTTTTCATTATTTTCCTCCTTTCAACACGTATAATTATAAACTGCAAAATCAATAAGATTAAATTTTGATACAAACGCAATGTTCAAGGTAATTAAGCTTTAAACTTCTACATTCCAATCAATTTTATGCGAAGTAAAATTATTAAACTTAATCGCAGCTTTATAACATTTAGTCACTTTTGCTAAATCATTCAATTCTTCTTCAAAATATTTTATTAGATTATCTGATCTATATTTCGTTGCCATTATCTTATGTATATCATGAGTAATATAATTTTCTAGATTTTTTTCAGTTTCATTTCCAAGCCTCATTATAAAATAATTATAAAAGACTTTGTTAATTTCCTCATTTTCAATACTTTGAAATGTGATGGCCTTTAATTTTTCCAAAGACTCCAAATCATTTAATTTTTTTGCACATCTTAATATATAAAGATCGTGTATAGAAAAGGTATTTGTACGATTTATGAATTTTCTAAAATAAAACATCGCTTGTTCATATTCTTTATCAAAATAATAATGAAAACCAATATTAAAATAATTTTTAACAAGCTTTTTCTCTGCTAAAATACCAGAAGAATTTTCCAAACATTGAATTGATTTATCAAAAAAATATTTTACATTTTCCTTATTCCCTGTATGTAAAGCTAAAGCCTTTGAAAAATAGAGGATACCTAATTGATAATTTGAATTTAACGTTTGAAAGTAATTTATTCCGTTATCTATTACAGTTAATGCTGTGATCCATTTTTCTTTATACATTAACCAAAAAGCACAGTACAGACAAGAAATGCTTGTTAACTCAAATTGATTCAAAGTGTTATAAATAGCTTCTGAAACACTTACATTTATACATTTAAAGTAATAATAATCAAACAAAATATTTAATACTAATTCAATCATATTTTTTGGTAGAACGAAACAAGTCGACAAAACTCTGTCCGCCACCTCATTAGTTGGATAATCTGCAGCTAAATAATATTTGGTAATAACTTTAAAAGAATCGTAGATATCTATATAATAAAAATATTCCTTTTTATCCTTAAAGACTTGATCAAGTTCATCATCTATAGTTTTAATTTTCGTTAAATCATATAATTCCACAGCTTTAAATAATTCATCACTTAATCGTTCAACGTTGGTCATCACCCCCGGAAAGTCATCGACCTTAAACCCCAGCTTCTCAATAAAGAAAACATACAACTCGTCATCCTTGATAATCTGTCCTCGCTCTAAACGGTTTAATGTAGCTCTGGAACAAACTGGTTCACCCTCAACGATTTCATAAAAAGGATGATCCTTGGTCGCCAAGATAAACTCGTTACAGCTGAAACGTTTATCTTTAGATCCCTGATGCATTCGTTCACGATAGATCTTGATAAGACGTCCACTGTTTTCCCGCATTTTGTTATTCGCAAACATGTTCGTTCCCCCTCCAAAAATTCCGGTTATATTCTATCACAGATTATATTGAAAAATGGTAATATTTGGGAATTCTATTTATAAAATCATATCACAAATTTATCAATACAAAGCAAAATGTAAGAATTATTGAATTTTTAGGACACAAAATCTCTACAATATCAAGTCCTTGGTTTTAATCGCCTGCTTTCGGTTACCTCCATCAAAAGCTTTGTAGCTACTAAATCAAATTGAGTTTCTACAGCTTTACCAGTATAAAAACAGTAATCATGACGCAGTAATTCCAAGATTACATATCAGAAATTACATTTTCCTTGTTGTGAATTCATTCAATAACTGTATTTTTATCAAAACCTGGTTCTATTCCTGGTAATTCCTTGACCGTTAAAATAAATACGTTATCGATTCACTGTTTTTCTTTAGATTTTCATCAAATATCAACTAAAATCGTCGGATCGAACATACGTTGAAGAAAGTGATAACAATGTGGACACAACTATTTCAAATGCTTCAGATCTTCTTCAGCTGATTTATCGGTTATCTGAACAATCTCCTTCCAGCAGTTTTTGACGGTGGAAGAAAAACAAGACGCCTTACAACGCATGGCGAAAGGCGACGTCGAAGCGCGGCTGATTTAATCGAACACAATCTTCGTTTAGTCGCGCCCATCGTAAAGCAATTCGATATCCGCCGTGAACAAACCGAAGACCTCATCAGCATTGGTACGATTGGTTTGATCAAAGGGATCGACACGTTCAAAGTCGATAAAGGGCATAAGCTGGCAACTTATGTTACCCTCTGTATTGTATGTTATCCTCTCACGGATGCGTTTATGGTTCCAAACCAATATCCCCCAGAGCAGAAAAGAACTGAAATGGCATATTTTGGCACAGGTATCTGAGAAGATATACATCCTTTGTTCCGCTTTTGACGGTTGTGTAAGGTATGCTCCTAGGTATATCTTGAAGATATTCCCAATGTACCGGACAGGCTCCGTTGGGCCGTTACTACATGAGACTGATACAAAAGAAAGTTGCAGCACTGATTGGTATCCGCCGTGGATGATTACAATCGTTTCTTATATAAAAGGCAGGGTAAAATAATACGAGAGTATCGGGATAATCTTGGCATGAAAAAGAAACCGTTCGCACGGATGATACATCTTGCCCCTGGAACACTTCGCATCTGGGAAAAGGATGAAAAGGTCATGTTCAAAAAATCTTGGGAGAAATATTTCAAAGCTATTATGGTATAAGAAAAGCAGGTGTTCAAGCCTTAAATGGTTTGCTCACCTGCTTTTGACTGGCTGCTATGATAGCAGCCAGTCAATCAAATTTAAAGATTTGATACCTTCGTAGGATGTGATGAAGTCTCTGTCCATGGAGAGAACAATTTTTTCATAGTTATCCTTTATCATGCGAAGGGGGCGAAGTTCTCGCTCACGGGTTTCCGGAGATTGCATACTTTCTGTTACCTGAATATAAAGCTTGTCATTTGGTTTTTCAGCTACAAAATCGACTTCGATTTCTCCGATTTTTCCGATATAAACACGATAATCACGACGAAGCAATTCCAAGAATACAATGTTTTCAATAATATGTCCACGATCAGCATCCCGATAGCCGAGAAGCATATTTCGAAAACCCATATCAATGATATAGTGCTTTCCAAGAGTTTTTAAGAGCTGCTTGCCCTTTATGTCATAGCGTCCGACAGAATAGAAGATAAATGCACTACGGAGCATAGAGATATACTTGTCAACGGTTTTTCCTGCAACATTTTTACCTTTGGTCTGCTGAATATCACCTTCATTGGAAAGTACATTTCCGATGTTGTTTGGAGATGTGATGCTTCCGATATTTGAACAAAGGAAAAGCATGATTTTATGGAGCATATTTTGATCAACCTGGTTATTACGCTGTAAAATATCTCTTAGGACTACCGTAGAATAAATTCCTTCCAAGGCTTGATTGCTTCTTGGCTCATTGAAATGATACTCCTTTAGAATTGGCATACCTCCAAACTGCAAATATTTCTGGAATTTTTCCTCCATTGTGATTGCCGTTTCAAATTCATAAAAGGTCAGAAACTCTTTAAAGGACAACGGCAACATACGAATCTCTACATATCTCCCAGACAGCAAGGTAGAGAACTCTGTGGAGAGCAAATAAGCATTAGAACCGGTAATATAAATATCCACATCGAAATCAAGACGGAAAGATTCAACTGCTTTTTCCCAATGTTCGACAACTTGCAGCTCATCAAAGATGAGATATGTTTTTCCTGTTGCAGGAATAAGTGCGCTGACATAATCATAGAAGGAAAGATAGTTCGTTAGATTACGGTAACGCAAGGATTCCAAATTCATGTGAATAATGTGGGTATCGGGTACATTATTTGTGCTTAGATACTGATGGAACAAATCAAGCAGTGAGGATTTTCCGCATCTACGGATACCTGTAACGATTTTGACAAGATCAATATCTTTATTTTGAATAAGCTGAGTTAAATATTCCGGTCGATTAATTAGATTAGACATAACGCACCTCCTCTTTTGATTCTATTATACCTCAAAGTTAGATAAAATCTATATTTCCTGAATTGAAAGTCGAAAACTTTATAAAATACGACATTTTTTGACTTATAACATGAAAAATATCAGGAAAGCAATTCTTGTTAGGCTTGCTTACCTGCTTCCTTTTTTTGCGAATGCAATGACCGCATCCAGCAATTCCACCTTTTGATCTGATGGACAATTTAGTTTTTTAATATACTGATTGCCCCTGTCTGCGTGGATGCCGACTACTCGTTCTGCCAATTCACGCTTTCCCTGTTCTGTTTTAGGATAATGGACAATTACATTGATTGGAGTACCCTTTCTTGCGATAACACGCACTCCCTCGGTATTTCAGTCTATAAGAGAGAAGTTGTCCGCTATGATCTTTTTTAGGATACAAAATCTCTACGATATCAAGTCCTTGGTTTTAATCGTCTGCTTTTCATCTAAAGCTTAAAATCAACTTGAATTTAAGCAGCTTTACCAATATAAAAACAGTAATCATGACGCAGTAAATCCAAGATTACATATCAGAAATTACATTTTCCTTGTTGTAAATTCATTCAAT
>PVMN01004181.1_pt1 | contig 10107 bp, 9 predicted proteins | sample 1853401 | NCBI WGS metagenome assembly PVMN01 (sample SAMN08533510, study PRJNA380276) | Human gut metagenome, whole genome shotgun sequencing project.
CAGCGGCCAGGAGGTCACGGTCCTCCGGGGAAAGTCCGGCAAGCGCCTGGGCCGCCGCCTCCAACTCGCTTGCGTCACCGTCTGCGGGGAGCAGCGGTTTCAAATGCTCCATGAAATTGGGTTTGGCTTTGCTCAAAGACATCATCCTTTCTGAAAAATGGCATAAGAAAAGCAGGAAACCTTTCAAAGATTTCCTGCTGAATGTGCCGCTGGTGGGCAGCGGGTATTTAATTTTGAAAATTTGAATGGGTCTGACGATGGTTACTATGCCAAATGGGAAGTTATTTAGAGCAAACGCCCGTTATCATTCCATTCCCCATACATGATACCAGCTTTTGTGTTGTCTAATAGTTTTTGCAAACGGCTTTTGAACAAATCCGGTTGCTTTTTCTTGATTTGAATGGTATCTACTCTTACTCTTTGATATAGCGGGGGGAATTTTTGAAAATTCCCCCAAATTTCAGCGTCAGCTTGCAGTGCCATTAAAATGTCCTTGTCGATGACAAAACCACTTTCGGACATATCTGGCAGCACAGCTCTGCCTGCATCTGTCATGCGCCCTAACCTTTCCATTCTCCGGCAGCGTTCTTTGTTTAATTCAGACCACACGCTGCCTTTTCTTCGAGGCGCTAATCTCTGCGCGGTTATGCCATTATCCATTTTCTTCGTGGTACTGTCGATCCAGCCAAAACACATAGCTTCTTCTACTGCGTCAATGTACCAAAATGTTTCATTGTCAACTGGCCGTCCACGCTTTACAACTACCCAACATTCATCTTCCTTGTTGTGATTTTCCAAAAGCCATTGTCGTAACTCATCACGATTTTTAGCTGGCAATAAATTCTTGAAATCCATTTCCGTGATCCCCTCAGCTTTTGATTTATTACCGGCATAATTATACACCGTCAAGGTTCTCGTTTGAAGAGATGAATTGTAAATTTGCCGGTCAAAAACAGGGGTTGTTTTTTTCCAACAAACAAAATCCCCGGCCCGGCAGGATGGCCGGGTCAGGGATTTATGTTATTCCGTCAGCTCCTTTTCTCCACGCGGTAGTTGACGTATTTCCCGCCGGTATCGGCCAAAAGCACCGTCCCGTCGTAGGTTTTGCCGGTTTTCATAGAGCGCAGCCCCTTGACCTTTGCCTTTCCGTCTTTGAGCAAAGCAGCGGCAATTTTGGAAGTAAAGACCTTTCCGCGCTGCTCGAAAAAGCGGTCATTCTTCCACATGACAAACTGACAGGCCCGGTCCGAACAGGCGAAGTTCTTCTTGCCCTCATAGACCGGCTTGCCGCAGCGAGGGCAGAGGCCCACCGTCTCCTTCTCCGGCTGGAACAGCTTTTGCCCATCCTCGGAAATGTGGGAGTATTTCCGCACCAGCTCCGCCGCCATTGCCTCGATCCCGTCCATGAAGTCCTCCGGCGACGCCTGGCCCTTTGCCACCTCGTTCAACCGCTGCTCCCAATCCGCTGTGAGCTTGGGAGAGGTCAGCAGCTCCGGCAGCACCGTGACCAGGTTAACGCCTGCCTTTGTAGGGATCAGGTTCTTGCCCTTGCGCTCCACGAACCCGCCGGACACCAGCTTTTCAATGATGGCCGCCCTTGTCGCCGGGGTGCCCAGGCCCTTGCGTTCTGCCTCGTCCGGCATATCTTCCTTGCCCGCATTCTCCATGGCCGACAGAAGGGTGTCCTCCGTGTAGGGCTTGGGGGGCGAAGTGAAGTGCTCGGTGACGGAGGCGGAGACCGGCTCAAAGACCTGCCCCTCGGTCAAGGCGGGAAGAACACCCTCGGCATCTTCATCCTCCGGCTTCTCCTTCAGGGAGGAACGGAACACCTCCTGGATGGCGCGCCAGCCCTGGGAAAGCACCTGCTTTCCTTTTGCCGTGAAGGTATGTCCGCCGCAATCAAAGGTGGCCGTGACCGCCTCATACACGAAAGGCTCCGCCGCCGCACACAGCAGCTTGCAGCAGACCAGCAGAAGGATATTGCGCTCACCCACAGGCAGCCCCGGAACGTTCGCTTTCTCCAGTTCCAGCGTCGGCAGGATCGCGTGATGGTCAGATACCTCCTTGTCGTTCACCAGCGCCAGAACATCGGGGAAAAACTCCGGGCAGGCATCGAAGGGCGTCACCCGTGCTGCCAGATGCAGAACCACGGAGGCGGTCTCCGCCATGTCGCCGGTCAGATACCGGCTGTCCGTGCGGGGATAGGTCAGCAGCTTCTTTTCATAGAGCGATTGGGCGTAGTCCAGGGTTTGCTTGGCCGTGTAACCGAACACCCGGTTCGCCTCCCGCTGCAAGGTGGTCAGGTCGTACAGTTTGGGCGGGTTCTCCGTCTTTTTCTCCCGCACCAGGGATACACACACGGCCCGCTGCCCGTCACAGGCATCCCGGATGGCCTGGGCGTCCTCCGGGGAAACAATGCGGTCGCTGACCGCCTCGGCCCCCTCCAGCGCCAGCCGCACATAATGGTATTTCTCCTTGCGGAACAGGACGATCTTACTGTCCCGGTCGGCCAGCATCGCCAGGGTGGGCGTCTGCACCCGCCCAATATTTAACGTTCGATGATACAACACCGAAAAGAGCCGTGAGGCATTGATACCAATAAGCCAGTCCGCCTTTTGGCGGCAAAGCGCCGATTGATACAGCGGGTCATAGTCCGCGCCGGGGTGCAGGTCGGCAAAGCCCTCCCGGATTGCCGCATCCTCCATCGAAGAAATCCAGAGACGGGAGAAAGGCTTGGAACATCCGGCGGCCTCATAGACCAGCCGGAAGATCAGCTCACCCTCGCGCCCCGCGTCGCAGGCGTTGACCAGTTCCGTCACATCAGGGCGTTCCATCAGGAAACGGAGAATGTGGAACTGGTCAGCCTTTTCCTCGGACACCACATAGCGGAAGGGGTCGGGCAGGATGGGAAGGTCCTCATACCGCCACTTCTTATAGCGGTCATCGTAGGCAGCCGCGTCCGCCAGCCCCACCAAATGCCCGATGCACCAGGAAATGAGATACCCATTTCCTTCAAAATAGCCATCGGCCCTGGATGTGACACCCAGGACCGATGCGATACTCTTTGCTACACTCGGTTTTTCACAGATCACCAATTTGCTCAATTCTGGTCCTCCTGTTCTTCCTGTTCAGGAACATCCTCGTTTTCGTATTCCTCGTCCTCGAACTCATAATCGTCCGGGTCGGCGCTGACCTTTGCGCCTTGCTTGGGCTTGATGAACTTGATGTAGGCGAAGGCTCCGCCGCCGCCCAGAGCCGCCAGCAGCAGGATCAGCACCAGGGCGCCGCTGCTGCCGGACTCTTTCTCCGGCTCCGGTTCGGGCTCCGGCTCCACCTCCGGCGCTTTCCCGGCGCACTCGCTCATATTTACCGCACAGACCGGACAGGCGGTATTCACCGCACCGGCCTGGCACTTCTCGGCGCAGGTACAAGCCGCAGGCGTTTCCTCCGTCTGTCCGTCCTCCAGCAGCGCCATCAGGTCGGCTTCGTCCACCTGGTTCAAGAAGTGAACGGCGGTCTCCTTGTCCTCGTTGGCCCGGTCGATCAGGATGTAAAAATAGTTGCCCGCTTTCGTGGTCACGGTGATAAGCTGCTTATCGCCGTAATAATCGTCCACCAGCGTGGCGTTTCCCTCCGGGGTCAGGGGCTGGCCCTCCGGCTCCATGCCCCCGGTGGCGGGTTCTTCGGTGGGTTCCGGGGTCGTCTCAACTGGCTCCCCGGTGTAGTAGTCGCCATCCCCACCGCCCGCAAATGCGGTGACGGAGAAGGCGGTCATGCACAGGACCACCACCGTCAGGGACGCCAGAAGGCGAAAAACTTTGTTACGCTTCATCTTCACCATCCTCCATTTCTTCCACATCCTCGTCGTCGGGCTCCGCCGCTGCCTCCGCCTCCATCATCCCATCGGGCAGGGTGATAAGGCCGCTGGCGTAGGCCTTCAGGAAGGCGGTCAGTTCCTTGTTGTCCATGCGCACCGCCTTGACCATGCGGACGATCTCCAGGTTTTCTTCCTCGGTGAGCTGCGCCTCCAGCTCCCGAAGTCGCTTCTGCTGGGCGGAGATCTTCTCCTTCGTCTTTTCGATGTCTTTGCGAATCTTCTCAACCGTTGCCATGTGTGCAAAACTCCTTTCCAAATCGTTCTCTCCAGGAATAGTTCCGCCCCAGGCCCTTGACCGTTTTCAGGTTTTTCCGGGCGTTGTCCTCCAGCGCCAGGGCGCGGCGGAACAAATCGGGATGCTGCTCCCGCAGGGCGGTGATCTCGTCGGGTTTCATGCTGGGACAGAAAAAACAGGACGATTTTCCCGGCTGGGGCAGCCCTGCCGCCTCGATCTGCCGGATGCAATCGTCCCGCGTCCATCCCCATTCCATCAGGGGATACCACTTGCTGTATTTTCGGTCGGCCAGGTCTCCCAGCAGCACCTTGTCGCTGCGGTAGCCCTCGCCCGCGTCGTAGCCGATGAACTTGACCACCCGTTTGCCCGCCGCCCACGCCTTTTGACACGGCGGGTAATGGTTGCAGAACTTTTCCTGCGGCCCGATCTTGTGTTTCAGGGAACACCGCTTGAAGCCGTAGGCGATGGATGGTAGGCTGCAACTTTGCAGACATTCATCTTCCAGCGTCAGCCGTTTCCCGTCACGGGTGGTCTTATATACTCTGGTAATGGGCGGCATCCCGTGGTCCTTCAGCCAGGAATCCATCACCTCCAGATAGGCGTAGGTGTGGGGATGCTCCGCCCCCGTATCCGCAAAGAGGATCAGGTCCACCGGGATACGGTGCTGGTGCAGCCCAATCAAAAGGGCGGTGCTGTTGGCGCCGCCCCCGTAGGAAACCATATTGATGCTTCATCACCTCCATCAGTTGTACGGCGGTCTGCCGTATGCGTAGAAATGAGACTGCCAGTAACTTGTGTTCAGGTTGGAATACTGGATGGGGTCGCCGCAATGCAGCATCATCCCATCGCCCAGATAGATGCCTACATGAGATACGCCGGTTGTGTCGTAGGTACCCACGAAGAACACCAGATCGCCGGGCTTGGGGTCGGATACCGGTGTGGAGATGTTGTAGAGCCCCTGGGCGCCCAGCCGCCCGGTATTGCACAGGCCGCTGTTGGTCAGCACATAGCTGACGAAGCCGCTGCAATCAAAAGAGGTGCTGGGGCTGCTGCCGCCCCACACATAGGGATACCCTAAATACTTTTCCGCCTCGGTGATGAGGGTGTTGAACCGTTCATCCGTGAGATATTCAGCGGGAATCTCCCAGGCAGTCGGTGGGTTCTCGATGTACTTGTTCACATACCCGGAGGACGGGAACAGGTCGGGGCGGTTGCCCAGGGTGGACATATAGGTGGCGTACAAGGAAAGCTGTTCCTCACCCATCATGTAGACCGGCACATGGGAGAGGTCGAAGTTTTCCAGCGTGACGGTGCAGATGGTCCAGGTATAGGGCACCCGAACCGTATAGGTGTTGCCCTCGCTGTCCGTCCGTGTCTCCGTCCGATACTGGGTCTCCGTGGTCACGGTTTCGGTGAGAATGTATTGCTTGTCAAAGAGGGTTTGAAGGTCGCCCTGTACCTGGTCGATGGTGAACACCCCTTCATGGAGTGCCGACAGAATGGAGATCAGCACATAGGGGTCGTGCTCAATCTCGTCCAGATCAAAGTGATACTCGTCATAGTCGTGGGTGGCCTCGTAGGTATCCAGATACTCCCGCAATTCATCCTCTTTGGCGCAGTAGGCTTCTTCCGCCGCCAGCATGTCGGCATCCTCGGAGAGATAGGAGGACGCCATAATGTTGGACACCCCGCCGCCGAACATGGAGGAACAGGATTGCAGGGAGCCCAGCAGCATCACCAGCAGAAGGCCGATGCCGCCCACGATCAACGCACCCTTCCAATGCCGTTTCAGGAAAAGGGCGGTGCGCTTGGACTCCTGGGCGGTTTTCTTGGCCGCCTTTGCCGTGGTCTCCGCTGTTTTCCCGGCCTGGGCGGTCTTGCCCGCCGCCCGGTATGCCGCCGCATATTGCTTTTGCAGCTTCCGTTTCTGCCACAGGCGGGAGATGGGATTGGATGCAAGCTGGGGGTTCTCCGCCACGGCTTTCCGATAGTAGAAATCCGCATTGGCCTTGACCGCCGCCTGCTCCGCCTTTGCCGCGTCCCGCCAGGGTTTCAGCTTGCGTTCCGCCCGCCAGTTCTGGACACGGCGGTTTCCGTAGCCCACAGTCTTCTCAAAGCTGCGTTCCCCCAGGTGGCCTGACTGGACGCCGGAATTTTCCTGCTCCACCTCCCGAACCTTGCCGTGGATGGCTGCGCCTGCCTCCTGGATGGGGCGGAACAACGGATTGGTGTGAGGCTTTCCCGGACTCTTATTGGGGACCGCGTCCCTGGCGGCATCCAGCCGCTCCGCCGCCTTGTCCGACTTTTGGATGGCCCCTTGCAGTTCCGGCTTGGCCTGGTCCGCCTCGGAAAACTGCAATCGGGAGGATGGGCGGCCGCCGCCGCCTCGCCCTCCCGATAGGCCCTGCGCTGTTTCCGGCGCTTCTTTTTGGCTGCCGCCTGTTCCCGGTTCAGTTCCACACGGTCCACCACTTTCCCAGCGGTGCCCACCGCGTCGCCGGATGTGGAATAGTCCTGCTCCGGCGTCCGGTCAGAGGGATAGGTCGTCTCGCCCGTGACCAGATTAACGGATACCGCCCCGTTACGGGTCATCTTCTGCGCCTCCTTTTCGGGGGCTTTCCATTCTTTCAAGGTGCGTCACCTCCTGTTCCATAGGGGCAGATGTCGGCACACGCCCCGGTTTCGATCATGGCGATGTACTGGAAAATGGGATAGGCCTGGGGCGGGCAGACCGCGTTCCCCAGGGTTTTCAGCCGCAGCGCCCGGTTGTCGGTGTCCTCGGTCATGCGGGGGACTCCTTTGGGCTCGGTACGCCAGAGGATGCGTCCGTCCATTTCGGGGGGAATCCCATAAGCCATTCTACCCAGTCCGGGTTCAGCGCCGTCTTCTCGGAAAGGGGCTGCTCCTGCCGGATCACCTGGGCCGACAGGTTGGAGGACGGGGATTTGTCCCGAAAGGCCGCCGGTTTCAGGGTGGAACGGTAGCCCTCCGACGCCGCCGGGGTCAGATAGAACACTGCCGCCGACAAGGACAGGCTCCAGATTGATCCGTCCTTGTTCCGTTTGCGGAATATCCCGTTGTCCGACAGGAACACATCCAGGTTGGCAGCGTCCCGTCCCGTGGATTTGTCGGAGGCAAGGGGTGTGGGAAACATCAGCCGCGACGATAAAAGTTCGCTGGCGCTCATGCCATGCGCCGACGCCGCAAGCCGGAAATACGAATGGGAGAACAGCGTATCCCGCTTTTGCCAGGTCAAAGATCGTTTTGTCGAGCCCCATATTGATGAAGCCAGCAACATTTTCCCCAAGCACCCAACGGGGCCGCAGTTCGGTAATAATGCGGCACATTTCCGGCCACAGATAGCGTTCATCCGCAAAGCCACGCCGCTTTCCTGCGGTGGAGAAGGGCTGGCACGGGAATCCGCCGGAGAGGATGGTGATGGTCTCAAGTCCTGTTTTCTCAAAAAACGCCTCCTTCGTGAATGTGGTGATGTCCCGAAACTTCGGCACATCCGGCCAATGCTTTTGCAGGATGGAATAGGGATAGTCCGCCCACTCGCATTGACAGACTGTTTCAAAACCCGCCGCCTCCGCCGCCAGGTCCAGCCCACCGATGCCCGAAAACAGGCTGACATGGGTGAGGCGGTCAGGCATGGGGCTGATCCTCGTCGTCCTCGCTCTCCACATAGAAGGCGTCCAGCTCGCACAGCTCCAGGGCCTTCAGCCGGGCAAGGTCGGCCTTGTCGCCGAACACCAGGTAGCGGCCGGGGATGCTCCAGCGATCAAACATCTGGTCGGCGATCTCGCCGTACCGCCGGGCAGTGTCGATCAGGTTCTCCATGTCCCGGCGGTCCTTGATTTTTCCGGCAAGGAAGGCAAGCTGGTGCAGCAGCCCGTAGAGATGCACTTCCTCGTCGATGTGCGCCTCGTAGGTCTTTTCCTCAATGACATACAGCTTTTCCTGTTCCATTTCGTGCTCCTTTCTGAATTTTGGGCATAAGAAAACCCACCTCGGTTGAGGTGGGTTTTCTAGCGCATTATCGGGTTAAATCGTATACTAATTTAATTGCTTTCTCATACTCTGCAGAATCTTTTCCGAACTTCTGTAGAGTATTAAAAGCCTGCTGTAAAGTATTGTAAATTTTGGATATACGTGTACAAACATCTTGGCTGACTTCAAAATCAACCCCATGAACCAAAGCGTTTCTATACATTCGCAATTCATTTAACTCGTTTTGAAGTGAAAGAGGAATTATCTGTTTGGAACTCAGCATTTTAAGAATTTGAATAATCTGTGGCCTACGGTTTGAAATATATGAGTTGTAAGAAGTCTGTGATATTTCGTCATTCATATACACTTCTGCGAAATTAACAAGCAACTGTTCAAGTTGATTATAAATCCTAAGGAAATCTCGAAAGTCCCCAGATGCCGAGTCCTTTGTAGTCTGATAATATCTCTCAGCATTTTTCTTCATTTTTTCGATTTCCTTATCTAACTTTTGAGGATCAAGAAGCATTGCCCCAAAAGTCAGAATAGCAATTAAACCGATAAAAAAGAGTAGTACGCTCTCATTAAGGATGATGGAGTAATAGGTCATCCAATTATGGAGGTCAACAATTCCCAGGACACAGAAAAATATTGTTGCACCAGTGGTAATTGCCAACAGAATGAGAATGTAAAAATATCTCTTAAGGATGGCGCTAGCCGCATCGTAAAATATGTCGTCGTTACTTGTAGACTCTCTGAACTTATCGACGAAAAACACATACGCAGTTAATGTTAATGCAAACACACCGCCAATTACCTGCGCCATAGCTGAGAATAGATATAGTAATTGGTTCTCATTCAGCCAAAAAATTGTTATACCGCTTACACAAAGTATTATGTTTATAAATGTTGCAACTATGGCAACCGCTATTAGCGTTATGCTAAACGCATTTGAGGCTTTAATTTTGGAGTCTCTAGGCTCTTGTTTCATACATACACGTCTCCCTCAATTTACCAAATCATTTTATCACATCCTTATATAAATGAAAAGTTAAAAACTATTTGTTTGCAACCTCGCTGGGCTTGGTGGTAAGCAGTTTGTAGAGTTCGGTATCCTTCGGGAAGTCGTCCGCAAAGGGCAGAATGACATTATTGAAGAACAGCAGCCCGTGGCCCGGCTCAGAGTTGGTCACATAGGCGAGCTGTTCGGAAGAAATGTTCAGCCGCTCCGCCAGTATCTTCCGGTCGCCCGCCGCCTGGTTAAGCATATAGATGAAGTCGCTGTTTTCCAGAATGTTCTCGATTTCCGGGGAGGAAAGCAGGTCTTTGGGGTTCTGGGTCGCCCCAGTGGGGATACCGCCCCACTTTCTGAACCGCTTCCAAATCTCGGCGCTGTACGCCGCAGTCTGTTCCTCTTTCAGCAGAAGGTGAAATTCGTCCACGAAATACCAGGTAGACCGGCCAATGGCACGGTTGATGGTAACGGTGTTCCACACCGCATCTTGGACAATGAGCATCCCCGGCTTTTTCAGGTTCTTGCCAAGGCCCTTGATGTCAAAGCAGACCAGACGGTTAGAGATGTCCACGGTGGTGCGGTGGTTGAAGAAGTTCAGAGAACCGTTCACATAGAGATCCAATGCCTGGGCCACCCGGTCAGCCTCCGGGATGTGCTGGGACAGCAGGGCGTTCATCAGGTCGCCCAGAATCGGCATATTCTCCGGCCGGGGGTCGGCAAAGTAGGGCTGGTAGATCATCTGCACCGCCCGGTCGATGACGGTTTTCTCGATGGCCTCCAGGCCGGTCTTGCTGCCCATGATGAGCTCGCAGAAGGACAGTACGAAGTCCGATTTCAGCGCCAGCGGGTTTTCTTCCTCGGAGTAGTTGAGGTTGATGTCCAGGGGGTTCACATAGTCGGTGCTGGACGGGGACAGCCGGATCACCTGGCCGCCCAACCGCTTCACCAGGGGCGAATACTCGTCCTCCGGGTCGCAGATGATGACATTATCCT
>PVMN01004182.1_pt1 | contig 10107 bp, 8 predicted proteins | sample 1853401 | NCBI WGS metagenome assembly PVMN01 (sample SAMN08533510, study PRJNA380276) | Human gut metagenome, whole genome shotgun sequencing project.
AAGGCAATGAATATTCCATTCGGTGGACAGACATTCCATGGATACTTAAATAAGATTCAGTACATTGAAAATGGAACAGAAAAAGACGTTACAGTTGATCAGATTCAGAAAAACACGAATGGTGACATTGTATCCGATGAATTTGGAAGCAATTATCCTGATCTTGTAACATTCCCATTGACAGATGAAGCTGTAGAAACAGGAATCGCACCAATGCAGGTATTTATACCAATTATGGACAGCATTGCATCAGGAATGGGAACTCAGAAAATGAATCTTTCCTTAGATTTTACATCAGCCGTTAAAACAACAGCAGATGATAAAGATTTTAGCAGTGAAGATGTAACAGAAGAAGCACCAAAGAAAGAGGAACAAAAACCATCAACAACAGTTCAGAAGCCAACTGCAACAGTCCAGAAGCCAACTGCAACACAGACGACAACGACTGTGAAGTTAGCAGAAGTCACAGGTCTGAAAGTTAAGAATTCTTCCAAGAAAACGGTAACAGTAACATGGAAGAAAGTCAAAGGTGCAACAGGATATGTTGTATATCGTGCGACAAAGAAGAATGGTAAATACAAAGCAGTTAAGACGATCAAAAAAGCTTCGACAACAAAATTTAAAAATAAGAAACTGAAGAAGAAAAAGACATATTATTATAAAGTCCGTGCAATTAAAAAAGCAGGAAAGAAAGTAACATACAGTAAATATTCAAAAGCAGTTTCTGTAAAAATTAAAAAGTAACAGGAAACATATGATAAAGCCGCTGTAAATCTACAGGGGCTTTATAGTCCCCATAAAAGAGTAGAAAAAATCATGAAGAAAGCACAATATTTTCGCTTTGTCAGCTGTGTCATTTCCGTTATATTATGCTGTCTGGCCAGTTTTGCATTTGTAGATCATAAGGCAGCAGCGGATGAAAAAAATACATTAGAAGATGGAACTTATACTATGCAAAGTTTCTTAAGAAGTGCCTCATCAGATCAGGCTTCTATGGGAAATGCAGGGATTGTTCAGCCAATACAAGTGATCGTAAAAAATGGAACGTATACAGTAAGAGCAGAATGCAAGGCACTGAGTACAAAATTAAGAAAGCTTGATTTTACAGGATATCTTGCTCAGATGTCTTATTTTCCAAACTGGAAGACAACATCTGGAAAGATCGAGGCACCAGAAAATGAAACACCGATCCCAATAAATATAGAATCATATTTTGAAAATACATATGACAGCTATAATGATCCTAAGACAGGGACAGATTCTAAGGTAAAAGGGAAACTGTATCCACATTACATGAATTTTCCAGTAAATTATCAGCAGGAAGAAATGTGGGTTCAGGTTTATGTACCTGTTATGGAAGCAATCAGCAAAGGGAGCGGTCTTCAATATGCAAGATTTCAATTTGACTGGAATACATTAAAGAAGGTGAGTGACGAGACGAAAATTGAGTCATCTGTTACAACACAGCAAGACAAACAAACAACAACTACAGCAAAGAAAAGTCAAGTTAAGAAAACTACAACAAAGAAATCAAAGCTAAATATAAAGAAATTAGAAGATGGGATTTACAGTATTTCTGGCAAGATGTTAAAGACAGACAAGAAGACAGAGTCCATGGCAAATGAAGCAATCAATCACAAGATAAAACTCACAGTCAAAAATGGAAAATATGATATAACACTTGATTTTAAAGGATTGAATATTAGTTCAAGTTACGGCTATTTAAGCAAGATCAAATACTTTACGAATACTTATAAGATCGATCAATATAAGGTACCAATAGGTTCCTTAAAAAATGTAACGATAGATTCTTATCAAAAAGACACAAAAGGAAAGAAAGTCAGAGATTCTTATGGAAGTAATTACCCAGATCAAGTGACATTTCCACTGATATCAAGAGCAAAAAACGACGGATATGTTCCATTACAAGTGTTTGTTCCGATTATGGATGCGATCAGTCCGGGAAGTGGTACACAGGCTGTATATCTGAAATTAGACCTTAATTCTATAAAGGCAGTAAAAAATTCAAAGGAATTTGTATCAAATGATAAAAATACAGAAAAAAGCAGTACTACAATGACAACAAATTCTTCAAATACTTCTTCAGCAGGAAGTCATGAGAAAGTTACGATTCAAAGTTCAAAATTACCAGAGACAACACAATCCAATGTACAGGGACAATCAGCTGTGGAAGAAAGAAGTCTTAATACTGATCAGGTTTCAACATCAACAAACAGTGGAAGTCAGACATTACAGGAAGATAAGGAAGAAACACCGATCATAGTACCATCGATCATGAGTGTATTACTTTCTATTCTAGGTATAGTTTATAAAGTGAGGAGCTGGGGATTATAAAAATGAAAAAACATATTGTTCAATTAAAAAACTGGATATTGATTCTAGTGGTGCTCCTGTCTTTTGAGAGTCTTTCAAAAGATGTAAAAGCAGCATCAGGAAATGTCTACAGTTGTCAGATTGCAAGAACATATGAGCATCCCGTGACTGGAAAAGTAGAAGATTCTGGAGGAAGTTCATCGAAAGCAACTGGGCAGGGAATGGTCGAAGGAGCAATATCATCCAAAGGATTATTGGAAGTAACAGACTCTGGGGGTTATTATCTGACATTTCGTATAAGTCTCGTAGATTATACATCTGATCTGAGTTTTTCCGTACAGAAACGAGGAGCATCAGGATTTCAAACACAATCTGTAACACAGACAGCGACAGGAAAAGATAATAATGGAACAACAAAAGATTTAAGGATCAAACTTCCATCCCAAGACAGTATCATCCGTTGTTCCATGTATGTAAAACCAATGGGAAGAAACGTCATCTTCTATTTCTACCCAGGTAATTATACTGCAGGGAATTCCGTAGGTATGAAGGCTTTGATGGTCACAACATCATCTTCCGATACGCAGACATCAAACAACAACCAGACAACAGCTGACACAAATAATACAGCCAGCCAACAGACAACAACTGCATCCCAAGGAGCTGCAACACAAAGCAGTGACGATTCCTTAAGCAACGCCCAGGGACTGAGTTTATCTACGGCACCGAAGACGATCACAAAGAAGAAAACATCTTCTGAAAAGTCTGTGGGAACATGGATTTTGATCTTAACGGTTTCTATGACATTTTCAGGATTGGTCTTACTTGGAGTGGCAGCGACGATCGTTTACTATTACCGCAAAAACTGGGATAAATGGGGTGGTGATCAGGATGAATATGATGAGATTTACAACGATGAAAACTAAATTAAGAAAATATCCGAGCATTTTTTTGATCCTGTTGCTTGCAATTTCCTCTTGTTTCCTGACAGGTTGTGTAAACCAGCACCCAAAAGACAGCAAAAAGATCAGTCAGGGAGAGAGCGTGGAAACTATGCTTGAGATCACAGATCCAAAGGAAAAACAGGCAGTGTTAAATGCAAAGGCGAAAGTCAAAGCATTGTCAGGCAATCCAAGGATCGTTGCAACATCTCCGGCTGTTGCAGATATTTGTGACAAGCTGGATCTTGATCTTGTCGGTGTACCAAAGAGCAGTGTTTCCAAAATTCCATCAAGATACAAAAAGGTAAAGAAAGTCGGACTTGCCATGAGTCCCGATATGGAAATCGTATCTTCTTTAAATCCTGATTGGATCTTAGCTCCTTCTTCTCTGGAAACTGACTTAAAACCAAAGTTTGAAGAACTGAAGAATACGGAGTATGCATTCTTAAATCTAAGAAGTGTGCAGGGAATGTACCGTTCGGTTCAGGAATTAGGGGAAATCTTTGGAAAACAGCAGGAAGCCGAGAAGATGACCAAAGAGTTTACAACATTTTATAAAAGTTATACAAAACGAAATAAAAATAAAAAACATCCCAAAGTTCTCGTACTGATAGGACTTCCAGGAAGTTATGTCATTGCGACAGAGAATTCCTATGTTGGAAGTCTGGTCAAACTTGCCGGTGGTGAAAATGTTTACCAGAATGCGGATAAGGAGTTTTTAACCGTCAATACCGAGGATATGAAGAAGAAAGAACCAGATATCATTGTCCGTGCGGCACATGCACTTCCAGATCAGGTGACAAAAATGTTTAACGAAGACTTTGAAACGAACGATATCTGGAAACATTTTGATGCTGTGAAGAACAAACGGGTTTATGACCTGACATATGAATACTTTGGAATGAGTGCAAACTTCAAATATAAGAAAGCATTAAGTGAATTAGAAAAAGATTTTTATCAGAATACAAAAGGAACACAGGAGGTGAAAGAATAAATGTTTTTCAAGAAGGTAAAAAAGGCAGACCTTGAAGCAGTTAGTTCGAGGAATGTCGATCAGGAGAGGCAGGAAAATAAAATGATGCGAGCATGGATTTCCTTTGGGGTTGTCATTATATTGTTAATTCTTTTATTCTTTGCCTCTATTAATATCGGAAGTCTGAAAGTTGGATTTGGGGAGCTCCTTTCTGGTCTGTTTGTCAAATATAACAAAGACGTGGCAACGATCTATGATCTGCGTTTTCCACGAATCATCATTTCAATGTTAGCAGGAGCGGCCATTGCGGTTTCTGGTGTGTTATTCCAGGCGGTATTGAAAAATCCACTGGCAGATCCGGGAATTATCGGTATCTCAAGCGGGGCAAGTTTTACTGCTGTCATTATTACGGCATTTGCACCAACACTATATTTCTTCACACCAATCGCAGCATTTGCAGGTGGTGTGGTCGCATTTTTCATGGTGTATTGTCTGTCATGGAAGGGTGGTTTAAGTCCGATGAGAATTATCTTAACTGGTGTGGCAGTAAATAGCTTATTTACAGGGTTATCCAGTGCCTTAAATTCTATGTCCGGCGGGGACAGAACTGGTGTGGCAGCGATCGTTGAGGCGAATATCACACAGAAGACATGGGATGATGTCACAACATTGCTTCCATATGTGGTTGCAGGATTATTCCTTGCAATGTTATTTACACAGGAATGTAATCTGTTATCTCTGGAAGATAAAACAGCCAGAGGTTTAGGAGTGAATGTCAATGTCACAAGAATTGTAATCTCACTCGTTGCAGTCCTTCTTGCAAGTATTTCCACAGCCGTTGCAGGTGCAATCAGTTTCCTTGGATTGATCGTTCCACATATCGGAAGAATTTTAGTCGGAAGCAACCATAAGATGCTGATCCCGTTTTCTGCATTTTTTGGGGCATTTACCTTTTTGCTGGCAGACACGATCGGACGTACGATCGCAGCACCAAATGAAGTCAGTGCTGCCGTGATCATGAGTGTTGTCGGTGGTCCGTTCTTTATCTTACTATTAAGGAGGTCTGGAAGATATGGCAAATAAAGAAGAACTCCTTGCAAGATTACAAGAAGAGAAGCCAGCGATGGAAGTCAGGGACTTATCCTTTACATATGGAAGCAATCAGATTCTAAAAGATATTTCCTTAATGATTAAAGAAGGTAAGATCACAACGATCATGGGAGCCAATGGATGTGGAAAATCAACACTGTTTTCTCTAATGACAAAGAATCTGAATCCAAACCGTGGAAAAGTTTTTCTGCATGGAAAGAATATCAAGAATTTAAAGTTAAATGAATTTGCAAGAAAAGTATCGATCGTTCATCAGTATAATCAGGCGGCCGATGATATCACCGTGGAACGACTGATCTCTTATGGTCGTACCCCTTATATGAAATTAATGGGCGGCAAAAGTGAGGAAGATGAGAAACTGATCGATCATGCGATCGAAGTGACAGGACTTGAGGAATTCAGGAACCGCGAGTTAAGTCAGCTTTCTGGTGGCCAGAGACAGCGAGTCTTTATCGCAATGGCACTGGCACAGAACACGAAGATCTTATTCCTTGATGAGCCAACGACGTATCTGGATATCCGTTATCAGTTGGATATTCTGCGACTAGTCAAGAAATTAAACAGGGAATACGGAATTACGATCGTGATGGTACTTCATGAGATCAATCAGGCCATTCATTTTTCTGATGAAGTCATTGGATTAAAAGACGGAAAAGTGTTGGTACAGGGAGATCCAAAGGATGTGATCACAACCGAAAGTATCAGTGAACTTTACGATGTTCATTTAAATGTAGCAGATATCGATGGACAGAAATTTGTTCTGACAGTATAGAATATTAATAAAAAAGGAGATGAAAAATATGAGAAAAAATCCGATCCGATATGTGTGGATGGCACTTGGAATCTTATGTCTGGTGCTTGGGACGATAGGGGTTGTACTTCCAATCCTGCCGACGGTTCCATTTTACATGGCAACAGTGTTTTGCTTTGCAAAGGGCTCAAAAAGACTTCACGATTGGTTTTTAGGGACAAGTCTTTACAAGAAACACTTGGAAAGCTTTGCAAAAGAGAAAGCAATGACGAAGAAAACAAAGAGATCCATCATTGCGATGGTAACGATCTTAATGGCAATCGGTTTTATCATGATGAACAACGTACCGATCGGTCGTGTTGTTCTTGTAATCGTATGGATTTTTCATTTCTTATATTTCGGACTGAAAGTAGAAACTGTCAAAGAAGAGAAAGCAAAGGAAATAATATATGATTAAAACAAGATTGGTAAAATTACTTTCCCATACAAAAAAATATATTGTACAGATGGTTCTGTGGCAGTGGATCGCATTATTAGGGCAGATCGCAGCGATCTTTTCCATTGGAAGAATGGTGGACTGTATTTTGATGCACCAGATGAGTGATCAGGTGATCCTTACAACATTTATGGTTTTGGTGGTTGCAGTAGTGATCCGTTTCTTATGTGATCAGATGGCAACGAGAGCATCATTTGCGGCAAGTGTTGATGTGAAAAGAATTTTACGAGAAAAGATTTATGACAAATTGTTACGTTTAGGTGCATCTTACCGTGAACATGTTTCGACATCAGAAGTCGTACAGATGAGTACCGAAGGTGTGGAACAGCTGGAGATTTATTTTGGAAAATATCTTCCGCAGTTGTTTTACAGCATTTTAGCGCCTGTGACATTATTTATCATTTTGTCTTTTATCAGTTTAAAGGCAAGTGCGATATTGCTGATCTGCGTTCCATTGATTCCGATTTCAATCGTTGCTGTGCAGAAGCTCGCAAAGAAGCTATTAAATAAATACTGGGGACTATACACAACACTAGGAGACAGTTTTCTTGAGAATCTTCAGGGAATGACAACATTAAAGATCTATCAGGCGGATGAAATGAAAGCGGTTGAGATGGATGAGGAAGCGCAGAATTTTCGTAAGATTACGATGAAAGTTTTGACAATGCAGTTAAATTCAACCAGCGTCATGGATATCATAGCCTACGGTGGCGCTGCTGTCGGAATGATCACAGCGATTCATCAGTATATTGCTGGAAATATCACGATTGGCGGAGCATTGATCATTTTATTGTTGGCTTCAGAATTTTTTATTCCGTTAAGATTGTTAGGATCATTTTTCCACATTGCGATGAATGGTATGGCAGCGAGTGATAAGATTTTTGGACTGCTTGATCTGGAAGAAGGAGAGAGCGGAGAATCCAAGTTTCCACAGGGAGAGTTAGAGATTTCACTTGATGATGTTCATTTTGCTTATGAAAAAGATCGTGAAATCTTAAAAGGAATCACAATGAACTTCCCTGCAAACAGCTTTATTTCCTTTGTTGGTGAATCTGGCTGTGGAAAAAGTACACTGGCAGGGATCTTAACAGCGAGAAATCGTGGATATACTGGAAGTGTCAAGATAGGTGGTGTGGATATCTCCGATATTATGGAAAATGAATTGATGTCCCATATGACGAAGATCACACATAACAGTTATTTATTTGCAGGAACAGTCAAAGAAAATCTTCGTATGGCAAAACCAGATGCAAGCAAAGAAGAGATGGAAGAAGTGTTAGAGAAAGTAAATCTTCTGGCATTCTTAAAAGAACAGGATGGACTTCAAACCGTTCTGTTAGAGAAAGGGGAAAACTTCTCTGGTGGACAAAGACAGCGTCTGGCACTTGCAAGAGCGCTGCTGTTTGATACGCCGATCTACATATTTGACGAAGCGACATCCAACATTGATATGGAAAGTGAAGAAATGATCATGAATGTTATTCGGGAATTATCAAAGACGAAGATGATCTTGTTTATTTCCCACAGATTATCCAATGTTGTAGATTCTGACTGTATTTATATGATGAAAGACGGAATTGTTGCAGAAGAGGGAACACACGAACAATTAATGCGTAAAAAAGGTGTATACCAGCATTTATTTGATAAGCAGAAGGAACTGGAATCTTATGCTGCAAATATGTCATGGAATGAGTCTTTAAAGAAGAAGGTGGTGTAAGATGGAAAATACAACAAAACAAAGAAGAAGTTCCATAAAGATTATGGGGAAAATGATCGGTCTTGTAAAACCACTGGCACACATTATGACAGCGGCAGTGCTTCTTGGAACCTTAGGGTATCTGTGTGCCATTTTCCTGACGATCACAGCAGGACATGGTGCACTTCTTGCTATGAAAGGGCAGCGTGTGACGAAATATCTGATTATTTTGGTGGTTTTTGCAGTGATGCGTGGAATCCTCCATTATGCAGAACAGTATTGTAACCATTTTATTGCATTTAAACTGTTAGCGATCATCAGACATCAGGTATTTGCGGTACTTCGGAAGCTTTGCCCAGCTAAATTAGACGGCAGGGAAAAGGGGAATCTGATTTCAATCATCACAACCGATATTGAATTATTAGAAGTATTCTATGCACACACGATCTCTCCAATCATGATCGCAATTTTAACTTCATTGATCATGGTCGTATTTATCGGAAGATTTCATGTCTATGCAGGAATCTTTGCAGTCTGTTCTTATCTTCTGGTAGGCTGCGTGATCCCATTAAGAAATGGAAAAAAAGGTGGACAAAAAGGAATGGAATTCCGAAGCGGATTCGGAAAACTGAACAGTTTTGTCTTAGAATCTCTCCGTGGAATAGACGAAACGATTCAGTATGGACAAGGTAAAAAGAGAAAAGCACAAATAAGTGAAAAATCCATTGAATTAGGAAAAATGCAAAAAGACCTGAATCGCATGGAAGCTATGCAAAGAGCTGTCACAGACCTTGTGATCCTTTGTTGTTCGTTTGGAATGTTCTTTTTAATGTATCATTTATATCAGGCAGGAAATGTTACATTTGATGCTATGCTGCTTGCAACGATCGCTATGATGGGTTCTTTTGGCCCAGTAACTGCATTGTCAAGCCTGTCAAATAATTTAAACCAGACATTAGCAAGTGGAGAAAGAGTGTTATCCTTACTCGAAGAAGAACCAATGGTAGAAGAATCAGAAGGAGAAGCTGATATAAGTTTTGAAGGTGCATCCGTAGAAGATGTAACCTTTGCCTATGATGAAGAAGTCATCCTAAAAGACTGCAACATCAATATGAAACAAGGAAAAGTCATCGGAATCTGTGGAAAAAGCGGCTGCGGAAAGTCCACACTGTTGAAACTTCTGATGCGCTTCTGGGATGTAAACAAAGGAAACATAAAGATTTCAGAAGAAAACGTGAAAGAAATCCCAACTAAGACACTAAGAAACACACAATCCTACGTAACTCAGGAAACCGAACTCTTCCACGACTCCATCGCCAACAACATAGCGATCGGAAAACCAGGCGCAGCAAGAGAAGAAATCATAAAAGCCGCCCAAAAAGCCTCTATCCATGACATGATCATGTCCCTGCCAAATGGCTACGACACCGAAGTCGGAGAACTCGGAGACACCCTGTCTGGTGGAGAAAAACAAAGAATCGGAATCGCCAGAGCCTTCCTGCACGACAGCCCAATGTTATTACTCGACGAACCAACAAGTAACTTGGATTCATTGAATGAAGGAATTATCCTGAAATCATTGAAAGAAGAAAGTCGAGGAAGAACCGTGGTATTAGTATCTCATAGAGAATCCACGATGGGAATTGCAGACGAAGTGTATCATATGGATGCAGGAAGAGTTTCGTAAAGAAGTGAAAAGTGAAGAATGAAGTATCTTATCTGTAAGTAGTGTATACTGAAAGATTTGAGTGTATAAATAGAGAAAGAACAATGTATTAGGGTCAAGCCGTCAATGAAATTCGTTTT
>PVMN01004186.1_pt1 | contig 10095 bp, 9 predicted proteins | sample 1853401 | NCBI WGS metagenome assembly PVMN01 (sample SAMN08533510, study PRJNA380276) | Human gut metagenome, whole genome shotgun sequencing project.
TGAAAATAGGGCAGATGCCAATTCAAACATCGGCTTCGCGCGGTTATGTTTTGTTTAGCGGTGCCAACAAGGGGCACTCACAAAAGTCCTTAAATTGTCTGCGGCTTGCGGACACGCCTCCGGAGTGTTCAAAACTTGGAAAGACACGGATCATCACATCTGGCAAAAGCGGCGGAGTTAGAAATTCCGTATTTTGTGATCAGAATCCTCCCGCCTGTTTTCGCTGGAACACCGGAGTTACGCTCTTTAACGAGGATCACCGGTACAGCCAATCTTCGCTGTCTCCTGCCGCAATATCTGTCATTGCCGCAGCTTTTCTTCTATTCCGTCGCACTCTCCGTGACGGTCTCGGTCTCCGTATCCTGCACTGTTGTGGTGAACAGGTTGTCAAATGTTACCTTCGCCCACACGGAATCCTTCACGGTCCAGTCGTGCTCATCTTCCCAGCCTTTGAGCGTCTCGTCGTACAGATCGCTCTGGCGCTGGCTGATAATGTTCTGTCTGGTCGTCTCGGTTGCATCCGCATCCGTCTTCTCATCCAGACGAACTACATAGTAATCGGTATCTGTGTCGATGACATCCGACACCTCCCCTTCGTCCAGTCCCTGCAGTGCCGTAAGAACCGCCTCATCGAGTGTGCTGTCGTCGGCAGTAAACGTTCCGCTGCTCACCGTATAGTCATACTGCTCTGCCGCATCCTCCAGCGTGCCCGCCTTGGCGTCCATGCCAAACATACCGACCGTCTTGCCGAGCAGTGTGAGCTCGGTGTCGGTGTACTCCACGGTATTGCCATCCTCATCCGTATGGGACTGCTTGGACACCTTGACATAGCTGTAGGAGCTTGTGTTGGCTTCCTCATCCGTCACATTGGTATCGGCATCCGCAATGATCGCCGTGTGCATCCGGTTCTGGATCGTCGCCAGTGTCAGATAACGCTCCACAGTCTCTTCATCTGCACCAAGTGCATCCAATGCATCCTTGCTGTTGTCTGCAATAAACGCAGCCGCTGTGTCTGCGATCTCCGCCTTGTCATCCTCCGTCAGCTCCACATCGTACTCTGCCATGTGCGCTTCCAGTGTATACATATCGAACAGTGACTGCATCACGCTGTCCTTGATATTGTCCTGCATCGTGGTGCCGTTGTTGTACAGATCGGATGACCATACGTCTTCGCCAAAATATGCCACATAAAAATCATCATATGTTGCCTGCAGAAATCTCGCTGCAAAATTTGCTACTCCAAGCGGCACTTCCGTCTCATCAAAAGTTGCCACTGTCTCATTTTTATTCATTCCACATCCTGTTAACATGGATGCTGCCATAACACCGCTAAGAAGCAGTGCGCTCCATCTCTTTGCTCTCATAGGTTCCTCCTGGTATATGCCATGACAGCTTGCCATGGCAGTCTTGCTCTATTATAGTGCAATTTTCTCCGGGTCGCAATATTTTTCATACTTTTTTCAAGCTTTTCCGACGCCGGAGAGCCGGTCTCCCGGATTCCAAAAAGCCGGCTCTCTATCGCCTTTTTCAGCCTTCCCTTGGTGCTTCCCGCTCCGCCAGAAATTTCCCGGCATCGGCAAGGAACTGCTCCACCACCGATTTGATGTCCACATTCTTGTCCCTCGAATTCTTTTTCAGGTGATATGTGAAATACGGGTTTTTCGGATCAGCGGTAAACGTCACCTTCTGACCGTATGCAGCCACCAGTTCCGGAATCTTCGCCACATCAATCCGTGCTTTCTCATAGAGAGTAAAACGGACACTCTCACCCTTCTGCGCCACTTCCGTAAAATAAAGCCGGTGCGCCATTGATTTGATTTTTGCAATGTAAAGCAGATTTTCCACGGACTTCGGCGGATCTCCGAAACGGTCGATCAGTTCCTCCGTCATCTCCTCCGTCTCCTCCTGCGTCTCAATATCTGCGATGCGTTTGTAGATGTCCAGTTTCTGCAGTTCGTTCGGAATATAACCCATCGGGATATAAGCGTCGATCACAATATCAATCGACGTGTCAAAGCTTTCCTCCACCGCGATGCCCTTCGCTTCCTTGACCGCTTCGTTTAGCATCTTGCAGTACAGATCATAGCCGACCGCTTCCATATGGCCGTGCTGCCGCTCGCCGAGCAGGCTGCCCGCTCCGCGGATCTCAAGATCGCGCATGGCAATCTTAAAGCCGCTTCCAAGCTCCGTGTACTCTTTGATTGCGGCAAGCCGCTTCTCTGCGACCTCCTTCAACATCTTATCCCGCTTATACATCAAAAAGGCATACGCTGTGCGGTTCGATCTGCCCACACGCCCGCGGAGCTGATACAGCTGGGAAAGGCCCATATTGTCCGCATCGTGGATAATCATCGTATTCACGTTTGAAATATCCAGTCCCAATGATCGTCGTGGATACAAGCACATCGATCTCGCCGTTGATAAACCGGTACATGATATTTTCCAGTTCGGTTTCCTTCATCTGTCCGTGCGCATATGCCACGTTCGCCTCCGGCACAAGCTCCGCAATCTTCGTCGCAACATCGGCGATCTCGCGCACTCTGTTGTATACAAAATACGCCTGCCCGCCGCGCGCCAGTTCCCTGGAGATTGCCTCCCTCACCAGTTCCTCATTGTACTACATCACATATGTCTGGATGGGCACACGGTCCATCGGCGGTTCTTCCAGCACGCTCATATCCCGGATACCGATGAGGCTCATGTGCAGCGTCCGCGGAATCGGCGTCGCGGTCAGTGTGAGAACATCGATGTTGGTCTTCAGCTGCTTGATTTTCTCCTTGTGCGCCACGCCGAAACGCTGCTCCTCGTCGATGATTAAAAGTCCCAGATCCTTGTAGACCACATCTTTGGACAGCAGCCGGTGCGTGCCGATGATGATGTCCACCTGCCCCTTTTTCAGCTTTTCGATCGTCTTTTTCTGCTCCGCGCTGCTTCTGAACCGGCAGAGCAGATCAATGTTGACTGGAAAATCTTTCATGCGCTGCACAAAGTTGTTGTAATGCTGCTGGGCGAGGATCGTCGTCGGCACCAGAAATGCCACCTGTTTGCCGTCCTGCACCGCCTTAAACGCCGCACGGATCGCAATTTCCGTCTTTCCGTATCCGACGTCGCCGCAGATCAGACGATCCATAATCTTCGTGCTCTCCATGTCCGCCTTGGTCGCCGCAATGGCAAGATCCTGGTCTTCCGTCTCCTCAAACGGGAACATCTCCTCGAACTCTTTCTGCCACACAGTGTCCGGTCCGAACGCAAATCCCTGTTCATTCTGGCGCACTGCGTAAAGCTTCACGAGGTCTTCGGCGATCTCCTTGACCGCTCCCCTGACTCTCGACTTGGTCTTGTTCCACTCCTGTCCGCCAAGCTTGTTTAACTTCGGCTTTTTCGCCCCCGCGCCCGCATATTTCTGGATCTGCTCCAGCTGCGTCGCCAGAATGTAGAGATTGCCCCCGCCTGCATACTCGATCTTGATGTAATCCTTCTCGGTCTTATCCACCTCGATCTTCTCAATGCCGCGGTAGATGCCCAGTCCATGGCTCTCATGCACCACGTAGTCACCGATGTTCAGATCCGTAAAGCTTGCAATCTTCTCTCCCTCATAGATGCGCTTGCGCTTCTTTTTCTTCTTCTCGCCGCCGAAAATATCGCTCTCGGAGATCACAACAAACTTCAGCATCGGATACTCATATCCTTTTTTTATCTTGCCGTAACCCGTCATGATCTCGCCGGACTTTACCTCGTGATCGTAGTCTTCCGAATAAAAAGCGTTCAGCCCCTCCGCCATCAGATCATCCGCCAGACGCTTCGCACGCGTTCTCGATCCCGACAGCAGGATCACCTGATATCCGTTCTTTTTGTAGCGCTCCAGATCCTTTACCAGAAGTTCAAAGCTGTTGTTGTACGGATTGACCGTCTTAGACTGGATATTCAGATGTGTCCCGATCTCCAGATGCGGATTCTTAAGGTCGAGTGCCACCAGCGAGATGCATCTGCGCCCCGCAAGTTTTCCAAGAATCTCCTTGCAGGTAAAAAGTTCCCGCATCTGTCCCGGCAGTAGATACCCTTTTTCCAGGCGCTGCTTCATGCTCTCCGAAAATTCGGTCTCCGTCGCCATTCCTCTCTCAATGCTCCGCGGTGTCTCATCCAGAAACACCAGCGTATCCTGTTTTCCAAAATAATCGAGCAAAGAGACTCGTTCCTCGCAAAAATAGGACAGGTAGGCGTCCAGCCCGGCAGAGAGCCCCAGCTCCCCGGCTTCCTCCGCCACCTGGTCCGCCGCAGACTTGACGCGGTACGCCTCCTCGGTCTTCATCTCCCCGCGGAGCTTTTCCGAAACCTGCTTTGCTTCTGCCAGAATGCGCGCAATACCGGCGTCGCGCTCCTCTTTGGTCAGCACCAGTTCGCACGCCGGATAGATGTGGACCTCATCCAGATTCTCGATCGACCGCTGGCTTTCCGCATCGAATGAGCGGATTGAATCGACCTCATCATCCCACAGTTCAATCCGGAACGGATTCTCCTCCGTCAGCGGGAAAATGTCAATGATTCCGCCGCGCACGGAGAATTCACCGCTTGTCTGCACCTGATAATTCTTCTCGTAGCCCAGTTCCGCCAGGTGCCTTGTAAACTGCTCCAGATCGATCACGTCCCCGACCGCCACTTTCCGCACCGCACTGATAAACTGATCTGGCGACGGCATCGGATTCATCAGCCCGTCAAACGTCGTTACAATTGTGCACGAGCGCTTTTCCGCCATCATCTTGAGGGCATTGATACGCTCCGCTGTCAGCACATTTCCCCGGATATCCGACTGGTAAAACAGAATATCCTTTGCCGGATAATAGGCAACGTTCGGATCAAAAAAGCGGTATTCCTCCGCCAGTTCCTTCGCTTTTTGTTCCTGAAACGTAACAATGATTCTGTTTCCAGAACCATTGCCAATGCTGTACATCATATGTGGTTTGGCTGCATCGATACAGCCGGAAATCTGAATGACGCCGGATAGCTTCGGCAGTGCCGCCTCCAGGTCTTCAAATTCTTTCAGCCCCTGCATGGGCTGTGTGAATGTCTTCATGACTGACTCTCCCGCTTTTTCCTGTTAAAATCATTCATTGCCTGATCAATCTCATCCTCCAGGATCATCTCCACAGCCTTTACGGATTCCTTCACCGCTTCCTCAAATGCCGCGCGGTCTTCCTCACTCATGCGTCCGAGCACATGGTCCGCCAGATCCCATCCCGCCGGCTTTTCGCCGACGCCCACCTTAATCCGCTTAAAGTTCTCCGTCCCGGTCATTGCAATAATGTTCTTGATTCCATTATGCCCGCCGGCGCTCCCTTTTTTGCGGATACGGATGTTCCCCGGCGCCAGGCTGATGTCGTCAAAAATGACAAGAAGCTCCTCCTCGGGATCGATCTTATAATAATGTAAAAGTTCCGCCACGCTCTCGCCGCTTAAGTTCATAAATGTCTGCGGTTTTGCCAGAATCACCTTCTGTCCGCCGATCATCCCTTTGCCGAAAAGCGCCTTGTGTCCGCTTTCGCTGATACTGATATTATATTTTTCCGCAAGGGCATCCATGACATCAAATCCCGCATTATGGCGTGTATGCTCATACTGCCTGCCCGGATTCCCCAGACCTACGATCAAAAACATCGCTATCTCCTGTTCTTTGCTTTGTTGCCTGCGATTCTCCGCCGGATCACGACTGCTGCAGCCGCAAGCTGCTCCTGATCGTTGACCCCTGTGATATCCTCCGGGTCATCCAGCGCATACGCATCCACCTTCAGTCCCTTTTCCTTAATAATTGTGAGCGTATCCGGCAGATAGTATTCACCCTGCGCATTATTCGGCTGAATCAGATCCAACGCCTCACGCAGCTCCTTCGTATCAAAAATATACATACCTGAGTTGATCTCGCGGGATGCCAGTTCCGCCTCCGTCGCATCCTTGTGCTCCACGCTCTTCACAAAATTGCCGTCTGCGTCGCGGATAATTCTGCCGTATCCGGTCGGATCCTCGACCATCGCTGAGAGCACTGTCACTGTATTTCCACTCGCAATGTGATGCTCCCTTAATTTCTTTAAGGTCTCTGCCGTGATAAGAGGGGTATCTCCAAACAGAATCAGTGTCTGTCCTTCCTCCCCGAGAAAGTCCTTTGCACACCGCACCGCATGACCGGTCCCCAGCTGCTGCTCCTGTAATACAAACTTTACGTCCTTGTGCGAAATGCTCTCCCGCACGATCTCGTATTTGTAGCCGACCACAAGGCAGATCTCACCGGCGCCGGCTCCCTCTGCCGCCTCAATCGCATAATCTACCAGACATTTTCCCTCTATGGTATGAACCACCTTCGGCAGATCCGACTTCATTCGTGTCCCTTTTCCCGCTGCAAGTATCACTGCTTTTAACTGACTCATCATACTCCTCCTGCCATCTATTGTAATTGACGATTTCTGCTGTCTTTTGTTTGATCTTGTCACAGTTCACGTTTCATTTTACCTTAGTTTGCGGATTTTACAAGAGTTTTCTGCACCACTGCCTGATCCCTGCGCGTATAAACGAATGCGCACAGGCTTTACCTTCCCGTAAAACCTGTGCGCATTTATTTTCCTGGGTAAGCTGCCATCCGGCTTCTTCCCGGTATTATTCCTCAGCAGCCATTGTCTCCTGGTATTTCTGAAGGATCAGAGTCTGTATCCGCTCTCTTGTGTCCGAATTGATCGGATGAGCGATGTCGCGGTATTCCCCGTCCGCGGCCTTTCTGCTCGGCATTGCGATGAACAATCCCTTGTCTCCCTCGATCACCTTGATGTCGTGTACCACGAACTCTTCATCGATGGTGATGGACACCACCGCTTTCATCTTGCCTTCCTTCTCGACTTTTCTGATTCTCACGTCCGTAATCTGCATAGATTCTGTCCCCCTTTAGTCCCTTCTCTACAGTACATACCTTTCGTTGTTCTCGGATACAATCTTGATACCGTTGTCGCCGCAGTAATAGGTGTTCGCCTTGAGTGTATCACGGCTCTCGACAATGCAGTTCTCAATATGTGTATTGTCGCCGATATAAACATCATTCAGAATGATGGAATTCTTAATCACACAATTCTTCCCGACAAATACCTTCTTGAACAGGATCGAATTCTCCACCTTGCTGTTGACGATGCATCCGCTGGCGATTAAGCTGTTGCGCACATCGGAACCGATATTGTATTTTGCAGGCGGGAGATCATCCACTTTGGAGTAAATCTTCGGCTCATCATGGAAAAAGTATTTCCGCACCTCCGGTTTTAAGAAATCCATGTTCGTCTGATAGTAGGATTCTACGGTCGCAATATTGCTCCAGTATTCTTTCATCTTATAACCATAGATCTGTTTCATATTCTTATAGCGGATCAGAATATCCGTCACAAAATCCCAGCGTTCTTCCGCTGCGCTGCGCTCTAGCATCTCAATGAGCTGTCTTCTGCGCACGATATAGATTCCGGTCGATACCGTGTTCGACTTGGATACCATCGGTTTTTCCTCGAACTCTACAATCTTGGAATCTTCATTCATCCGGACCACGCCGTATCTGCTGACATCCTCTCCCGGCGCCATATCCTTGCATACCACCGTAATGTCTGCCTTCTTCTCAATGTGGTAATCAAGTACCTTATTATAATCCAGCTTGTAAATGCAGTCACCGCTCGTGATAATGACATATGGCTCGTGGCGCTTCTTCAAGAAATTGATGTTCTGATACATGGCATCCGCTGTTCCGCGGTACCACCAGCTGTTATCCACGGTTACTGTAGGATTGAATACAAACAATCCGCCCTGTTTGCGCCCGAAATCCCACCACTTGGAGGAGCTCAGATGCTCGTTTAACGATCTCGCACTGTACTGTGTCAGAACCGCAACAGTCTGCACATGGGAGTTGCTCATGTTGCTGAGTGCGAAATCAATGCTTCGATAGCTTCCGCCGATCGGCATTGCCGCAATCGCCCTCTTGTTGGATAATTCCTGCATACGGCTGTTATTACCACCAGCTAAAATAATTCCTATTGCCTTCATACCGAGTCACCTGCCTTAATGATTACTTCACCGCTCTCAAGAATTCCGTTCGGGTAATCTTCCTTGTCCGTCGTACCGGAAATTGCCGTGTTCTTTCCTCTCTTAACACCGTCCGGTATCACACTGTCTTCTCCGACCGTCACCAGACCAAAGGAATAGATGCTCGCATTGAGCTTATTCGGTGCCTCTTCTCCAATGCCAAGCTCGGTGTTCGCTCCCACCTGGCAGTTCTCTGCTATAATTGATTTATCGATGATAGCATTCTCGCCAATCGTTGTTCCTTTCATCACAATGGAATCCCGGATCACTGCCCCCCTGCCGATCGTGACGCCCGGTCCGATCACGGAACTATGTACCTCGCCGTATACCTCGGTTCCTTCACCGATGATGCTCTTCTCCACAACGGAATCCGCGGAGAGATACTGTGGCTCGATAATATCACTCTTCGTGTAGATCTTCCAGTATTCCTCGTACAGATTGAACTCCGGAATCAGGTCGATGAGCTCCATATTTGCTTCCCAGTAGGAGCCGAGTGTACCGACATCCTTCCAGTAGCCGTTGTATTCATATGCAAAGAGACGTTTTCCATTCTCGTGGCAATACGGGATGATATGCTTACCAAAATCACATCCGCTCTGATCCTTCATGGCATAGAGCGCTTCTTTTAAGGTATCCCAGCTGAAAATATAGATACCCATGGACGCCAGATTGCTGCGCGGCTTTTCCGGCTTCTCTTCAAAATACATGATCTTCTTGCTCTCATCTGCGATCACGATACCAAAACGGCTTGCCTCCTCAATCGGCACCGGCATCGTGGCAATCGTCACATCCGCATGATTCTCCTTATGGAAATCAAGCATAACCTCATAATCCATCTTATAAATATGATCCCCGGATAAGATCAGCACATACTCCGGATGATACTGCTCCATATAATTCATGTTCTGGAATATTGCGTTTGCCGTTCCGGAATACCACTCGCTGTTATCGCTCTTCTCATAAGGCGGTAACACCGTCACTCCCCCGCTGTTACGGTCCAGATCCCACGGAATACCGATTCCGATATGGGTATTCAGACGCAATGGCTGATACTGGGTCAGAACTCCGACCGTATCAATTCCGGAATTGATGCAGTTACTCAGAGGGAAATCGATAATGCGGTACTTTCCTCCGAACGCAACTGCAGGTTTGGCAACCTTCGCTGTAAGCACTCCCAGGCGGCTGCCCTGGCCTCCAGCTAATAGCATGGCTATCATTTCTTTTCGAATCACGTCAATCACCTCTCGTCTTTCTAGTCAGTCTATTTCTCTTTGCACTTATAATTATAACATAATCGTCCACCCATGTACATCATTTTTCACAAATTTACCAGCGCATTTTTCTATTTTTTGACATTTTCGCCAAATCTTTTTTCTTTCTACACTCTTCTTTCACTTTCTGTCGAAAATATTTTATCCCAAAAGAATTTGCAAATCAGTAAGATAAGGTTATAATGAACTTTATCATAGAAAGAAAAACAGGCAGGTAAAATTATAATGTATAAAATCAATTTTAAAGAACCCATACATATCCATTTTATCGGGATCGGCGGCATCAGCATGAGCGGACTTGCCGAGATTCTCTCCGAAGAGCATTTTACGGTATCCGGATCCGACGCAAAGGAATCCGATCTGACCAGACACTTAGAGCATCTCGGCATCAAGGTTTACTACGGTCAGACAGCTGCAAACATCACGGATGATATTGATCTTGTCGTCTACACCGCCGCCATCCACGAGGACAATCCGGAATTCGCCTGTGCGCGCGAAAAGGGAATTCCGATGATGCCGCGCGCAGAGCTGCTCGGACAGATCATGGACAATTACCGCAACTCCATCGCGGTGGCAGGCACCCACGGCAAGACGACCACGACATCCATGATCAGCCAGATCCTTCTTGCAGCCAAGTGCGACCCGACCATCACGGTCGGCGGCATTTTAAAAGCGCTCGACGGCAACCTGCGGGTAGGCAAGTCCGATTTCTTCCTGTCGGAAGCGTGCG
>PVMN01004190.1_pt1 | contig 10076 bp, 8 predicted proteins | sample 1853401 | NCBI WGS metagenome assembly PVMN01 (sample SAMN08533510, study PRJNA380276) | Human gut metagenome, whole genome shotgun sequencing project.
GGTCAGGCTCGTAAGAGCCTGTGGATCGAAACATGCGCCGTGCAGTATACGCACCGCTTGCATACCGGTCAGGCTCGTAAGAGCCTGTGGATCGAAACCATGCGCAACATGGTCCCATCTTTCGGATACGTCGGTCAGGCTCGTAAGAGCCTGTGGATCGAAACCTTCGTATAACGCTTGGATCGAGTTCGATATTGCAAGGTCAGGCTCGTAAGAGCCTGTGGATCGAAACCCGCCTATCGCAAGTTCCATCGACCAGGAGCTTTGGTCAGGCTCGTAAGAGCCTGTGGATCGAAACTTCAACTACTGCCACGCGCTCTGTAAGCCGTTCCACGGTCAGGCTCGTAAGAGCCTGTGGATCGAAACAATGGGGCGAGGCGGGAATGAAGCTGGGAATACCGGTCAGGCTCGTAAGAGCCTGTGGATCGAAACCAATCTGGCAGGCCGTAGCCCAAAATACGGGAGTGGTCAGGCTCGTAAGAGCCTGTGGATCGAAACCATTCTACAACACCATTTGCAAAGCTTGACGCATCGGTCAGGCTCGTAAGAGCCTGTGGATCGAAACTATCTTATATCAAATAAATGGCGATCTGAAAATTGGTCAGGCTCGTAAGAGCCTGTGGATCGAAACGCCTTGGCAAGGCATTTCTATTTTTGTCTATAACGGTCAGGCTCGTAAGAGCCTGTGGATCGAAACCGAGTACATATCATGAGAATTTTAGTAGCCTGCGGGTCAGGCTCGTAAGAGCCTGTGGATCGAAACGCCGTATCCGTGTAGTTATAGTCGCTGTTCAGGTGGTCAGGCTCGTAAGAGCCTGTGGATCGAAACAGACAGTCCACGGCCAACATCAGGAGCATGGTAGGTCAGGCTCGTAAGAGCCTGTGGATCGAAACATAAAAGGTTATTAAAAAAGACGGCTGCTTAAAGGTCAGGCTCGTAAGAGCCTGTGGATCGAAACAAATATCTTGGTTATGTCGTTTGCGATATTGTCGGGTCAGGCTCGTAAGAGCCTGTGGATCGAAACTATTTTTGAAAGTAAGTAACCTATAACGTCTAATGGTCAGGCTCGTAAGAGCCTGTGGATCGAAACGTGTACCTTCTGCTGATAGGCAAGCGGTGTCTGTTGGTCAGGCTCGTAAGAGCCTGTGGATCGAAACCACAACGCCGTTTGAAAATGTAGCAGCATCCATAGGTCAGGCTCGTAAGAGCCTGTGGATCGAAACAATTAATTTATCTTAATGCCAGTACACTGTTCAAAGGTCAGGCTCGTAAGAGCCTGTGGATCGAAACCTTTAACCGGTGTGGCGCCGCTTGTAGTCTTTGCGGTCAGGCTCGTAAGAGCCTGTGGATCGAAACACATAACGATTACCCATCTTGTCTTTTCTGACACTGGTCAGGCTCGTAAGAGCCTGTGGATCGAAACAAGTCCATGAACCGATTCCAGAAAATGGGGATTATGGTCAGGCTCGTAAGAGCCTGTGGATCGAAACTTTTTCCATGTCGGAGGTCCGCGGACTGACGAAATGGTCAGGCTCGTAAGAGCCTGTGGATCGAAACACCATTGAAGTCTACATTATAGAAGATTGTATGGGGTCAGGCTCGTAAGAGCCTGTGGATCGAAACAGAAAAACAAATGATAGATTTAGAGGAGGAATATGGTCAGGCTCGTAAGAGCCTGTGGATCGAAACTGTGGCAATCTGTGCATAACATGTCAGTGTCGTAGGTCAGGCTCGTAAGAGCCTGTGGATCGAAACTGTTAATTCTTTGATTTCATCATCTGTTATCGTTGGTCAGGCTCGTAAGAGCCTGTGGATCGAAACGTACAAGGTATAGGGCTGATTAAATGTAGTTGCGGGTCAGGCTCGTAAGAGCCTGTGGATCGAAACATTTTTATCTTTCTTTCGTTTTTCAAATGCAGTAGGTCAGGCTCGTAAGAGCCTGTGGATCGAAACTTGTATAATTGATTATAGTAAGGCATAATTTCGTTGGTCAGGCTCGTAAGAGCCTGTGGATCGAAACCGGCAAGACTAAACCCCATGCACTTACCATTGCGGTCAGGCTCGTAAGAGCCTGTGGATCGAAACGACATCTGGACTGCCTGTAAAATAGCAGTGGTCCGGTCAGGCTCGTAAGAGCCTGTGGATCGAAACTTTAAATGTTCCAGTGCCGTCCTGACATTTTTTGGTCAGGCTCGTAAGAGCCTGTGGATCGAAACATCTTACTTGACATATGTATTATTTCATCACTTCGGTCAGGCTCGTAAGAGCCTGTGGATCGAAACCAGTTCTCCATACTCGGTCTGACGTTCCATTACCGGTCAGGCTCGTAAGAGCCTGTGGATCGAAACCAATGCGATATTACTATCCATATGCCGCGAATTTGGTCAGGCTCGTAAGAGCCTGTGGATCGAAACACATTCCGGGAGTATGCGTGAGAGCGAAAGGCGCGGTCAGGCTCGTAAGAGCCTGTGGATCGAAACAGGCTGTCCATATTTACGTAGAATAATGTTGTGTGGTCAGGCTCGTAAGAGCCTGTGGATCGAAACCCATCACCGGCCGCTGCCAATACGCCCCCATGAGGGTCAGGCTCGTAAGAGCCTGTGGATCGAAACCTTGCACAATTCCGACACAAAATTAGGGTCGAGGGTCAGGCTCGTAAGAGCCTGTGGATCGAAACCAGATGCCAGCCCCTGGCTCCCCGGATATCTGCTGGTCAGGCTCGTAAGAGCCTGTGGATCGAAACCACATCGCCCGGATCATGCTGTTCCTCGACAGACCGGTCAGGCTCGTAAGAGCCTGTGGATCGAAACTGGCCGGATAACAGTCAATTATTTTACCGTCTTTGGTCAGGCTCGTAAGAGCCTGTGGATCGAAACTCCGTCTTTTATAATTTCAACTACTGCCATGTGGTGGTCAGGCTCGTAAGAGCCTGTGGATCGAAACAAAGAGGCACGGTTGCAACGTCATAGCAGGATAAAGGGTCAGGCTCGTAAGAGCCTGTGGATCGAAACCTGGCAGCCAGTGCAGGAGGCAGAAGAGCTGTACGGTCAGGCTCGTAAGAGCCTGTGGATCGAAACCGGCGGAATTACATTGAACGTCGCTGGCAAGGTTGGTCAGGCTCGTAAGAGCCTGTGGATCGAAACTATGCCGGGACCGGAATAAGGGATATACGGGAAAAGGGTCAGGCTCGTAAGAGCCTGTGGATCGAAACTATACGTACATAATCAAATTTACCAAAGTTACGGGTCAGGCTCGTAAGAGCCTGTGGATCGAAACCTCTAATTGTAAAAAGGCCCGGGATTCCCCCGGGGCGGTCAGGCTCGTAAGAGCCTGTGGATCGAAACATCCATGCAGGAACCGGGAGTTGGTTGGCCAGCAGGTCAGGCTCGTAAGAGCCTGTGGATCGAAACCGTGAAGGTTTCAGGATACTGCGCTGTTGGTATCGGTCAGGCTCGTAAGAGCCTGTGGATCGAAACATTGACCATTCAAACAGGTTTTTACACTTTTGTGGGGTCAGGCTCGTAAGAGCCTGTGGATCGAAACTTGTCAAAATTGAAGGAGGAAGGCAACATATTTTGGTCAGGCTCGTAAGAGCCTGTGGATCGAAACAATAACCTATATGGGAAGTTAGCCAGCAGTACAGGGTCAGGCTCGTAAGAGCCTGTGGATCGAAACAAACCGAAGTGCTGGTAAGACTACTTTTTTCAATGGTCAGGCTCGTAAGAGCCTGTGGATTGAGGTTTTATTGGCGCAAAGAGATGTGGATTCCAGTGATAAGAGATCGGCAGATGAAATCTGTCAGCAGGAACTGAAGAATGCTGTCTGCATCACACTTAAGGAAAAGGGGAGTCTTATGAAAAATGTGATCCGGACGATGGGGTATGCCCGAAGCAGTACTTCCTTAGTGGAGGCTGCTGAAAAGGGGATGAAGTATGGAAGGAAGACAGGGGAGATTGTGCAGGATGAAGAGAAGCGGTTTAGTCTGGGAAATTGACAATCTTGCTAAACTGAAAAGTGCAGTTCGCTAAGGAAGAATGATACCCGGTGTCAGAAAATAGTTTGGAGAAACTGAGTAACAACAACAGCAAAAACAATCATTCATAGCGATTAAATCACCAGAAGAATTTACCTGCACATTAGGAAATGATTAATAAATTCTTTAGCATTCAATAATACAATAATTCAAAAGATTTATTATAATGTTAGAGGAGATAAAAATCATGGAACGTGAAGTGTATAAGCCGGATTGGGTATAGAGTTAAGGAGGCATCATGAAAGGATTTAAACGACAGAATCAGTTATTTTCTCTCTGTGGATTGAATTGTGGACTTTGTCCCATGTTTTTGAATAAAAACTGCCCCGGCTGCGGGGGCGGTGAAGGAAACCAGACATGCAAAATTGCAAGATGCAGCATTGAGCATGATGGAGTAGAATACTGCTTTCAGTGCGGTGAATATCCTTGTGAAAAATATGAGCATATTGACGATTTTGATTCCTTTATAACGCACCGCCAACGAAAGGCTGATTTAAAAAAGGCCAAGCTGTCAGGAGTGGAAGCTTATAATAAGGAACAACAAGAGAAGGTAAGAATACTGGATATTCTCCTGTCCGGATACAATGACGGACGGAAAAAGACACTCTTTTGTGTAGCTGTAAATCTTTTGGAATTACAAGAGCTGCAAGAAGTACTTAGAGAGATTGATAATAGACCTGACATAAAGATGTTGACACTCAAAGAAAAAAGTGCTTTTGTTGCAGGACTGCTTCAAGATACAGCATCTAATAGAGGGATTGATCTGAAACTGCACAAAAAAAAGCGGTGATAGGAAGCTCTCATTTTTTGTCAGTGACAAACCAAAATAAAAAGGGATTGAGAATAGCAAAAATGAAAGGTAAATTCATATGAAGTACACGTGTATGCTTATATCGGTAGCCGACATTAATGCCGCGAGAAATTTTTATGAGGATTTGTTCAGATTGGAAGTATTTCAGGATTACGGAAGAAACATTGCTTTTACCTGCGGCCTGGCATTGCAGCAGGATTTTGACTGGCTGGTGAACCTGCCGAAAGAAAAGGTATTAAATAAATCCAACAATGCAGAAATCGTCTTTGAAGAACAGGATTTTGATGGTTTTCTGAATAAGTTGAAAGAATATCCTGACATTGAGTATTTGGGAGAAGTGCTCGAGCATAGCTGGGGCCAGCGGGTGATTCGGTTTTATGATTTAGACGGACATATCATAGAAGTTGGCGAGGATATGAAAATGGTGATAAAACGTTTTCTTGCTTCCGGTATGAATATGGAAGAAATCGCTGTGAAAATGGACGCTTCCGTGGAGGACTTAACGAAACTTTTGAATCATTAAAATGTCCATTTTCCTGTAAGGTTTTCATAGGGATATATTATACGTGGGAGGTGTCGGAGCAAATGAAACAATATATTGCATTTTTGCGTGGTATCAATATAAGCGGCAAAAATAAAGTGTCCATGGCAGAGTTAAAAGAAGGTTTTGAAAAACTTGATTTTGGAGATGTTAAGACATATTTGAACAGCGGAAATGTGATTTTTTCAGGTGACGAAGATGAGGATGAAACGTTTACAAATCAGATTGAGGTAATGATAAAAAAACGGTTTGGCTTGGATATTCCTGTTTTTGTCATAGCAAAAGAAAAACTTGAGAACATCTTGCATAATGCACCGGACTGGTGGGGGAACGGAAATAATGAAATTTATGACAATCTCATTTTCATTATTCCGCCGGCCACATTCGCAGAGGTATATAGTGAGATTGGAGAGCCTAGAGCGGAATTAGAAAAAATAAAGGAATACAAAGAAGTGATATTTTGGTCTTTCAGCCGAAAAGATTATCAAAAAACAAATTGGTGGTCTAAGACAGCAAGTGCAGCTATCAGCAGCAAATTAACGATAAGAATGGCAAATACTGTTAAAAAGACAGTTGGAATGTAATCGTTTTTGTTATAATTTGCAGGTAGGCAGAATAGCAGAGCAGAAAACAAAGAGGAAAAATTTATGTTTGCAGATGGTCGAAGCAAAAAAGTTGTTTTTATAGCACATTGTATATTAAATCAAAATTCAATATCTGACGGGACAGCCGTTTTTCCGGCAGCTTTTAAGGAGGTCATAAAAATTCTTCTTGATGCTGATATTGGCATTGTTCAAATGCCATGTCCTGAACTTTGCTGTTTGGGACTTAATAGAGGTAATAACAATGGCGCAGATGATCCTGTTGTCATTGAAAATACCCGCATTCGTAAGGAAATGCAAAAAGATGAAGCTCATAAATTATTAATGGCCCAAGTTGATTATGTAATGAAACAGATAACAGAATACAATGCCTATGGCTTTGAGATAACCGGAATCATTGGTGCAAATCGTTCGCCAAATTGTGGTGTGGAAACTACATCAGATTTTAATAAAGAGATAAGCGGGAAAGGGGTATTTATGAGCGAACTTAGTAATAGAATCAATGCGCTCAACTTGAATATTCCCATGTTAGGAATCAAAAACACTGATAACATTTTTAATCAACTAAAATCTATTATTAAGTAAAAACAAATTGGAATTTATCGGGCGGAACAACACATCATCAAAGAGACGGATACACGAATGATGAGTAAATGCTATATTCAATTTGCTGCATTGTTTCTTCTTGACTTTTACGCTGCGTCATAGTGTATGATGAAGAAAAATGAAAGGAATTAAATATATGAGAATTGTTTCTGTCCGTTCAGATGGTGTTTATTCAAAAATTATGAGCGCACCTTTTGACAGGAAAAATGATATCTACCGTTATGAACTGATGAAGCCTTTTGAAAAAAAGTGGGCTTGTTACAGTGTGCCAATGAAAGCTGCAGCACGTAATGGCTATGATGTCATTATGGCAAGCGGAATGCTTGGACATATGGCGCCAACCGCTGTTGATGAAAAGCAAAAGCATAATATTGAACTGATTTCAGACAATGCGCTTTGGAAAAGATGTGAATTGTCAATTCAAAACTCATTAAACTGCTTTATTGAGCATGGAGTAAAATTACCTGTTCAAGAGTATATGTTTACCATTTTGCTTGCAAATCCAGAAAGCCCATACACTGTGTTAAATGATGGCTATTGCGGAGATGGAGGTATTCCGGGATATATTTTTGTTTGGCTAACTCCAAATGAATACACATTAAATCATCTTCATGTTGCTTTAGCACATGAAACAAACCATAATGTGCGGTTTCAATTTATCAAGTGGAAAAATGACATTACACTCGGTGAAATGATGGTCAGTGAAGGATTAGCTGAAAACTTTGCAACTCAAATGTATGGTGAGGATAAAGCGGGGCCTTGGGTTACTAAAACCGATATGGTAACCTTAAATGAGTATATTAAGCCAATCATTCACGATGGTTTAGATGTTCAAGGGCTTGAAAACCTCAATGCCTATTTGTATGGCGATGAAATGGCTGCTTTGCAAAATTACGCTCCTGTTGGTTTACCTTACTGCGCAGGCTATGCTTGCGGCTATCATTTGGTTAAGCATTATTTGAACAAAACAGGGAAAAGCATTGCAGAAGCGACTATATTACCTGCGAGTGAAATCTTAGATTGTGTGGAGGACTTTTGGAACCAATAAAATATAATTTGGAGTTTTACAACAAGCATGCGAATTCCACTGGCGGTTTTGAATTTATTTTCAGGCCGCCTTTTTCTTTTTATAAACTAAGGCTCCAGCCAAACAGTTCGGGCTTTAATATCACATTTCTCCAACATAATTATAATTATGTGTATCTTAGGAAATAATTAATCATTTATCCATTATATATAAACACATTAGTGTCACGGATCCGGTATAATGTATATGATTTAATCTGAAAGGAGTGTCATGCTTTGCTTGAAAAAATACTTGTTGTTGATGATGAGAAAGAAATTGCGGATCTGATCGAAGTATATCTTCAAAATGAAAATATGGATGTATATAAGTTTTATTCAGGGGAGGAAGCGCTTGTCTGTATTGGGAGTACAGACTTTGACTTGGCTATATTGGATATTATGCTTCCGGATATCAGCGGACTTTCGATATGTCAGTCCATCCGAAGTAAGGAGTACACATATCCGGTAATCATGCTTACGGCTAAGGATGGAGAGACGGATAAAATTACCGGGCTTACACTCGGTGCAGATGATTATATTACAAAACCGTTCCTGCCCCTTGAGCTGGTAGCAAGGGTAAAGGCCCAGCTACGCCGTTACAAGAAATATAATGCGGGCTCAGCGGTTCCGGCAGCAGATGAAATCTTCAAATATGCCGGATTGACGATGAACATTAAGACATATGAATGCCGGCTTAATGGAGAGGCGCTGTCACTGACTCCTACGGAATTTTCCATACTAAGAATTCTTTTAGAGCGCAGGTGCAGTGTCGTCAGTGCCGAAGAATTATTCCATGAAGTCTGGCAGGAAGAATATTATACCAAGAGTAACAATACAATTACCGTACACATCCGCCATCTTCGTGAGAAGATGAAGGATACCGGGGAAAATCCCAGATATATAAAAACGGTTTGGGGGGTTGGATATAAAATTGGGGAAATTTAAAAAAACAAAATATAACTATTCAAAGCTCGGCCGTATTACATTTATCAGAGGATTATGGATTACCATGGGAGCAGTTGCTGCAGTCTTTGCCCTGCGGATGCTGACGCGTGGACACTTGGCAGACGCGATTGTCGGGACAGTTGCACGCAGTCTTTCAATCAGTGAGAAGGAAGCTGATTTGATATATTTCAAGATAGTGACTGTCAATATGCAGTTTATTCTTGCGTTAGTCATAATCATATTTGTTTTTTTGTTATTCCACATGCTTTTGGATACATATAAAAGATATTTTGATGAGGTAGTTGCAGGGATTGACAAGCTTATGGAAGAAAGGGCAGCGATTTCCCTGTCTCCGGAACTGGAGAGTGTGGAGCATAAACTGGCCGATGTAAAGCGGACACTTGCAGAACGGGCGGATAAGGCTAAGAGGGCGGAGCAGCAGAAGAATGATCTGGTGGTATATCTGGCTCATGATATCAAGACCCCACTGACATCTGTGATAGGATATCTCAGCCTTTTGGATGAAACACCGGATATGCCCGATGAGGAGAAAGCAAAATATATCCACACTGCATGGGAAAAGGCGAACCGGCTCAGGACTCTGGTTAATGAGTTTTTTGAGATTACCCGCAGTCACTCAGAAGCTCTTCCGCTTCAAAAGACAAAGGTTGATCTTTACTATATGATTGCACAGATTTCAGATGAATTGTATCCGCAGTTAAATGCATGTGGGAAAATCATAGAGAATCATGTAGATGAGGACATATCTGTATATGGAGATTCTGATAAGCTGGCCAGAGTATTTAATAATATCCTGAAAAATGCCATTTCTTATAGTGAGGAAAACAGCGTTATCAAAGTATCAGCCAGAGAACTTTCAGAATGGACTGTGATTCAATTTGAAAATGACGGGGAAATTCCGGAGGATAAGCTCAATGTGATTTTTGATAAATTCTGCCGTTTATGCAATGCGAGATTAAGTGAAACTGGAGGCTCCGGCCTCGGACTTGCTATTGCAAAAAATATTATTGTACTGCATGGCGGACAGATAAGGGCTGAAAGCAGTAATGGACGCACTGCTTTCATTATTGAAATCCCATCAGCATCATCCAAAATCCCTGTCACAGCATCTTAGCGATTTTAATACATCTGCCATTTCGATTGACCTGATAGAACAGGCGGGGAATCAGACGATTATATAATACATTAAAAAGGTGGTGAGCATTTTGAAAATTCGCAGTGAATTTACATGTCCGTTAGAATTGGTTCACGATATGGTAAAGGGTAAATGGAAACTTATTATAATTTTTAATTTGAGGAAAGGCTCTTGCTCATTTTCTGATTTGTTACATAGCATTGATGGAATAAGTCAAAAAATGCTTTTGGAGCAACTGAAAGAATTAAAACAGTTTGGCTTAGTCGGGAAAAAATCCTACGCTGGTTATCCTCTCAAAGTAGAATATTTTCTAACC
>PVMN01004205.1_pt1 | contig 10030 bp, 10 predicted proteins | sample 1853401 | NCBI WGS metagenome assembly PVMN01 (sample SAMN08533510, study PRJNA380276) | Human gut metagenome, whole genome shotgun sequencing project.
AGGCGGAGGACAAGGATATCAAGCTGAACTTGGCAATCACGGACACCCAGGAAAAGTTTTGCGTGCATCTGATTCACGGAGCTCTGTTAGTTTATCCAAAGATTCACGAAAAAGACGCCCGGGCGACACTGACGATGCCGCGAATGGGGCTGGCGGCCATGCTGACCCGCAATGGGGATCTGCAGGCAAAGCTGATTCAGATCGACGGCGATCCCCATTGTATCGCGGAGCTGACGGAGACCATCACCGATTTTGACAAACGCTTCGCGATCATCGAACCGTAGCGCGGAAATGAAAAGAAAACTTGGCGAGGACAGGAGGCCTTTCAAACAGCGAAGGCCGCCTGCCAACCAAGTTTTTTTTGTTCGCTTTCCAAGATTTTTAATATTCCAGAATCAAGGTTAGAGATCAACGCCCAGAACCCGCGCCAGATTGCCGCCCAGGATCCGCTGCTTTGCGTCTTCATCAATCGGCAGACGCAGGATTTCTTCGATCGCTTCCGTGATTTTTTCAGCGTTGTTGTAAGGAAAATCCAATCCGAACAGACACAGCTCATCGCTGGTCATGTGCAGCAGCGTCCGCACCTTCTCCTGGCCCAAATACCAGAAGCGGTTGCGGTCGTTGTCAAATACGCTCGTTAATCCGGCATAGACGTTGCATTTGCCGGTTTCTTCCGCGCGGTTGTTCAGGATGACGGCCAGCGCTTCGTTAAAGAAGCAATAGCCGCCGACGTGTTCCATCGAGAATTTCAAGTCCGGAAAATTCCAGGCGACCTCGTCAAACAGCAGCGGCTGATAATCCTTGATCCGATGCCAGTGCACGCCGGTATGAAACGACAGGAATAATCCCGCTTCTTGCGCGGCCGCATAAACCTGGAACGCTTCCGGTCCGTCGATCGCAAATTTCTGGAAGGCCGGATGCAGCTTGATGCCTTTCAATCCCAGTTCGCGGATTTCTCTGACCTGTCCGGCCAGATCCTGTCCATGGATGTCCACGACGCCGAAGCCCGTCAGCTCGGGATGGGCTTTTAGCTCTTCCGCCATCCACAGGTTTGGGTTATAGTCCAGACCCCATTCGTAAAACGGCGCGAAACAGACGCATTTCTCAATTCCTGTTTTATCCATGACTTCAAGCAAAGCGCTGACCGTTCCGTCTGCCCGCTGATCCTGGTGGAACACATGCGCATGATTGGCAAATATTTTCATAAACCGATTTCTCCTTCTGTTTAGATTATACAAGGCTGATGAAAAAAGAAAAGAGGAGGGAGGGGGAAAAGCGTCAATTCAAGATTGACATTCTTAATTTTTAGTAATACAGTTAATACAAATAGTACAGATGATACAGATTGGAGGCGGGAGCTTGTTTCTGATCAATACGCAAAGCAACGAACCGATTTACGAACAGATTAAACGTCAGATCGTCCGGTTCGTGGAAGCCGGCGTGCTGCAGCCGGATGAAAAGTTGATTTCGGTGCGCTCGCTGGCCCAGCAATTAAATATCAATCCCAACACCGTGCAGAAAGCCTATCAGGAACTGGAAGCGGAAGGCGTGCTGTATACGCTGCCGAAAAAAGGGGTGTTTGTCCGCGGCCGGCCTGCGAATGGAAAAGTTTGCGGTGTGGAAACGGAAGTCCGGCAGCTGCTGAAGTTATGCCGCACACTGAAGATCAGCACGGATGAGCTGATCGAAATCATAAGGAAGGAAGGGGAAAATAATGTTGATTGTTGACAAGATAACAAAGTCGATTCAAGCGAAGGAAATCGTCAAGGATTGCAGCCTGAGCGTGCAGGCCGGTCAGATCTGCGGTCTGGCGGGACCCAACGGTGCCGGGAAAACGACGCTGCTTAACTGCATCGCGGGCGTGCTGGTGCCGGAAGCGGGACGGATTGAACTAGATGGTAAAGATCTGATTCATGAACCGCTGAACCGGAAAGCGCTGTTTTTGATCAGCGAGGACTTTGACGAAGGTCAGTTTTTCACGATTCGTCAGATGAAGGAATTTTACAGTATGTTTTATCAGCTCGATGAGGAGGAGTTCGCGCAACATTTAAAGCATTTTCAGCTGGAAGAAAAGCTGCGGATCAACAGCCTGTCGAAAGGTCAGAAACGTCAGGCATTGTTTTCCATCGCGCTGAGTCTGGATCTGCGGTTATTGATGATCGACGAAGTGTTCGACGGTCTGGATTGGAACGTCCGGCGGTATCTCATGCGGTGTCTGACGGATAAGATCAGCGATGAATCGATGGGCGTGCTGTTGGTCTCGCACAGTTTAAAAGAGATCAAGGGAATTTGCGATCATTGTTTCTTGATGAAGGATCAGACAATCGTCGCTCAGCAGGATCTGCTTGAGAATCATCTGTTTCGTGTGCAGCTGGTGTTTCTCCAGGAGCGCGAGCTGGATTTTAAAACGTTGGAAATCGTTCAGATGGAGCAGATCGGAAAGTGCTGGAACGCCGTTGTGCGCGGAGAGGAACAGGCGATCCGCGGTGTGATTGCCGGGCTGTCCCCGGCGTTGGCCGACGTTCAGCCGCTCAGTCTGGAGGATTATTTCAGCCTGATGACAGATTCGACTTGGAAAGGGGATGAGGAGAATGACGGAGAAGTATTTTGAATATTTGATGAAGCAATCGCTGCCGCTGTTTGCGTTGATTTTGATTTTTGGACTGTTGTTCTCGCTCGGTTTTATCAATCCGGATAATCTTCCGGCCTATTTGGCCATCATATCGCTGGCGATTCCGTTTCTGTTTCAGTTCTGGCAGTTCCGGCGAAAAACGGCGTACACCTATGGGGCGCTGCCGATGGATCGAAAGAAATTTGTCATTGCCCGGATCGGCGTTGTTTTGTTTCTGGTGCTGGTTCCAGCGATCCTTCTTTTGTTGGCGGTGGTCGTTCGCGAGAGCATCTCTTTTACCTCGATGATCTCGCTGATGTTGAACTGGATCTGCCATCTGTTTCTGATGACTTCGCTGAATCTGTTGATTCTGAGCGTCTGCCATTCAGCGGCGGAAGGGATCATTGCGTTAGCCGGATATCTCTTGTTGCCGGTGATGATCCTTAATAATCTGTCTGATATCCTTCGTCAGCATCTTCTGTTTGGGTTTAACAGCCCTCAGTGGCTGGACTTTCTATCACCCTGGACCTTTGGATTCAGTAAGATGAGCGGCGACTTTCAGGCGTTTTTAACCGGCGTTTTTACGGGAGAACACTGGGATGGAATGGAATTAGGATTTGTCTTTCTGATCGGCATGGCGGCCCTGACGCTGACCCTGCGTTTAAGCCGGAAATTCCACAATGAAGGAGGCCGGGAAAGGCTTCCGCTCAGCAGGGGTGCTGCCGGTTTTATCCTCGGCTTATGCGTTTCTGCTGATGCTGAACTGCACGCAGGGTTTGCCGCGCAACCGCAGCTGGATTTTGATGGCGCTTCTGATGATTCTTGTTTATTTCGGCGGGCTGATGCTTTACCGGCAAAGCTTAAGACCGTCGCGTAAAGAGGTTGTTGGTTTTCTGGCGATGGGATTGATCGCGTGGGGGATGAACCTGGGGATTCGTCCGCTCTGTTACCGTCTTGAGAAACGAGAAATTCAAAAAATGAACGAAGTATCCATGGAATATTATTTATATAACGACAAGCGGATGATCCCCGAAAATTTGCTATGCAAGGTTGAAGTCGATCAGGTAAAGGATCCGTTAGTGCTGAATGAATTGCGGGGGTGGATGAAAACTTCGCTGGAAGGAGTTTATCGAGATGCCGGCTATTATGAAGATGATGACTGGAACGACGATGCTTCGCGGGCAATGCAGGTGCGTTTTCATGATTATAAAAATTTAACTTATTATAAGAATATCCCGGTGGATTTAATGCCAAGCAGCAAAGTCGTCCAGCTGTTTTATCAGCAGGATCTGCCGGAAGGCTGCCAATCTCGTTGATTGTAAAAATATATAAAAGTTCTAATTTTATAGTATGAGAAGATTCAGATCACTGAGCTGACAAACGCGTTTACAAATAAAACAGAGAGTTCATCCCTTCCCAAAGGAATACTCTCCGTTTTTCTGCTTTCTCTTGTCATGAAATAATCACAGCCTATCTCTGTTTTCGTCATCAAACTTTTCAGTTTTCTTTATTATCCATAGTGCATACGCAAGGGCAATTATCGATAATAGCGCAGTGGTGATTACGCTTTTTATGAACGAAGAATGATTTACGGAAAAAATACTTAAAGAATTAACGATTCCATGGGTAATGATGCAAGGCCAAAGACTTTTGCCTTTATAAAATAATATCGTAAACAAGAAGCCAATGGCGGTTGCATAACATATTTGCAATAGTGTGGAGATCAACGTTTTGCCATTCAGTAAGTTGATAATATGCCCCATACCGAATGTGATACTTGAAATAAAAATCGCCAGTTTTATATTATCCTTGCACAGGGCTTTAAATAGAAAACCACGAAAGATAATTTCCTCAATAAATCCGACACCAAGCATACTTATAGTAAAGAGAACAGTTTCTAGTATAGAAGTATTCCAGGCAATTCCATTCCATAAATTAACGCTTAGGATGAAAATCAGAGGAATAAAATACAGATAGTCGCTCAATTTTCCTTGAAAAGAACATAATCCGTAATACTCCCAAAGATTCAGCTTTTTAATAAAATATAAAAAAAACACAGTGAAGAGGATGCAAATGGGTGCAGTAATGATCTTTAGGATACCCAGCGAAGTGGAAAGGCTATCGGCTAAGCTGAGGGAAACCACGTAAGCCATGATCAATATCAGAGAAAAATTCAATTCATTTTTCTTATAGAATGGGTACATTCATTTTCTCCTTTCAATGTGTTAATGGCGCCTGCATAGATCAAACTCAAATCAGACAAAACAATTTGCTCGTCATACGCCATTTCGTTATTCGCAAACATACTGGCATATCCATGCGCCAATAAAAATAAGGAGCGAAAAATAATCTTTGCCTGTTCGGGATTAACCGCCGATTCTTCGCACAATATCGAAAGAATCGGCTGGAGTTCCTCTGCGTTAATCAGCTCAGTCATGTTTTTACCTGAAAATTCATTGGATTGAAACAGGAAACGAAACAGATTTTTTTCCTTTACCGCAAATTGAATATAATTCAAACCAATGTCTTTCATTGGATTATCGGTGTGAATATTCATGAGATAAGCGGAATGATAGGCATCGGCTTTGTCATACACAGCACTTTTCAATTCTTCTATGGTTTTGAAATGGTACATAACCGGCTGCGTGGAACAATTTAATTTATTTGATACAGTACGGGCGTTCACAGTTTCGATGCCGGTGTTTCTGATGATTTCAAAGGCTGCGTCAATAATCATGGATCGCGTAATTTTTGGCTTTGGCGGCATGGGCAAGATCTCCTTGTTATAACTCATGTTATATAACGAAAATTATAATTTAAAAAGCGAAGCTTGTCAATCGACTCCAAACAAAGCTGAATCTCTTTGCTCATCCTATGTTGGATGGTTGACTCCTGACGTAGCCCTTAACGCATTTAACCAATAAAAAAACTTCGTATGGGAAACGAAGTTTCTAAATTTAATATCAGCCAAGATATTTGATCGCCAACATGAATACGCCCAGAATAAATAGGACGACGCCGGTGACCTGATTGAGCTTTTTCGGTTCCGCCTTGTTGGCGAAGCGCGCGGCGATCATCGCGCCCAGATAGGTGAAGAAGACGCTGCTGATCAACGGGAACCACTGGATCGTGCCGCTGATCGCAAAATGACTGAGAGCGCCGGTTAAGGCGGTGAACGTCATGATGAACACGCTGGTGCCGACCGCTGTTTTTAAATCATAACCCAGCACGCTGACTAAGACCAGCAGCATCATCATGCCGCCGCCGGCGCCGATAAAGCCGCAGATCAGACCGATCAGGACGCCGCAGGCTAGCGATAACAATGCTTTCTGTTTCGCGGTGCGGTTCTGATTTTTGGGACTGGCGCTCATGACCGGCTTGACGATAAAGCGGATACCGAGGATCATCGTGATCCAGACGGAGAAGCTGCCCAGCGTCGTCTGCGGCACCAGCGAACCCAGCCAGCTGCCGACCATCGTAAAGATCACCGTCGAGATCATCATGATCAAACCGTTGCGGATGTCCAGATTCTTGTGTTTGTAATAAGTGAAGGCCGAAACAGCCGAGGCCAGCACGTCGGAGGCCAGCGAGATCCCGACGGCTTCATAAGCGTTGAAACCCAGCAAGGTCACCAGCATTGGCGTGATGACCGCGGCCGCCGACAAGCCTGCCAGTCCGGTCGCAATGCCCGCGCCTAATCCCGCGATCATCGTGACAATCAAAATAGTCAAATTCATAGATTCAGCTCCTTTAAATGGTTTATTTGTAAACTATTTATAAATTATAAAGAGCGGAGAAGGAATGTCAAGAGAAAATGTCTGTGATTGTTGACAAAGGCGATAATTTGTCAAAAAAACCGCTGAAGTTCAGCGGTTTTGACGTTGCGCAAGCGGAATATAATCAGCTAAGTCGCCGACGTATTTGCCGGCTGGCCGCACGATCTTGTCGCAATACAGCTTGTTTTCAATGTTGTGGGCAAGCCAGCCAACCATCCGGCTGGCGGCAAACAAGGGCGAGTAACAATCTTCCGGGATGTCCAGCATGGAATAGACCAGCCCGCTGTAAAAGTCGATGTTGCTGCTGACATGAATTCCTTTGCGGTGCAAGATGACCTGCTTTGCCAATTCTTCAGTGCGGCGGTAGAACTGATATAAGGGCGAAAGGTTTTTCTCCTGCGCCAGAATTTCAATCTGTGCTTTTAAGATTTCGCTGCGCGGGTCGGAAAGGGTATAGACGGCGTGGCCCATGCCATAGATCAAGCCTTTGCCGTCGAAGAACTGCTTATCCATGATCTGTTCCAAAATCCGGGTGATCTGTGCGTCGCTGGCGTCCAGCCCCAGCTGATTCAGAATCGCGTCCATCATCCGCCGGGCGGAGATGTTCGCTCCGCCATGGCGCGGACCCTTCAGCGAGCCTACGGAAGCCGCCATCGCGGAATAGATATCCGTACCGGTGGAAGCGACGACGATATTGGTAAATGTGGAATTGTTGCCGGAGCCATGATCGGCGTGCAGCACCATCATCAGATCCAGAATCTTTGCTTCCTGCGGGGTGAACTGTTGATCGGGTCTTAATAAGGACAGGATGTTCTCCGCGATCGACAGCTCAGGCTTCACCGGATGGACGATCAGACTCTTGTTTTCAAAGAAATGCGCTTTCGCGGCCATCGAGTAGCACAGGATCGCCGGCATTTTCGCCAGGATCGACAACCCCTGGTCCAGCGTGTTGGCAACCGAGATATCGTCAGCCAAAGGATCCTCTCCATACAACATCAACAAGGCCTTCTGGATCTGGTTCATCACGTTCATGCTTGGATAACGCAGAATGTTGGTCGCCAGAAAGCCTTCCGGCAGCGTGTAGCGTCCGCGCAGTTCAGCGGTAAACAGATCCAGCTCCGACCGGCTTGGCAGATGACCGAATAAAATCAGAAAGCACGTTTCTTCATAACCGCAGATCTGATCTTGATCGAGATTCCGGCACAGCTGGGTGATCGGAATCCCCCGGTAGTACAGCTCACCGCGATCGTCCACCTTTTTCCCGTCGATCAGCTTGTAGCCGACGACGTCCGCGATCCGAGTCAGACCGATCAAGACGCCGGTGCCGTCTTCATTGCGAAGGCCTTTCTTTACGTCATATTTTGTGTATAATTCATTGTCGATTTTATTTTCCGGGATCGATTCCTGGAAGATCTTCTGCAGCTGACTGTTCATGATTTCACCTCAATGGTTCTAGTTTACTACAAAAATGAAAGAAATGACACAAAAAAAGAAAACAATTTACTTTTCTGTGTAAAGACTTTCAAAAGCGGAAACGAGCTGATATAATAAAGTCTATGAAAGAAGGGGTTGGATGAAGACACTGGCGGAAAAAATTTTAGCGGCGCATTGCGTGGCGGGTGAGCTGAAGGCGGGCATGCCGATCGAAATCAAGATTGATCAGACGCTGACGCAGGATGCGACGGGGACGATGGCTTATTTACAATTTGAGGCGATGGGATGCGAGCGGGTCAAGACGGAATGCTCAGTGAGCTACGTCGATCACAACACGCTGCAGAACGGCTTTGAAAACGCCGATGATCATCAATATCTGCGCACGGTCGCGGATCGTTACGGCATTCTGTTCTCCCGGCCGGGCAACGGGATCTGCCATCAGGTGCAGTTGGAGCGGTTTGACAAACCGGGCAAGACGCTACTGGGTTCGGATTCCCATACACCGACCGCCGGGGCGATGGGAATGATCGCCATCGGCGCCGGCGGACTGGACGTGGCCTGCGCGATGGCGGGCATGCCGTTTTCCTTAACGATGCCGAAGATCGTCAACGTGCGGCTGATCCACCGGCTGCCGCATGGCGTTGGAGCGAAGGATATCATCCTGAAGGTTCTGTCGCTGATGAGCGTCAAAGGCGGCGTCGGCAAGATTCTGGAATATACCGGCGAAGGGCTTCTTGATTTAAGCGTACCGGAGCGCAGCACGATCTGCAACATGGGCGCGGAGCTGGGCGCGACGACGTCGCTGTTTCCCAGCGATGAGAATACCCGTGAGTTTTTAACCAAGCAGGGCCGTGCCGCTGACTTTCTTGAACTGAAGCCCGATGCGGACGCTGTGTATGATGAAGTGATCGAAATTGACTGCGCCGCGCTGAAACCGCTGGTTGCCTGTCCGCATTCCCCGGATTTAGTTAAGCCGGTCGAGGAGCTGGCGGGGTTGAAGGTCGATCAGGTCGCGATCGGTTCCTGTACGAATTCTTCGTTTACCGATTTGCTGGAGGTGGCCCGGATTCTCAAGGGCAAGACCGTTCATCCGGAAGTTTCACTGGTGATTTCCTTCGGCTCCAAGCAGGTGCTGCGGATGCTCAGCCGCTGCGGGGCGCTGGATGATCTGATCGCGGCCGGCGCGCGGGTACTGGAAGCAACGTGCGGACCGTGTATCGGAATGGGGCAGAGCCCGCAGTCGAACGGTGTCTCGCTGCGCACGTTCAACCGCAACTTCTATGGCCGCAGCGGCACGATGAGCGCGGGGATTTATCTTGTTTCCCCAGCGACTGCGGCCGCCAGTGCGATCGCCGGGGTTCTGTGCAGCGCGGAAACGATCGACTATGCCAAGCCGGAGATGCCGGACGCTTATCTGATCGACGACACGATGCTGATCCAGCCCAGCTGCGATCCGGCGGTGGAAATAAAACGCGGCCCGAACATCAAGCCGTATCCGGCCAAGGCCCCGTTAGCGGAAACGATTGAAGCGCAGGTCATGATCAAGGTCGGGGACAACATCACAACCGATCACATCATGCCGGCCGGAGCCAAAATTTTGCCGTACCGCAGCAACATCGAAAAGATCAGCGAGTTCTGTTACAGCCAGATCGATCCGCAATTCCATTACCGCTGTCTGCAGTATGGGGGCGGGTGGATTATCGCCGGGGAGAACTACGGGCAGGGCAGCTCGCGCGAACATGCCGCGCTGGCGCCGATGTATCTGAAGATCCAGGCGGTGATCGCCAAGAGCTATGCCCGGATTCATCGTCAGAATTTGATCAACGCCGGAATTGTGCCGCTGGTCTTTGAGCATTCGGACGACTATGAGCGAATTGCGATGCTCGATACGCTGGCGCTGGACTGCGGTAAGCTGGCGGAAGGCCAGCCGCTGACGATCACGGACGCGAAGGGCTTCTCCTTCACGGTCCAGCATCATTGCACTGCGCGGGAGCTGGAAATTCTGCGGGCCGGCGGTCTGCTGAACCTGATTAAAAGCAAGAACCAGAAAACTGAAGCATAACCTGAAAGCTGACGCAGGTCAGCTTTTTTGTATGTTTATCACCTCTTTGCGTCGCATGCTGGTGGTTTTATCGAGGGACCGCGCTTATTAACGCTCAATTGAAAAGTTAAGTTCCACTTCAGAAAGTGAAAAAAGAAAAGTGGAAAT
>PVMN01004213.1_pt1 | contig 9999 bp, 10 predicted proteins | sample 1853401 | NCBI WGS metagenome assembly PVMN01 (sample SAMN08533510, study PRJNA380276) | Human gut metagenome, whole genome shotgun sequencing project.
CAGTACACCTCTTCATCATCCCCTTCCAGCACGCAGGCGAAGACATCAAATATAGTAGACCACACAGGATCAACTAGCCGGCAAGACTTCGGAACACGGTAATCCGGTATCTTCAAGTAGAAACCATAAAAACAAAGACTGTCTTTGTGCAAACCATGCATAGAGGTATACGCCTTCCGCGTGCGGCTATGGAAAGTCTCCCCCACCCGCAGCAGCTCTATGCCGCCGTATGAAAAAACCACCGGACTCTCCTGATAAGTTCTGTTTGTCTTCAAATCGGTATAACAGTCACTCCCATCCTCTTTGGTGACAGAAAGAAGTTCTCCCTTCAGGAATCTCAATCTCCGGCAGCGGTCTGTTACCATCAGGGGAGTTCCGGAATCATCCACCACTCCTGTCCGGCCGTCCTCAAAACGGACAGCAGCCCGGTTTGCACAAATATCAAATACTTCCCGGTATTGAGGAATCACTGTGATTTTGTTCCCGCACCTCAAGCCCCACAAACCACTCTGCCGGTCATGACAGGCTTTCAAAGCAGTCCATTGTTCTTCACCGACTGGACCACCTCCTCCCAAACAAATCAAATCCCCGCTCCGAATAGCATCCAACAGACAGTTGTGAGTCATCACAATTTCCAGTCCTTCATTCCGTTTGCTATCTTCCGATAGCGAACAAGACACAGACAGCCCGTTGTTCTCCATCCGTGTCCGGGGCTGAGCATTTCCCGCCATCCGTCCTTCGAACATCGCCTCCCAGTCACGGTCACGGACAGGCAGACCGAATATCCGGTGCAATCCCACATTATCTATCAGCACACATGATTCCTTATTATCCGACTTCCGCAGCCCCCGTCCCACCTGTTGCAGGTATTTCGCCAACGAAAGCGTGGGACGTGCCAGCTGCACGAACTCCACATCGGGACAGTCAAACCCTTCAGAAAAAATATCCACATTGACCAACACGCTGATCTTTCCCCGCCTGAAATCCTCTACCAGTCTTCCACGTTCCAAAGCGGGAGTCTTGCTATCGATAGCAACAGACTCCACACCATGTAAGCTGTAATAGGCTGCAATCTGTCGGGCGTGTGCAATACTTACGGCATAGACAATTCCTTTCTTCCCGGCAGCATATCTTCGGACACTCTCGTACAATTGTCTAATGCCGGTTTCCCGATTTAACACCGCATTCATTTCCTTTACCTGATAATCCCCGTCCGCACCCCGTTTCTTCAACGAGTCAATCAGTCGCTGTTCGCTGCTGTTCGCACGGATGGACACATAGTCAAATGACGACAACCAGCCCTTTCCGATGAATTCCGCAATACTCCATGAGGTAATCAGGGTATCAAACAAATCCGTGAATCCTTTGCGGTTCAGCCGGCAGGGGGTAGCGGTCATACCCAATTTCCTCGACTCCGGATAACTCTTCCAAAGCTCCCGATAAGTTTCTGCCAGGGCATGATGTGCCTCGTCAATAACAATCAGTCCTGGAGAAACCTCCATCTCCCTCCGGTGACGAGACAACCATTGGATAGACATCACCTTCACCCGTCCGTCCTCTTTTCCCATTCCGTAGCGGGAAACGGTGTCTTCAATCTGCTCCACCAGTTCCCGGCGGTGCGCCACAATCCATACCCAGCTACCGGAACCACACAAGAGCTCCCTCACTATGGCAGCCAGCAGGTGTGTCTTTCCCGTGCCTGTAGGCATCTGTACCATCACACTCCGGTGAAGCTCCCACTCTTCAAAGAGCCTGAGCTTCATCTCCTGCTGATAGTCACGAAGACAATCGTTCTCGCAATACATTATACGGATGCCGGTCTCTACCGACAACAAAAACAAGGAAAGGCCGCATACGTTATCGCATACAGCCTATAGTAAATTATAAATATTTTATCTTTACAAAAAGCTTATAATATCGTCTATTCTTCTATATCCAATCACTCAAAGTATGGTTTTCCGAGTCAAAGTTTAAACCTATCTTCATCACGAGAAGCTTGCAGAGAACAAAGCGTTCGGCCCACATACATTCCCCAAAAGTAATTGCATACCATGTTCCACTTCACACGGGAGATGGCTTTTTACGTTTTTTTTAGATGCTAACAACAAACTACAGAATAACTATTCGCCCTTGAATACGATTAGCTTTTCCATATCTTGAATAAATTGAAATGTCTTGTCAATATAAGGTACGACCTCATCCTCTGTTGCATCATACAAATCATCATAATCACCAGATTGCCGTAATTCAAATAAACGGGACAGCAAACGACCATAACTTTTATCTAAAAGACCTTTTACTACAAACTGAGTACCTATCAAGTGAATCATACCACTGTGAAAACAAGATGCAAGACCCTTATCCAACAATAATGCAGAAGCCATATGAAATGCCGAATAATAAAAGCGGTTACCTACCAAGTTCCAAAAGCCCAATTTCGCAACTTCTTTTGCCTCGTTCAAATTACCGTAAGACTTTTGTATCCGATAATTTATAATCGCTTTTTTCTCATCAACACTCAGTATAGTACAACCCCGTCTTGTCCACATTTTTATAAAAGAAAGAATAAAGGATAAACATACTTATCGTGATCTACCTCTTCTAATTTTTCTTTATCAAGAAGAATCAATATATCCCAATCCGAATCCTCGCTGGCATCATTACGAGCCTGAGAACCAAAAAGAACCATTCTTGCACCTGTAGGCATAACCTGCGCTATGACTTCCTTAATTGCATATAATATTTCTTCTTTTTGCTTCATCATCACAAATAGCTTTTTGTAAATATAACAAAAATTCACCATTTATGCATAAGGAACAAAATCCAAACGGGAATTCCTAATAGAATAATTTATTTTATCATTTCAGATGAATCTTGAAATAAATGCCGCCGGAGAAGTATTTGCAACGGTTCAATTCTATTACAGCGTTGATGTAGTCTTTCCAAAAGCTGTATTCCATACCTACATTCATTTGATATTTCGGTCCATTGGGATTGAATGTCAAGTCCTCTTTCACATCTGTATAACCAGGAACAACCTCAGCCATTAAATTGACACCATTAACAGCTTTTCTTATCCATGAATCATCCTCTTTCAAATGGAAACAAAAGTTCACGCCCATAGCAGGATTATTCAGTTTATTGTCGAAACGGTTGCTGTATATCCACGATATGTGCGTACCTAACGTACCTATATTATCAAAATTGACATGTTTGGTTATTGCCAGATAATAACGATTCCAAAAGCCATTACCATAGTCTTGATTCTGCTGATTGGATAAGGAACCACCATTCGCCGAATCACCTATCGCATCATTGGCACCTATCACCACTTGAGGTGTCCATGGTTTCCACCAACCTTCCTTCCACACCCGCAAGCGAAAATGAAAAGAACGGTCCTGGTTGGTGAACTTGCCATACGTAGATGGCACCCAATAGCCGGAGTTATTGCCATAATCCGTAGGAACTGCCTTATGACCAGTACACAGATATCCGGCTTCCAGCCAAGGAAAAATAGTTATATTGATATAATAGTTCCATGTATCATACCACCAACGGGGTACTGTAGCATGATGATTCAGCCAGTTACCACCTGCCATAAAAGTCTTGTCACGCTGTATGTCGGCAGTAGGAAGATTCATCAATCCCGTCGTGCCATAATTTATTTGAGCCGTTACTGTTTGTACTATAAACAGAAACAGACTGATAAAACAATGTTTTCTTATCCCCATGCACCTCATCCTTCAAATTTATTTTTTAAACGATACCGCTTCCATTTCTTCTTCTCCTCATGTCGTATCATCAGCAGCATCAACTTTACATCCATAAATAGAAAATAAGTGCCACCCACCATCAGCATCAGCCACCAACCGTATTCTTGCCAAACAGGCATCTCGTTTACCATATAATATACTCCTGCCACCCCCAGCCAGAACAGCAGGGTAAGCGCCAGCATACGTTTCCATATCAGTTTTACTGCAAAATGATAAAGGCGGAAAGAAGGAACAATCATATTTGGGAAATATTGCATCGTGAGATTAACTTACTGATATAAAGATTCATCAGTGTCCATACGGCCACATCACAGAGGAACAGCACCGTATTGTTCAGATAGCTGACCAAAAACACATTGGAAGCACAAAACAAAAACGAAATGCATAGAATGGAAATCATCGCTTTACGCGGTGTGAATCCCATGGCAAGAAACTTGTGATGAATATGTGTCTTATCCGGCATAAAGGGGTCTTTGCCACGACGTACACGGCCCAGGACCACCCTTACCACATCCAGACAGGGAACTAACAATACACTGAAAGATATCAATATGGCACCTTCATAATTAATACCCGCCTCATACGTATTCATAGTGTATTGCACTGCCAGGAAGCTTAATATATAGCCCAAGGTAAGACTGCCTGTATCTCCCATAAAAATTTTCCGTCCCCTGTCCGCATTTCCAAATACATTATAAAAAAAGAACGGCAGCAACACTCCCACGGTAGTAAAAGCCAGCAATGCACTCATCCATCTGTCATCAATGACAGCCAGTGTGCCAAAGACGGACAATGCTACCATACTCAGTCCCGATGCCAGACCGTCAATGCCGTCTATTAGGTTGATTGCATTGGTGATAAAAATCACGAGCACCAAGGTAAGAGGAACACCGATGAAAGGAGAAACCGCATGAATACCGAATAGCCCATAAAAATCATTGATGTACAATCCTGCCAACGGGAACATAGAAGCGGCAATCAACTGTACCAGAAACTTCTGACGATAGCGAACCCCTATCAAATCATCCGCAATACCCACAATATACAGCAATGTCAACCCTGTACACATAAACAGTATCTGTACCCAATGTTGTCCTGTATCCACTAAGGAAACCCATCCTGTCATATAACAGATTCCTATCAAGAAAGTTACAGTAAACAAGATAGCCGGGAAAAAAGAAACTCCACCCAGCCGGGATACTGGTTTTTTGCGTCCGGAGTATCAAACAGACGTTTACGAAGAGAAATGATTAAAATACGGGGAATAATGATACGGGCAAGGGCTACGGCTATCAGAAAACCGCAGAATACTACTACAATATTCAACATAATAAATCAGCTTGTTTTTTAAGTCTAGAATAAAATGAATGCTGCCTATGGAAGCACATAAAGCTTATAAATCATTCATAAATAGAGCATTACAAGACAAAGTAATAAAAGTTATTTGAATAATTGACTTGCGGAATACACCCGAAGTATCAATATATATTGTTTAAACGAATCCCTAAAATTTATTATATCAATTTTGAAATGCATAAGTTTCTCCAACTCCTCTTTTATCTTTTCCAAAGTAAAAAATCAGATTTCTGAAGAGTGACAAATACATCCAAATCACTTGCCTCATCCTGTTGATTCCAAGCAAATGAGCCAAAAACCCCAAAAGGTTTAATTCCATATTTATAAGCGGAATCCTTTTTCAATCTTTTTAGAATAGATATAATTTCTATTGTACTCTTCATTTTCTTATAACTGATGTTTCTTGCAAGGAAAAGAAATAGCTTCCTGTTTTCCCAATAAAATGCAGATTTTCCTAACGGCTTACTGATTTATGCAGCAAAAGTTCCCCCACCTTATATATATACCTAATTCCCAAAAGAAACACATTGGTATAAATACCATTTTCACGGAACGCACGTAGATGCTCTTTCATAATCCATTTGTGTGAAACTACTCCCGAAGTACTGACTCCGCCCGTTCGCATCGTCACCATATCTATCGGCAAGTATTTTATGCTTATATTGCCTTTATAAATCACTCGAAGTAGAAACTCAAAATCTGCTGCAATCCGATAATCCGTCTTATAACAACCGAACTTTCCAAAATATTTCCTTCGCAAATAAAAGGAAGGATGAGCAGGCATAAAACCAAAACGCATCAGTTTCCTTTTAAACACCTTCGAAGAATAATAGCGGATGCATTTATCCAACTTATCCGGATGTACAAAATGAACATCACCATAAACAGCTGCCAAGCGGTCATCCGTTTCAAAAGCCCGTGCCACCTGTGCCAGCACATCTTTTCCGGTAAAGAAATCATCCGAATTAAGAATGCCCACCACATCACCGGTAGCCATCCTGATTCCTTTGTTCATGGCATCATAAAGTCCTTTATCCGGTTCGGAGATCCATCTTAAACGCCCGTTAAACTTCGGTTCGTATTCCTTGAGGACATCGATTGTGTGGTCTTTGGAAACACCATCTACAATGATGTATTCTATATCAAGGTGAGTTTGAGAAAAGACAGATTGAAGGGTGGAAAAAAGTGTGTTGCCGCTGTTGTAAGTGACGGTAATGAGAGAGATTGTCATTCTTCTATTTGTGGTAATAACTGTCCTAAGTTTTTATTCAATCTCATGCAGCATTTAGTATATAATGCTCTTTCTGATCTTTTTGCAATTAAAGAAAAAAGCCAATCGGGCAAAACATCTTTTAAATGCTCTTTTACATTAAACATTGCAATTTTCCATTTGGGCATTTGATAATTATTCCATTGTAACGGAATGCGCCAATCTGCGCCGTACTCCCCCACCAAATACTCTTCATAATCTAACGGAACAGGAAAAGATATTCCCTTAAATTCTATTTGAGCTGTATTTATAAGATGCTTTTCTACATTTACCCAACCTGAACAAATCCTATATCCTTCCTGCCAAGGACGATAAAAATAGAAATCAATATATTCGCCTTTTCTCATAACAGAAAGAAGATCTCGTCTATCATAACGACAAACTCGAAATCCCATTTTCATCAAGTCAGGCAATATATTCCAAAGAGCATTACGGTCTTCATCGAGAAAAGCAAGATCAATATCCTCGTCATGGTCTATAAAATCATGTTCACGAACAACTCCCAACAGAGTTCCGAAAGCTAGCTGAAATTTAATCCCGTTAGCATCCAATATAGATTTAAGAAGACATAAGTTTTCAAATGCGATTTCCTTATCAATACGCTTTACACCTGGAAAAAGAGGAATGGTCTTATAACGAATAGCCCCATGAGGAGTCATAACACTAGGCATAATTTACCTCCTAATAATTTTCTTAACAGCATTCTTCCACACAAACGGGAACATTTGCTTGATCCTATTAAACAATGTATTGTTACTATGATAAAAAGCCTTTTCAAATGGTATATAAGGAACCACATATTGCGGGTGGTTCAAAGGGAATTCTATATCCTTATGAGAAATATAACAAGAAGGAATGTTTCCTTGAGAAGTATGTGTTGCTTCAGCCCCAAAACCTATATTCGTTATCAGGCTATATTGAGGATAAATGCCAAGCATATTATGAGCTGCCATGGTAAAATACCATTGCCAGTCCCATGCACTCACATCATTGCAATCGATAGCCTTCATACGATATTTCCAATAGCGTACATCCTTTGCCTTATATCCCATATTCCTTATGATCGAATCTTCATAAGCACTCTCTCGCCAATTCATATTCAAATCCATCAATTTCCATGCGCGTTTCCAAGTAGCCCATCCGTTAGTGGATTTATATCTGCTAAATCCATAAGAATGTGGAATGGATATATTTTGTCGATAATTAGCTGCGTCAATCATTCCGATACGGTAATCATCCTTATAACGCACCAACAATTCTTCCGCAAAAGGATAAAAAGAATCTCGGAGCACACAATCATCTTCTATTATAATACCTTTATCCTCATTATCAAACAACCAATTTATAGCAGAATAAACTCCCACACAACAACCAAGATTCTCTTTTTGAAATAGAGTATGAATCTCACAATCCCAATCTACCGCTTTCAAAATAGCCTGCCGAGTATCTTCCACTTTCTTGGCTTCACCTTGTATATAAGAACGGGGACCATCACCAGCAACATAGAGTTTTTTAGGTTGTATCTTACGAATAGATTCAAAACTTTTAAGCGCAACATCTTTGCGTTTGAAAATAATAAATAAGACTGGGACACTATACATATTCTTAGATTTATTATAAAATTAAGCAAAAAAAGAAACAAAATCAACTATATTATACCCAGCAATTCAACCATCACAAATTTCTATATTTGTCAACGACATACTTTTCCGTATAATTTTCCACTAATGACACAGATCTGTCTAAAATACCAGCCCGAAAATCTTCACAAACTCTACATAATTCCTTATAAACACTATCAAAATCTGCATTATCTGAATAATATGCTATTTTACCTGAATTATATAAATCATTTAGAACACCGATTTTCGGACTTATTGCCCAAATATGTTTATGACATTGCATAAAATCAGATACCTTAGTTGGCAAAAAGATTCCTTCTTCACATGAAGCTTCTATTACAATTGCCAAATGATATTGAGATAATAACAACAAACTATCTTTATAAGGAACAGGAGATATTATTTTTATAATATCTGTTAATCCATACTGTATTATCAAATCATACATTTCATCATCAAGCACTCCCATAAAAGTCACTTCCATTTTAAATCCAGGATGTTCTTTCATAAATAAATCCAAACTTTTTATCAACAGTAATGGATTCCTAGGGTATTTTAAATTACCAGAATGAATAATTTTTAAAATATCGCAGGAAGGAGTACTTAATGTTTGTTTTTGATCTAAAACAACATGAGGAACAACAATCATTTTATCAGAAGAAAGACATAAATAATGGTTCATATAAGTTTGTATTCTGTTGGATGGGAAAATATGAATATCAACCCAATTTTTCATCATTTTTATCAAACGACTGTCGGAAAACGAATTTCTACACTGCCAACCTTTACCATACGGCTTTGGGTATTTTGATTCCGGATATGGATCATTCCAAGTTGCCACCCATTTAAGACCTTTCTTTTTTCTTAAATAGTATCCCAACAACAAACTGGGAGAATCTTTTGTTAGGACATAATCATATTTATTTTGCGAAAACAATTTTTTCACTACAGGTAGAGCCTTTACAGCCCAATGAGCACCTTTAAATGTTACACCAAAATAAAAAAAGGCTAATAGATGACCAACACAAGTTCTTACATTTATCCGATTATCAACTTCTACAACATTAAGACTTTCTAAATTTACAGCATAAGTAGATATTGATTCTGAAGGATAATTTTCCCATTTACTCTTTTTAGAAACCAAATCTATTTCGAAATCCCCACTTTTACTTAATGCTTGAAGTAATTTTATATTAACTATATTTTCAGCTCCAGTTACAGGAAAAGAAGCAGGTGCTATAAACAAAATCCTTTTCATTTCAATAAAAAGTCTCGTATTTTTTTACATGCCATACCATTACCATAAGGATTTACAGCTTTACTCATCTGATTATAATAATAAGAGTTATCCAACAAAGCAGAAACCTCATTGATTATTTTATCATAATCCGTACCAACAAGCTTTACCGTACCAGCTTCCAAAGCCTCCGGACGTTCTGTTGTATCACGCATCACCAATACAGGCTTTCCCAATCCGGGAGCTTCTTCCTGAATACCGCCGCTATCAGTCAATACAAGTGTTGATTTTTCCATTAAATAAACGAATGACAAATATTCAAGAGGCTCAATAAAAAATATATTTTCCAAGTTACTCAAATCCTGACCAAATACTTCATGAATAGGCTTGCGCACATTAGGATTCAAATGCATGGGATAAACAAAATCAACTTCTGGATATTTATTCGTCAGATTCTTAATAGCTGTACACATAGAGATAAACCCTTCTCCAAAATTTTCACGACGATGTCCAGTTATTAAAATCATTTTTTTTCCACCCTTCAAACGATTAACATCATAACCCATATTTCTTAAAACAGACTCCAAATCAGCATCCAATGTCTTATCCTCTTTTATTTTTTCCACAACCATATAAAGTGCGTCAATAACCGTATTGCCAGTTACTGCAATCATCTTTTCATTGATACCTTCATCCAGCAAGTTCCGACGACTCAATGGTGTCGGTGAAAAATGATAAGTA
>PVMN01004219.1_pt1 | contig 9980 bp, 8 predicted proteins | sample 1853401 | NCBI WGS metagenome assembly PVMN01 (sample SAMN08533510, study PRJNA380276) | Human gut metagenome, whole genome shotgun sequencing project.
TATTGTCCTTTGTCTCATTTTCCAGACGGTTGATGCCTGCAATGATATCCTTTGCAAAGCGGGACCGGTCTCCGATCATCTTCACCCGGACATTATTTGCAGAAGCAATTTTTAACAGGCGCACCATGTAGTAGCGGAACAGCTGCATCAGAGCTCCTACCTCATCCTCGGAGCGCTTCCAGTTTTCCGTGGAAAATCCATAAACCGTCAGATAACGGATGTCCATTCTGGCTGCAATTTCCACCGTTTTCTCTACTGTAACGCAGCCCTCCTTATGTCCCATGGTTCTGGGAAGCCCTCTTTTTTTAGCCCACCGTCCGTTTCCGTCTAAGATCAGGGCCACATGGGCCGGTATTACTGCATTTGTATCTAAAGCCATTCTTTCTCCGCCTTTCTCTCCAGGAATATTTCTGAATAGATGAAAAGGCAGGAGTCGCTCCTGCCTCCACATATGGGAAGTATCCCTTTCACGGCCTTAAACGGTCATGATTTCCTTTGTCTTTTCTTCTACCAGCTTATCTACGCGCTCAACCATCTTATCGGTAAGCTTCTGCATCTTCTCTGTAGTCTCTGCCAGTTCGTCCTCTGACATATCTCCTGCTTTTTCTGCCTTTTTAAATGCGTCATTTGCATCCCGGCGGATGTTGCGGATGGCAACCTTGGCTCCATCTCCCTTTTTCTTTACATCCTTGGCAACCTCTTTTCTGCGGTCCTCTGTCATCTCAGGGAAGACTAAGCGGATGCAGTTTCCGTCATTGGTTGGGTTAATGCCCAGCTCAGAGGTAAGGATTGCCTTTTCGATGGCCTTTAACAGGCTCTTCTCCCATGGCTGGATTACGATCATGCGGGCCTCGGGAACAGATACATTGCCCACCTGCTGAATCGGGGTCGGAGTGCCGTAATAGTCAACTCTGATCTTATCAAGAACATGGGGATTGGCACGGCCTGCGCGGATGGCAGCGTAATCAGATACCAGTACGTCCAGTGTCTTGTTCATCTTATCCTCATAAAACTTTAAATCTTCCATATGTCCTCCTGTAATGCGGGCCTGTCGGCCTGATTTTATAAAATTCATACCCGGCGGCGCCTGCGTCCTGCCGGAAACTATGCGGTAACGATGGTTCCGTTGATCCGGCCCTGCATAGCGTTTGCAATGCCGTCTGGTTCATTTAAGCTGAATACAGCCATGGGCATCTTATGCTCCATGCACATGATGGAAGCAGTCAGATCTACCACTGCCAGCTGCTTATCGATAACCTCCTGAATGGAAATGGTATCATACTTTTTCGCTTCAGGATTCAGCTTAGGATCGCTGTCGTATACGCCGTCAATTGCCTTTGCCAGCAGAATGCAGTCTGCATCCATCTCAATGGCCCGAAGCGCAATTCCCGTATCCGTAGAGAAGTACGGATGACCGGTTCCGCCTGCAAAAAATACCACCATTCCCTGTTCAAAGCACTTATTTGCACGGTCTTTTGAAAACAGCTTTGTCATAGAGCCGCACTCAAAGGGGGTTAAAATCTGGGTTTTCATCCCTGCATTGCGGAAAATCTCAGATACATAAATGCAGTTCATAATCGTAGCCAGCATGCCGATCTGATCCGCTTTTGTACGGTCAATAGCCTCACTGGTGCGGCCTCTCCAGAAATTCCCGCCTCCGATCACGATACCTACCTGGACACCTGCATCCACAGAAAGCTTTACCTGTCTGGCAACTTCTTTTACCGTATCCTCATCAAACCCGGTCTTTTTCGGTCCGGCAAGTGCCTCGCCGCTTAATTTTAAAAATACTCGATTCATTTTCATGGGTGAATCTCTCCTTTGTTCACTTATCACCTGACAGCCGAACATGGCGGCAGCTGATACTCTCATTACAGTATACCATACTCCGATCCATTTGCAAAGAAAAAGGAAACAACTTTTATATTTTTCAGCATTTTTGAATTAAATTTGAGATTTTGCCTGTATTGTACTATAATGGAATATATTGGTACGCTGCAGGATTTTAAATATCGCACATTTTTAGGGAGATTCATATCCCAAATCGGCATCTGCTCCTGTCCTGCCTATGGAGCGGATATGACCTCGGTCCTGAAAAATCTCGACGCTGCCGTATCTGCCGCTGAGGAATACGGTCCAAACCAGTACGCTGTCTTTGACTCCAAACTTCACGAGCAGGTTCTGCGCCGCCAGGCCATTGCCCGATATCTGCAGACTGCTCTGGAGAAAAATGAAATCGAGGTCCGCTACCGCCCCATTGCCGAGGACTCCGGGCAGATACGGGCCGTTGGCTACTATGCCCTGGAGGATGCGGGCCGTTTGATCGCACGTCTGATGGAAGAAGGAAAAGAGTTTGAATCCATCTGTATTCCTGTGTCTCCTCTCCTGATGACCCAGGAGGACTTTATAGACAAGGTAGAGGATGTAATTACCCGTTTCCATATCCCATCCGGAAAACTTGCTTTAGAGCTGGATGATACAGCTTTATCCTCCGTTTACTTAAACGTAAATATTACCATGCAGGAGCTGGCACACCTTGGCGTGGAGCTGGTACTGAACCATTTCGGTTCCGGCTGTGTCCCGGTTACAGGCATCCTTGACCTTCCGGTAAACACAGTAAAGCTGGAGCGTATGTTTGTATGGCAGCTGGAAACAAATCCTTCCTGCGCAGCCATCGCCGGGGGCCTGATCCAGATTGCAAAGAATTTAAACATCCATATCATCGCAGAAGGCGTGGAAACAGAAAATCAGCTCAATACCTTAAACGGCTATGAATGTGAGTACCAGCAGGGCTTCTACTACGCTCCTACCATGGAAAAGGAAACTCTCATTAAGGTTCTCGGCTGTACGCCGGAGGAATCACGGATCACTGTGGAAGAGGAAAAGAAAAAGATGGCGCGCTAAGGCGCATTTATAAAAGGAAGAGGCCTGGTTTCAGATCCCTTCCTTTAATTTTGCCAGGATCCGGTGGGCGTCGGAGGTTTCCTCCATCCCGCACAGATCGTAAATTTTTGCTGTAAGCTCCGGGTCATTTCCTGTATTTTTAACAACCAGGCTCTGGAAGCATCTGCCTGATAAAGACGCAGGATCTTTGCGATCAAAAACAGCATTTCCTTATCCTTTTTCTCCTGCATATGACGCTTCTGCTGACGTTCATACCTGTTTCTCTTCGGTTTTTCCCGTTTTGCGATGGCATCTTCGGGCGTTCCGTAGCCCTTTTCCAGCCATATGGTTTCCAGCGTATAGGCTCCGTTTTCTATGGTCATCACCGCCATGGAAAGGGGCAGAGTACCACGTTTATAGCCGCAGCTTCCTGGATTGAGCCAGAGCCGTCCATTTATCTCCTGCTGCTGGTACATATGGGAATGGCCAAAAACAACCACCTGAGCGTCTCCCAGGCTGCCCGGAATCTGTGTCCTTTCGTGGGCCATGATGAATTTTACGCCTTCGATCTCAAAACGCTTAATCCCCGGAAGGCCTCCGGACCAGCCGCGGTCATTGTTTCCCCTCACCGCAAAAAGGGGCTGGTTTACCTCCAGCTTGTGATAAAGCATCTGCGTATCAAAATCTCCTGCATGTACGATCACATCGCAGGTCTCTAAAATCCGTTCCACCTCCGGCCTTAAAACGCCGTGGGTATCTGATATAATAGCCGCCCGTATGGGTCCCCGTTCCATTTGTCTCCTCCTTTAGGGCTGTGTCGTCCCACGATTTATGATTATAAAGGAAAGCTTCCATTTTTTCAATGAAAGGATAACAAAAAACAGCACATTTTCTGACAATTTTGTGAACATTATTGTGTGGAACTTTTCTATATGATACAATAGACCTGTAAATTTCAAAAAATTACCAGAAGGAGAACCTTTGATCATGAAAAAATACAAGTCATTCATTCCTACCCTCGGAGCAGCCCTGCTTCTCTCTTTGGGTTCTGCATTCTGCGCTCAGGCCGCGGATATCGGCTGGGTCACGGAGGACGGCACCTGGCGTTATAAGGATGCTTCCGGAAACTATGTGACAAATACCTGGAAAACCTCTGGCGACTCTTCCTTTTATCTGGGAAGCGACGGAAAGATGACTGTGAACCAGTGGATCGACGATGAATACTATGTAAATGATTCCGGCGCCATGGTCAAGAATTCCTGGATCCACATCACCGAGGAGGGCGGCTCAAAGCCTGCGGGCTGGTACTATACGGATTCTAAGGGAAAGCTTGAGCGTGACGGCTGGGAAACCATTGGAACGTATAAATATGCCTTTGACAGCGACGGCCGGATGCGTACGGGCTGGTTTTTTGACGGGGATGATATCTACTATCTGGGCGGCGAGAACCAGGGCTATGCCAAAACCGGCTGGCAGTGTCTGGATTACGATGAAGAGGACAAGCCCGAAGACGGCGACATTTCCGAAGCACGCAGCTCTGCCTCCGATTCCTCCAAATGGTTTTACTTTCAGTCCAACGGCAAGGCAAAAAGGGCAGATGACCGTACCTACGCAGTCGAAACCATCAATGACCGGAAATATTATTTTAATGAGGACGGCGTTATGATGACAGGCTGGATCGCTGCTGAGGAGGAGGCCGAGGCAGGAGACACGACAGGGATCAGCCGCTTTGTCTATCTGGGCGATGAAAATGACGGTACTATGGCAAGAGATACCTGGCTGGAGCTGACGGAGCATCCTGCAAGCTGTGATGACAAGGATGAGCTTGCAGAGGGAGACACGGACGAAATGCCAGAAGACGGAGATTCCAACTGGTACTATTTTGAAAGCGACGGAACGCCGGCCTATTTAAATGCAAAAGCCTCCAGCATGAGCCGGGCTACTACAAAGGTGAATGGGGATTCCTATTTCTTTAACCCTTACGGCGTGCGCCAGACCGGTATGATCCGCATGGTAAACCAGTCCGGGGAAGAAATGGTAGGCTATTTCGGAGACAGTAACTCCGACGGAAAAATGGTGACCGGAAAGAAGACCAATCTGAATGTAGACGGAGACAGCGGCACCTATTACTTTGCAGACTCCGGTTCTGATAAGGGAGCCGGTCTAAACGGCACCAAGGACGGCTATCTTTACTATCAGGGACGGCTGGTAGAGGCCGAAGACGGTTCTGATTTTGAAGTCTTTGAGGTAAAAAACCGCCTGTACCTTGTAAATGAATCGGGAAAGGTTCAGACGGACAGCAAAAATTATAAGGTAGACGGTTCCTATATGTATAAAATTTCCGGCGGCACTATCTACTATATTGATGATGATAAGAATGTAGAAGGAAAGGTAGAAGCATCTGATGCCTCTACCCTTCCAGAAGTCATTTATGATAAGGAATACGTTTTAAACGGAAACTAATACCAGTATACCTTCCAGTCGGCGGTCAGACGGGTGAGGGCTTCCATGAAGAAATAATCTCCCCAGGTATTGCACTCATCCACCCCCCGGTTGGTACAGGGATTTCCCTTGCTGGCTCTGGCATAGGTTCCGTGAAGAAGAAGGCCGTTTGACTCACTGTGATCCTTTACGGCGCAGTGATCGCAAAGGGCCTTTATCAGTTTTTCTGCCAGGGCTGTATATTTTTCTGCCTCCTCAGGCTCCAGATATTTTGCCATCTCCAGCATACCGCAGGCTGCGATTGCTGCGGAGGAGGAATCTCTGGGTTCTGTACTGCCGTCATCAAAATCAAAATCCCAGTAGGGGATCAGATCGGAAGGCAGATGCGTTACAAAATAATCTGTAACTTTTCTGAAAATATCAATATATGCAGGATCCTTTAAGAAATGATAGCTTAAAGCACTGCCGTAAATTCCCCAGGCCTGTCCTCTGCTCCATGCGGAACCGTCGCGGTTGCCCTGATGCGTCACACCCTTTACAGGCTCTCCCGTCTCAGGATCAAAGAAATAGGTATGGTAGGTGGAATGATCCGGGCGGATCACACAGTTCATGGCTGTGAGAATGTGAGCCGTCGCCTTTTCTCTGTACTTTGGATCTCCTGTCACCTCACTGGCCCAAAACAGCAAAGGCATATTTAAAAGACAGTCAATGATAAGACGGTAATTGTCCTTTGCTCCCAGTTCACCCCAGGCCTGAAAGAACCTTCCCTTTTCCTGAAACCGTTCCATCAGATTATCCGCTGCCATAAGGGCGGCTTTTTTTGCAGTTTCATCACCGGTAAGCCGGTAAGCCGCCACACAGGACGGAGTATAAAGAAATCCCATATCGTGGTTATCTACGTCCACACGCTCTGTAATCCTCTTTAAAAAAGACTTTGCCTGAAGCAGCCCCGCTTTTTTCAGGTTCTCATCCTTTGTTCGCTCATAAGCCAGCCAGATCTCTCCGGTCCAAAAGCCGGTGGTCCATTCTCTGTTTTCCGTCTGCGGATAAAAATTTTCCTCGCTGTTGGAATCGGGAAAATATTCTGTAAATTCCGGCAGGTTTTCCTGTACCAGTTTCACTGCCCTGGCCAGAAAATCTTCTGCTTCCCGGCCTGTAATTCTTTCATATTGTTCTAAGCGTTCCGCTGTCTGCATAATTTTTCTCCATTTGTTATATGATTCTGCTCCCAATCGGGCAGTTTTACCAGGAAAGAACCGTCATTTCAGGTTCCGGCTGGTTTTCCTCACAGATCATCACCCGGCCCAGGCCGTAATGTCCGTCTGCTCCGATATATTCCATATCGGCGCCTGTCTCCCGATGATTGAATACGGCTAGATAGGAATGGTCTCCCATTCTGATACGCAGGGCCTGAGCATCCTGATCCTTTAACACTTCTCCTGTTACTGGAACGGTCACCGGAACCAGGCTGGCGTCTGCTGTATTGTCATTAAAAATGACTGTAATCAGAGTGCCTGGAAGAGCCATCTTTTTTCGGATGCAGATCCAGGGACATTCCGTAAGCTGGTTATAGTGGAAGGATACCGGCCCCTGCTCCATAGAGATTTCTGCTCCCGGCGTCAGAACAAACGCCTTTGCTCCTGTTTTGATTCCCTGATAGGAAAATCCCAAACCAGATGCCTGGTCTTCCTTTGTAAGCGTTGTCTGTCCGGCTGGATTTAAGTGGAAGTGCTGACTGCACACATGCTCCCCAAAACCGTAAAAACTGTCTGCGATTATCTGAATCTTTGTACCGATCGACAGAACTTTTCGGCATACATAGACTCCCGCATCCATATATCCCAGATGGGCTCCCTCAAACAGTGTATACTGCCCTTTCTGCACCACTCTCATTCCGGCATAAGCTGCGGCATTTCTTACATTCCAGGAGCCAGTACACTCTGTATATTCTCTGTCATCTGCCATAGGGACATTGTGAGCCTTTGCAGACTTTAATGTCCTGCGCAGAGTTCCATCCACATAGGTATAACGTCCTGTATCGATCAACACGTCCTCTCCCTCATAAGACAGATCCAGATGGAGCTTGTCAAAGTGGCCGTGGCCGCCTCCCAGGCTTCCGCACATGAAATGAAGGTAATCTGCCTTCTGATCCCATCCGGAACGCAGAACGGCCTGTCCGCTGGCCTCCAGAGAAACCAGCTCATTTTGGGGAGTTTCCTTCGTCATCTGTTCATAGCCGATCACAGCCTCCATTCCCATTTCCCAGGCACTTTCAAAATCCAGACAGTCATAACCTCCAAAGCGAAGAAGCGGATCCTTAAGCAGCCATGCGGCCGGTGTAAGCACATCCCGAAGATCTGTCCGGTCGCTGTCCCCGTTTGCAGGCTGGGTATGATCCGGCTTGCTCCACAAAAGATCTGCCATGGCCATCGCTCTGGCCGCCTTTTCAATATCCTCCGCCACCGGAATCTCATACAGCTCTGCGACCCTTAAAACCTCCAGAATACAACGTAGAACCTCATTATGGTACATGGGAGACTGTTCCCAGTGGACTCCGTCGTCCATTACCTGGATTGCCAGCTCCCGCTTAAGCCTTTTTAAAGCCTCTTCGATATAAAGAGCGCCCTTTTTCCGGCTGCTTTCCTCAATCGCCCATTCCTTTTTTGAAAGGAAGGCTCCGATACAGAAAAGTCCGTGATTTTCCAAAACGCCCCAGTTGCTCTTATCGCTGAACGGAACCCGGCAGTTAAAAAGATATTCCCCATGAAGGAGCAGGCCCTTTATAAAGGCCTGTTTCTCCTCATCTCCCATATGGGGACTGGATTCAAAATACTCAATGGCTTTGCACCAGTTTTCTCCGCGGATACCGGCTTCAATGGTTCTCCAGGTAGTCTTTTTTGTAGACTCTGTAATCGGATTTTCCGAAATCCAGGATAAAAGCTGCTCTTTAAAGCAGGCCGCATAGGCTTCATTTCCTGTAAGCGCATAGGCCTGACCCATACAGATCCAATAGCGGTGACGGTTAAACTGATAGATAAACTCAGGATCGCCTCCGGGCATATACTGCCAGTCAATCTGATCTGTAAAAATCACAGGCTCCGTGGTCTGCTCCATATCCCAGGGCAGATCAAAGAGGAATTTCCGATTTAAAACATCCTCTGCAGTCTGTATACTGTGGCTGCACTGATCAGCCCAGCGGCTCTTACAGTATCCGGCCTGCTCCTTCATCACTTCTCCTGTCATAGGATCACCCCTTTACGCCGCCGGCTGTGATGCCTTCCACGAACCACTTCTGGCATACCATAAATACGATGAGCACAGGGATCAGAGAGCAGACTGAAGCAGCCATGATCAGTGCATAATCTGCGCCGTACTGGGAAATAAACATACGGATACCTAACTGGATGGTCTTTAACTCTGTACTGTTTAAATAGATCAAGGGCCCCATAAAGTCATTCCAGATATTTACAAATGTAAAAATAACCAGGGTTGCAATTCCAGGCTTTACCAGAGGAAGCGCCACTCTTGCAAAAATTCCGTATTCGTTTAAGCCATCAATTCTGGCTGCCTCCAAAAGTTCATTTGGTACACCGATCATAAACTGACGGATCAGGAATACGCCAAAACCGGAGAATGCCTGCATCAGGATCAATCCCAGATGGGAGTCGGTCAGATGCATACGGGAAATCAGTGCAAACTGCGTTACCATGTATGCCTGCCAGGGTACTGCAAAGGTGGTAACAGAAATTAAAAACAGGGTATCTCTTCCCTTAAACTGAACCTTTGAAAAGCCGTAGGCTGCAAAACAGCTGGTGAGAACCTGAACGGCTGTGGTGCAGATGGCAATTTTAAATGTATTTTTAAAGAAGGTAAGAAGCGGGATCTTCTCCCAGATGGTCTGATAGTTGACCCACTGAAATTCCTTGGGGAGCAGACGCATGGGGATGCTGAACACCTCGTTGCTGGTCTTTACAGATGCAAGGAGCATCCATCCGAACGGTATTACCACTAAAATGGCAAGTACAGTCAGAAGACCATAGATAAATATGCGGTTAACGTTTTTTCTTGTTTCCATGATCCTTCCTCCTTATACATAATCGGTGAATTTCTTTTCACCCTGGAACTGTACCAGCGTAACCACCAGAACAACAGCAAACAGCACAAGAGCGCTGGCGCTGGCATAACCGAACTTAAAGTCAACAAAGGCTGCATTGTAAATATGGTTTACAAGCACATTGGTTGCGCGTCCAGGGCCTCCGCCTGTCATAACATAGATCAGGTCAAATACCTTAAAGCACTGGATCGTCATCATAATGATAACAAAGAAAGTCGTTGGCTTTAACATGGGAAGGGTAATATAGCGGAACTTCTTAAAGCCGGTTGCTCCGTCAATGCTGGCTGCCTCATAAAGATCTCCGGAAATACCCTGAAGTGCGGCCAGATAAACGACCATGTAATAGCCCATGTATTTCCACACGCTGACGATAATAATAACGGACATGGCCCAGTCGGTAGAAGCGCACCATTTCGGCGGGTTGGCGATCCCGATCCATTTTAGAAATTCATTGATCGGTCCAAACTCCGGCTGGAACAGCATATTCCAGACCGCACCTACAGCCACCAAAGATGCCACATAAGGGAAAAAGAAGGCGGTA
>PVMN01004234.1_pt1 | contig 9934 bp, 6 predicted proteins | sample 1853401 | NCBI WGS metagenome assembly PVMN01 (sample SAMN08533510, study PRJNA380276) | Human gut metagenome, whole genome shotgun sequencing project.
ATAGATCTTTTTTTAATACAGATCTTCTAAAAATATTTTCGTGCTTAATGTCTATGTCTTTATTACAAGGATCTGCCATTAATGATACAAGGCTAGTATTTCCAAAGTAAAACTTTAAATCTTTCCAGAGTAAATCATAATCTACATTAGCATATGCCACAATTCGGCTTAAATTGTAGCTCCCAACAATATAGCAATCATAATTATGGACATTAAAATATTCTTTCAAAAAATCATTATACAACTTGTCTGCTTTATTATATATTTCTCGGCAATTTCTTTTTTTTAAATTATTGAGAGTTTCCCGCATATGGTATTGCGCTATATCTTTTAGTAAGGCTTTATTTTCAGGCCAAAGTTTTAGTCTTTTTGATTCTGAAATCATTACCAGCATTGCTGCCGGATATTTAAAAACATAATTTAAATTATCCATTGTGCTAACTTGAGTATTTTTTCTATAATAATAAAAGGGCTTGTTAATATAACATTTTTTCTTAGCTACCAACAGTACAATAGGATATATTGCAAAATCTTCAAGAACACCTCCTGGTTGTTGAAGGTTGTAATTAACAAATATTTCTTTTTTAAAAAGTTTCCAGCTGAAACTAGTGATTTTGTAGTTCATAATATCTAATCGCTCATTATTCAAAGGGCTGGACACCTTAGTAGTTACTTTTGTCACCTCATCGAACAGATAATGATCACAGCTGCATATATCAGCCGCATTATCAATTATAGCTTTATGCATCTCCTTAAGGCAATCCTTCTCAATCCAATCATCCGCATCTAAAAAAAATACATAATTTCCATTCGCTAGTTCAATCCCTCGGTTTCTAGCAATACCTGCACCTTGATTCGTTTGAGCAAAATAAACTATTCTAGAGTCTCTACTGCACCAGTCTACACATATTTTCTCAGACGTATCTGTTGAACCATCATTAATTAATATTATCTCTATATTTTTATATGTTTGAAAACAAACTGAGAATAGACAATAATCTAAATATTCTGCTGCATTATAAATGGGTATTATTACACTAATTAAATCCTCTTGCATAGCTTGTTCTCCTTATCAAATTTTATAATAAATTGGCCAAATAAACAAACGCTTCCTTATTCAAATACCATGAATCATCTGCAAAAATATCGCTCCAATCTGTGTACGATAAACAAGCAGGTAACTCTATTACCTTTGCTTCTTTAAAATTTTCTTCAAAAAATCTATAATACTCCTGCAGAACACAGTTAATATCTGCTATTTTTCTTTCTTGCTTTTTATCTTGCGTAAGATAAAGTTTTAACAAATATATATCTTTATGAATGCAATTAGTTTTCAAAAAGTCAATAAATTTTAGACACGCTTTTTTCCAAATATTCGTACATTCGGCTTCAGTTCTTTCTAATACTTCATACTGTTTTACATTAAAATCAGTTTCAAGCAATGCAGCACTTTTGGTCAAATATACATTTTCTTGGATCCTCAACATATCATATCTTTCTTCTAAAAAGTCTATTAAAATAATGTGACTATTCAATTCCTTGAATTTCAGAAATTCTCTGTTTAATTCTTTTCGTATCATATTCTGTCTGAATAGATTTGAATGTAAAATCTCAAATTGATTACACTCATCATTCATAATTGATATTATACTGGAATATCCAAAATAATATCTGCCAGCCTCATCTAGCAAATCATACTCTAATGAATGTACACTCGACACTTGACTTAAATTATAGCTTCCATAACATATTATTTTTTTTTGATAAAATCGCCTCCAACCATCAAAATATTTATCCAAGAATTCAAAAAAATTATATCTTAAATAATTATAATTATTCTGTTTTTCTATTCTCCTACTTTTTTTAAGTGCTACTCTCATATGCCAAATTATGATTTGCAAAAACAATTCTTTATATTTTTCGAGTATACCTTTTTCTTTTGCTAAATTAATCATATAAAAAAACGCTTTATGATAATCACTCTGATTCTCTACACTATCCATTATACTCTTGCCGGTATTACGACGATAAAAATATAAAGGTATCTCAACATATGAAATTTTATTTGCAGTTAAAGCTAATATTGGATATGTTGCCAAGTCTTCATAGCAACATGCTGGCATATAAATCTGGTTAGTTTCAAATAATTCTTTTTTATATAGATTCGCTGCTATATGAGGTGTAATATAATGTAAAACATTCATTTTATCATTATATTGTGCAGAAATTATCCCGATATACTTCTGTGTATTGTTATCAACCATTTGAAGTGACCCACGCACAATATCTGCTTCACATTTAATCATAACATTCAATAATGTTTTTAGATAGTTTTTATCTACCCAATCATCAGAATCAATAAATGTAATATAATCTCCCTTAGCAAGTTTTATTCCTTTATTCCGTGCTGGTCCTGATCCTTGATTATATTGATAATAATACGAGATTCTCTTATCCTTGGTAATCCATTTAGTACATATTTCTTTTGATTTATCTACGGAACCATCATCGATCAATATAACTTCTATATTTTCATGTGTCTGCGCAAAAAGAGATTGAATGCAGTTATCTAAAAAGTTATCTACATTATGAATTGGAACTATAATACTAATAAGAATATGAGATAAATCTGTTACTTCCTTGTAAACACGCATTCTTTCCCCTCGTTCCCCCATTTCTATTAATCTTTGCAAGAAAAGAAACTCTCATAGATTTTTTCATAGTGTATACATAATCAGTGCCCGAGCTATTTTGTTCTACAACACTCAAGTCAAAATGTGCTTTTGTGACTAAAATCATTATCTCTGACCTCTAAAATAGGTATCAAAAGAAATTTTTCAACTAAATTCCCTTGATGACAAATCTATTGAAGCTCTACCTTAATATATTCTACATTAGTTGCACGACAATACAAATTGTTTATTAATACTGTTTAATTCCCCCCAACATCATTGACTTGTAATCTCTTCACTAAAAACTTGTACTATCTTTTTTAGAATAAACGCTCATTATTATATTCGTAAAATCTGTAAATTTTAAACTTTTCTCCATACAGCTTTTTTACCTTCTGAAGCATATCCTTTTCATATAAAACAGATGAGATTATAATCTCTTCTACTTTACTTGTTAATATGTCATTTATATTATAAACTTCATATCCTAAAAAGCGTTCAGAGAAAGTAGGTTTAAAGGTGTCTATAAAAACTATTTTCGCTTCTATATTACCAACTAACTTTTTATATTGCCACAATAAGTTTTCTGTATGATTACCCATTCCGTAAATTCCAATAACTTTAAAAGGATTATCTAAAGGAAGTCTACGTAACTCTTTTATTAAGTATATTTTTATTTTATTTGCTTCATCCAAAAAATACTTATTTAATCTTCTAATTGTCAAACATTCTAGCCCTTCATATAGCTTGCAAAGCTCCTGAATAGAACATTTCTCTACATCTGCTTTTTGCAATTTACTTTTTATACATTTTATAGCATTAATATACTCTGTTTTTGCTTGCGATTCAAGAACTCCTAATTCCACGTTTTCGTACAGTTTCTTCCGCTCTCCTGATATAACCGTTTCAATCAAACGTTGCCACTTTTGAATTATAATAGTTTTTGAAAATCTTTTAGCTAGTTCCACCGCCTTACATTGCATACTGTGCAACACTTCAGGATTTTCAAATAAATCACATATTTTATCTGCCATTTCTTGAATATTTCCCTGAGGAACAATATATCCATTTTCTCCATTATTAATAATATCATCCAAGCCCGGAACTTCAAAGATGATACCAGGACAACCTTTTTTTTTTTTTTTAATCAATACCATCGGGAAACCTTCATTTTCAGACACAACCAATATCACTGAAGCCTTTTGATAATATGGTATTACGTCAGTTTTCTCCCCCTCCCACATTATTGAATTACTATTCGGGAACTCTAATCTCTCTACTAAATCATTAATACTTTGACCTTTGTTAAAAATTTTTATCTCTTTGTCATATTGTCCAACAAATATTAATTTCGCATCTTCAACCCGCTCTATAACTTTTCGAAAAACCATTAGGGCGCGATCAGCTCGCTTATTTTTATCCTTAAAACGTCCAACGCATAAGATCGTTTTTATGTTGGTATCTTTATTTATCAGCGTGTCATCTTCAAAGCTATTTGGATTTGGTATTAATACTGCATTTCCATAGATAATATTTCCCAAATATGTACTGAGCTTTGTCAACCAAACGGTTGCCTCTAATTTACTAAACACCTTTTCGCGTGCTTCCATAATATCATAGCGATAGAAACTTCCACTAGGCGCAAAAAAATATTCGTGATTAACTGCTACTGTTTTTATATTATTTTCTAGTAATACTTCATAAACATCATAAATATAATTCATGAGATTGCAATTTCCCGCAAACAAATCAACATGATTTTTTTTCACAATATCCAATAATTCCGGAACTTTTGCTTTATCTTCATCATCTATTTGTAAATGCAGAATCTGAACAGGAAGTTCAAATCCCTCCTTAGTACCACTTGCGTTTGTTGCCAAAATAACATTATAATATTTTGCCAATTCTGGTAAAATAATCGTCAAAACTCTTTCAAGCCCAGCTTTCACCCAATAGTTTGTATAGAATAAAACCGTATATTTCTGCGTCTTTTCATTCATAAGGCTCGCCTCTATTACCTTTCACTTCTTAGCCCTCTCCCATTTTCCAGTAAGCTCTTCCAATATAATCAGCTATACTCAAATCCTCTTCTGTATTTATATCAACCGCTTCAAACTCACTGACCAAATGTATGTACGGCTTCCGTCCAATTCTGCATTTATAACGTTTAAGCGCAGAACTTTCAATTCCATATAGGCCCGTTGTTTCCTCAATTATCGGAACCATATCTTGACTCCTCGGTAATATTTCGGGTCTATAATTTACAGGATTGTCATTCAACCAAAAAAAGCCGTTATGTCGAATGGCTGTAAAGCACGAGTCCCATGTCTCGCTGGCTAAGAGTGTTTCTACACAACTTTTTATTGTTTTCGGCTGTAAAAAAGGAGCTGTTGCAAACAGCTGAAAATAATAATTATAATTTGGACATATTTCCTGATGATAAACTAAAAGGTCATTGCCATTAGCGCAATTACTCGCTAAAATCTCTATACGGTCAATCACTTTTAATCCTTTTTTCTTAACATACTCCTTAATTTCATCGCTATTTGTATCCACATAAATATCATCAAAACAGTTAGCTTCTATCGCATGCTCAATTATGAACTCATATAACCTTTTAGAACAAAGCATCTTAAAATTTTTTCCCGGAACTCGTTCCGAATTCTTTTTTATAGGAATAATACATGCCGTTTTCATTCATCGTCCCCCTCTCTCATAAAAATTTCATCAAAATTAACTCGTTCGAATACCTCTAACTTCCCGCCACGCGTTGCATTGTAAATTTTAATATTATGCTTTTCTGCGTATTCTCTAGCCATTTTATATGCTGCCAAATTTTCTTCTAAATCATATCTTCCACTCTTGACACCCTGCTTTACATAGTTGGAAGTGAAATATTGACTCGATCCTCCCTGCTTATAATCGCAATCTACACCAAGCAAATAAATTGTATCAAATCCCATATAAACGGCTAATTGTATACAACAATATGTTACTGTAGCCCCTCCATACACCGCCTGTTCACATTGTTCAGAAAAATCCAGCACATTAGAATCCGAGTTGGTGTGCGTTATATGAATCTTGTACATATTCTCATTATTAAAATCCGCCCAAAATTCTTCATATCCATCTCCTATAATCATTGTTTTTAAATCTAATCGTTTTATATCTTCTTCGTAATTTTTGATTCCACCTCTATCAATAAATACATAATACTGTGGCCTCCATCGGGTATTTTCAAAAAAGCTGTACACTCGATTCATACTAATGGAAATTTCGTTTTCCTCTCTAAGTTTTTCTAAATCCTCTTTTAAACTAGAACCTGTAGCAACAATAAAGCAGCGTTTCCCTTTATGAACTTGTTTTAATTGCTCTATCTTGGCATTATAATATTTTTTTATGCGATAAGACAAATCATAAATCTGTTCGTATTTTCCATTCGCAGAATATTTATTATAAAAATCTCTATCTTTGCTTAAAGTTATTATGATTTTATCTGCTTGTTCTTGCTCAACCTCCTCTACATACTTTACATGAGAGGCTACCATTATCTCTTTGAATGATTCCACAAATTTTTCCGTATTTGATTTCGATGGAACCATATAAACTTCCTTACAGCCCCTATTTTCCAACTCCTCACCTAATAATAACCCAAGCAAATTTATTCCATAAAAATATATACACTGACTAATGGAGAAGGTATTAGCAAGTTGGCTTATGACATCTTTACAACCATACCCCATTAACTCTGAACACTCTTCATTCAAGATAAAATAGGAATTAATACCACATTTCTCAATATAAACAACAATATCTTTATAGTCTAAAGGTGTAATAATCAGAGGGCACTCCCTGAACTCCGTCACAAACTCTTCTTCGCTTACAATTAAAATGTCATCGATTTTATTTCCCACCAATTTTCTATCACTGTCAACTATCACTGCAACTCTTTCTTTCCCAATAACATCCATAATTGCCCTGCCTCTAAGGCCGCTGCCCCAAACCGCAAACTTTAACTGCATAACAATCTGCTACCTCCTTTTTATTCAAATATTTTAAACTCCCTTTTTTGCACCATCACATTATCACTCCAAAAACTATCCCTTATAAGGTCCGATAGTCCACATCCACCCTCGAGCCAGCATCCAAATAATTTATCCACAAACAGTTCATTTGGCTTTACATAATACACCTCTCCTGAAAAAGTGCATTCCCAGAAGTCCTTGATAAAGTTTTTAATGCCTGCATTGATTTTCTCTTTTATATCAAATCTTTTTTGATTTTCTTTAATCTCCAAACACTTAAATGTGCCATCTGCCATAACAGAACTAATCATGCCATAGGGTGCTGTCAATAGCCCTTCTGTAACTAATGCCTTACGGAGCAACTGGCAATCCTCTGCCTTTAGATCATTCTCCTGTTGAAAGCAAGGAACCATTTTATTTTTTTTACTGCAACGATTTTCTGCTGATAAGTTAACTGCAAAGTAATACCCAATCAGATTACTCCCTACAGCCTTATTAAGGTAATATTGAGTATTTCCATAAAACCATGTATCAACAAAAGCTGAATTTTCTTTTATATCGCAGGAGTTTAAATATTCCAGATACTCTTGTCGCTCTGCGGAAATATTTTCTTTCATTTGTGTTAAAAATGGTTCTACCAAATTTCTTACTTTTGTCAGCTCCATTGGTAAATTAATGTACTCCTCCTCTTTCACATCATTCATGCCAAACCGAATACTCATATATTCTTTAAAAGTGCCATTAAAAGGGAAACTTATTAACTCTTCAAATCCATCCTCATCCCCCGAGGCAGCTACCATCGCAATCCTTCTGGATGTCAAAAGATATTGCGCCTTTGGATATGGACCCCTTTCTTTCAGCACCTCATTAACAAAAAATTTATAGTCCTCATTCAAAAAGTATCCATCTCGAGCCATAAAAATCAACTGATTTATCTTATCGCATTTTCCCCTCTGAATCAGCCACGTAAGAAACGAATTAATAACAGGTCCATAAACACAATATCCAAAATCTTCAGGTGTCTGAAACCAGATTTTCCCTTTACTTTGATTTAACGCAAATGGGCTGCCTGCTATTTTCTGTATGATTAACCCCATTATTTTTGATTCTGATCGCGAGCATATATACGGCTGTATTTTGCTCAAAGATGAAACTGCCAGCATATCCCGTCCTGACATAATATAGAATGGCGTAATCCCGTATTTAGCAGCATTTGCAATATCGGAATATTGATTATCCCCTATGTGTAATGCCTTTTTCCCTTTTAGAAGCTGTTCTTGATAAAGCTTCCACAGGCTACCATCGAATTTACCTGCTTTTTTCTCACATGACACCCATATGTTTTTCAGATCACATTTTACTTTAGCCCGCTTCAATGCTTCAAAAATCCACTCTGCCGGCAGATACATATCACTTACAAAAAATACTTCTTTGCCCATCGTGATCAGCTCTTTACATAATAAAATGAGATCATCACGGGGTACAAGAATCTTCCATTCCAGCTCCAGCTCTATTTTTTTTGCTCTATCTGCTTTTTCTTCGCTCCAATTCAAAATATTTGCAAGCTCCACATATATATCATCTAACGTAGAATACCCATTTTTCGCAGAACACGCTGCCTGCTCTCTTGCCTCCCTAAAACCAACATTTTCTCCCCATTCGAAACGAATAATCTCCTCTATTAAATCCCAATTATCCTTAGGCAAATATGTTTTTCTCATAAACAATGTATCAAATATATCAAACGATACAATGTCATATTCTTTAGTCTTTCGGGCCAATTCATCATATGAAACTTCCCAATAGTTCAATTTTTCATTATGATTATACTCTAAACTTGCCCGTCTGCCATTTCTATAATAGACCGGGAGCTGTATATCCTGTATTCGCGCAAAAATTATTTTCCAATAAGACTCCACTGTATTTATAATAACTAAATCCGCTTTTTCCTCCGCGTCCTCTTTCTTTAAGATCGGAAGACCATATATGAGTGTTCCGATTTTGTCCTGGTCCCTATCCATAAAACCGACAACATTAAAATCAGGAATTTCCGGCATTAATGTTGCTGTATATCGCCCAATCCCATATATTACAATTCTTTTGTGTTTAATGTGTTCGAAATTACTTCGAAATAGATCACTTTCCGTTTTGTAATTGGAGGACATGTTTTATGCACCCTTCCTTTTTTATTTGAATCCCTGCTGATACATACTCACAATTATCGCTTCCTGCTCCACCGCAAAGTTCGCAAAACTTCAACCCACATTTAATCTCTCCAAGAGTATGTCTCAATAATTTGCTTTTATCTTTTAACGTTTGCAAATCAATATAATCCGACTCCTTCTCCTCAAAAAGTCCCAATCGTCCTGCGCTCCAAGCCATGTGGCAATAATAATATCTTCCATCATTTATTCCGTGGCATATGGTAGAACAACGGTGCATATGCTCCTCTGGATTTTCATATTTCAAACTATTTACAGGAAACCCAAATGAACACCATGTTAAATCTTTCTTTATCTGAACTACAACCCCCGCACGTTCAAAGCATTCAACCACTTTATCAAAACACTCTTTATATGGTACTTCCTTTGTATAATCACTAATATTTATTTCAACATCATATTTCTTTATTATTCTTAACAATTCATCCAATGGCTTTAATGTGCCATTTGTTATAATTCCAATTTTACCAATTTTATTCCCATAGGATCTTCCCAAATATTCAATCAGTCTACCTAGTTCAGGGTTCAGTAAAGGTTCTCCACCGAGCAAAATGCAACTGGAAAGATAATCGACATGCCCAAAGAACAAATCGAAATTCCACTTCATCTCCTCAAAAGTAAATATTTTGCCTTCATGGTACGGTATAAACATATTGCAATCCCTGCAGCATAATGTACATTTCAAGGCAACCGCAACATCCACCTGTAAAAGACATACTTCTTTTTTATACTTCCAATACCATTCGACCAAAAACTGCTCAATCCCACAGTAGTCTTTGAATTCCTGCAAACCTTTTTTCTCAAGGGTTGCTGCCATGCTGCGGTATGCGCTGGCTGTACCCATAATAACAATTTTGTGGCTTCTTATTTCCGTCTCCGCTTCTTCCAGTGTTTTTACTGCTAATCCTTCATAGCTGTCATATTTATTGCTATTATCGATTATAAACTGTATCTGAAAATCCTGTTTTATTTTCTTCAGATTCCGTCTTCCTACAATTCCTAAACCATAAATTAT
>PVMN01004245.1_pt1 | contig 9909 bp, 9 predicted proteins | sample 1853401 | NCBI WGS metagenome assembly PVMN01 (sample SAMN08533510, study PRJNA380276) | Human gut metagenome, whole genome shotgun sequencing project.
TCAATAGTGGTTTGGACATTGTAGTCGTCGCAAGAAGCACAGCGAAGGACATCTCGTATCATGAAGTGGAGAGTGCGCTGCTGCATCTTGGGGGTCTTCACAAGATCATTAGTAAAGAAAAGAAGATGGAATCATTTTGAAAAAAATTTTGATCGCTTTGATAAAATTTTATAGAAAATATCTTTCTCCGATGAAAACAACCAAGTGTCCGTATTGTCCAACCTGTTCGTTGTACGGGCTGGAAGCTGTCGAAAAATACGGAGCCATCAAGGGCGGCACGCTGGCTTTATGGAGAATTATAAGATGCAATCCTTTTTCAAAAGGTGGATATGATCCGGTTCCATAGTGGAGGTATTTTAAGTGTCAGAAATGTTATTAACAGCGTATGACGGTGCGATTCTCGGACCAATCGCAAAATTACTTGGATGGGTAATGAATGGAGTCTACTATCTGATGGATCAGATTGGAATTGGTAATGTAGGTCTTTCCATCATTATATTTACGATTATTATTTATCTTCTTCTGTTCCCGCTTACTTATAAGCAGCAGAAGTTCTCAAAGCTGTCACAGAAGATGCAGCCGGAGCTGAATGCGATTAATAAAAAGTATCAGGGAAAAAAGGATCAGGCATCCATGATGGCAATGCAGCAGGAGACACAGGCTGTCTATGAGAAGTACGGTGTTTCCATGATGGGAAGCTGCGTGCAGATGCTGATTCAGATGCCGCTTCTGTTTGCTTTGTATCGTGTATTCATGAACGTTCCTGCCTATGTAAGCGGTATTAAGAATTTGTTCACACAGCCGCTTGGCGGCAATGCAACATCCCTGGTAGACGGCATCATGGCGACAGAGGGATATCAGGATACCATGACCAATCTGGTGTCTACACTTAAGATCACGACACAGCCGGTAGCTAATTTTACTGTTTCGGATCCGACCGCGATTGCCAACTCGATCGTGGATGTTACTTATAAGATGAACTCCAGCGGATGGGATGCGTTAAAGGATGCATTCCCGGCTCTCTCCAGTGAGATTTCATCCACCTATGAGACGGTGTCCCATGTAAATAATTTCTTTGGAATGAATATTTCAGATACACCGCTTCATGTGATTACATCAAGTTTTTCTGCAGGTGCTTACCTTATGGTCATTGCAGCCTTGCTGGTTCCGATTATTTCTTATCTGACGCAGGTATTGAACATCAAGTTAATGCCGCAGGCGACTGCAAGTGGCAATGACCAGAGCGATGCGATGGCACAGCAGATGAAGATGATGAACCGCATGATGCCGTTATTCTCACTGGTTATGTGTTTTACCGTTCCGGTCGGTCTTGGTATCTACTGGATTGCCGGTGCTGTTGTCCGTGTTGTACAGCAGTATTTCCTGAACAAGCATTTCGAGAAGATGAATCTTGAAGATATTATCAAGAAGAATCAGGAAAAGGCGAAGAAAAAGCGCGAGAAGATGGGAATCGCCGAGAATCAGATTTCCAATGCTGCAAAAATGAATACCAGACAGATGGTAGATGCGAATAAGAAGCAGTTGAGCAGTGCGGAGAAAGAGCTTGAGATCGAGAAGGCGAACGCAGCGAAGTCGAAGGCAAAAGCCGGAAGCATGAGCGCAAAAGCAAATATGGTACGTGAGTTTAACGAGCGCAACAACAGAAAGTAAGTTTCGGGGTGGAGTAAGTTAGAAAGGGTATGGTGATGAAAATGGATTATATTGAGATTTCAGCAAAGACAGTCGATGACGCAATCACAGAAGCCATCATCAAGCTGGGGACAACCCATGACAAGATCGAATATGAAGTAATTGAAAAGGGAAGCGCAGGTTTCCTTGGAATCAACAGAAAGGATGCTGTGATCCGCGCCCGCAGGAAGAATGATACGAATGATAATATCCGTGATTTTCTTGAGAGTGTATTTAAGGCAATGGGACTTACCGTCACGATCCAGATCGAGAAGGAAGAGGACAGCAATGTCGTGAACGTTGACTTAAAGGGAGACGATATGGGTGTTCTGATTGGTAAGAGAGGACAGACGCTGGATGCACTTCAGTACCTGACCAACCTTGCAGTGAATAAGAATTCCGAAGAGTATGTGAAGGTCAAGATCGATACGGAGGATTACCGGAAGCGAAGAAGAGAGACGCTTGAGAATCTTGCTAAGAACATTGCTTACAAGGTGAAGAGAACGAAGCGCCCGGTTTCTTTAGAGCCGATGAATCCGTTTGAGAGAAGAGTCATTCATTCGACTTTACAGAATGATAAGTTTGTGACAACGCACAGTGAGGGTGAAGAGCCTTACAGACATGTGGTTGTTACCCTGAAGAAATAGAGTACAAAATGGGGGTGTCGTCCGACATCCCCATTCTTTCATTAAAGGAGATTTATGAAAACAGATACTATTGCTGCGATTGCGACTGCCATGGCAGGATCGGGAATCGGAATTGTCAGAATCAGCGGGGAAGAAGCGGTTTCCATTACAGATCAGATTTTTCATATGCCGGGCGGTAAGAAGCTTTCGGATATGGAGACACACACGATTCATTACGGACATATCCGGGATGGAGAGGAAGTCATTGATGAAGTGATGGTATTATTGATGCGCGGACCGCGGAGTTACACCAGGGAAGATACGGTTGAGATTGACTGCCACGGCGGTGTTTATGTGATGAAGCGCATTTTGGAGACAGTCATCAAATATGGGGCGCGTCCTGCAGAGCCGGGAGAATTCACGAAGCGTGCATTTTTGAACGGACGTATTGATTTGTCCCAGGCGGAATCTGTCATTGACGTGATTTCGGCGAAGAATGAATTTGCCTTAAAGAGTTCCATGAAACAGTTATCCGGCGCTGTCTCAGATGCAGTCAAAGAGATTCGGGGAGAGATTCTCCACGAGATCGCATTTATTGAATCGGCGCTTGATGATCCGGAGCATATCAGCCTGGATGGTTATGGTGAGCGGCTGGAATTTACCGTGAAGGATGCAGCCGGGAGAATTGAGAAGCTGTTGGCTTCCAGTGATAACGGACGCATCTTAAAAGAGGGAATTTCTACCGTAATTGTTGGAAAACCGAATGCCGGAAAATCGTCACTTCTTAACACTTTATTGGGTGAGGAGCGGGCAATCGTTACAGAAATCGCCGGTACTACAAGGGATGTGCTTGAAGAGCAGATTAACCTGAATGGAATTGTGCTCAATATCATAGATACTGCAGGGATTCGTGATACGGATGACATTGTGGAAAAAATCGGAGTCGACAAGGCGCGGAAGTATGTGAAGGATGCAGATCTGATTCTGTATGTAGTAGATGCCTCCACGAATCTGGATGAGAACGACGGGGAGATCATGGAACTGCTTCACGGAAGACGCACGATCGTACTTTTGAACAAATCCGATCTGACGCCGTTGACAACAGCGGAGGATATTCGTGCACATGTGGATAAAGACTGTCCGGTTATTTCTATTTCGACGAGAGAGCAGAAGGGAATCGATGTCTTTAACGAGCAGATCCGGAAAATGTTTTTCCGGGGAGAAGTTACCTTTAATGATGAAGTCTATATTACGAATATTCGTCATAAAACCGCTTTACAGGAGGCACTTTCTAGTTTACATTTAGTAGAGCAGAGTATCGCGGATGGAATGCCGGAGGACTTTTACTCGATTGATCTGATGAACGCGTATGAGGTGCTGGGAACTATCATCGGGGAAGCGGTGGAAGATGATCTCGTCAATGAGATATTCAGTAAGTTTTGTCTGGGAAAATAGTTGGCCTAAATATTTAAGAAACTATTGGACGGCTATTATTGGAAGTATGCAACCATAGGATAAGGAGGAAGCAGCGATGATTCGACATATCTGTATGTTTAAGCTGAAGGATGAGGATAAGGAAGCAAATTTGAAGGAGGCACTGCGCCGTTTGGAGGAGATGAGAGAGATTCCTCTGATTGCAACGTTTGAGGTTGTGACGAATGCGGCTGCTGCTCCGGACAGCAATTATGATCTTTCACTTATTTTTGATTTTAAGAATATGGATGATCTGAATGCATATCAGAAGCATCCGATGCATGTGGAGTTTGGTAAGTTTATTACAGCAATCAGAGAGAGCAGGGCTTGTATTGATTATGAATTCTAAGAATCTTTTGGAAGAAACGTATGATGTGGCAGTTGTGGGAGCGGGACATGCAGGATGTGAGGCGGCGCTTGCCTGTGCGAGACTGGGGCTTGAGACAATTATTTTTACTGTGAGTGTGGACAGTATTGCCTTGATGCCGTGTAATCCGAATATCGGCGGAAGTTCCAAGGGGCATCTGGTTCGTGAGATCGATGCGCTTGGCGGCCAGATGGGAATCAATATTGATAAGACATTTATTCAGTCAAAAATGCTGAACAAATCCAAGGGACCTGCGGTTCATTCGCTGCGGGCACAGGCGGATAAGGCAAATTACAGCATGGAGATGCGGAATACATTACAGAATACGGAGCATCTGACGATCCGCCAGGCGGAAGTTGCCGAGATTCTCACAAAAGAGGGCGATCGTGAGCAGATTACCGGTGTGAAGACAGTTTCGGGTGCAACGTATCACTGTAAGGCGGTTGTACTGTGTACGGGAACCTATCTTCGCGCGCGCTGTCTGACCGGTGAGATGATTACCTATACCGGACCGAACGGTCTGATGGCTGCAAATCATCTGACCGACTCATTACTGGCACATGGAGTAGAAATGTTCCGCTTTAAGACAGGTACTCCGGCAAGAATTGACAAACGTTCGATTGATTTTTCCAAGATGGAAGAGCAGAAGGGAGACAAAAAAGTCGTTCCATTTTCTTTCACGACAAATCCCAAAGATGTGCAGATCGACCAGGTCTCCTGCTGGCTGACTTACACGAATGAGAAAACGCATGAGATTATCCGCAACAATCTGGATCGGTCTCCGATCTATGCGGGAATCATAGAGGGAACCGGGCCGCGTTACTGTCCATCCATTGAGGATAAGGTAGTTAAGTTTGCGGATAAGGACAGGCATCAGATTTTCATTGAGCCGGAAGGACTTCACACGAATGAGATGTATGTCGGAGGAATGTCCTCATCACTTCCGGAGGATGTGCAACATGAGATGTACCGCACCCTGCCGGGACTGGAGCATGTGAAAATTGTCCGGAATGCCTATGCGATCGAATATGATTGTATTAATCCGAACCAGCTGTATGCATCCCTTGAATTTAAGAAGATCCGGGGACTTTTTTCCGGAGGGCAGTTCAACGGCAGCAGCGGTTATGAGGAAGCTGCCTGTCAGGGACTCATTGCCGGCATCAATGCGGCGATGGAAATTCTCGGAAGAGAGCCGCTGGTGCTGGACCGGTCGGAGGCTTATATCGGAGTTCTGATTGATGATCTTGTGACGAAGGAGAATCATGAACCATATCGTATGATGACGTCGCGTGCGGAATACCGTCTGTTGCTTCGACAGGATAATGCGGATCTGCGTCTCACGAAAAAAGGATATGAGATTGGTCTGATCTCAAAAGAGCGGTACGACTGGGTCTGTAAAAAAGAGCAGATGATCAAAGAGGAGATTGACCGTGTTGCGAAGGTTCATGTAGGTGCGAACAAAGAAGTGCAGGCTCTTCTGGAGAGTTACGGTAGCATACCGTTAAATACCGGTGTGACGTTAACAGAACTGATCCGCAGACCGGAGCTTGATTATGATAAGCTGGCGCCGATTGATCACGAGAGACCGATGCTTCCGGAAGAAGTGAGAGAACAGGTCAATATTCTGATTAAGTATGACGGGTATATTTCCAGGCAGATCAAGCAGGTGGAAAGCTTTAAGAAGTTGGAGAAGAAAAAGATACCGGAAGGATTCGATTATGATGAGGTTCCGAGTCTGCGCATTGAGGCGCGGCAGAAGTTAAAGCTGTACAGTCCGACGTCAATCGGTCAGGCGTCGCGTATCTCCGGTGTATCGCCGGCGGATGTTTCGGTATTGCTGGTGTACATGGAACAGATGAATCATCATGGGGAACATCATTCATAGGAGTATCATTCATAAAAAGAAAAACAGCGCAGAAATGGAGAATTTTATGGCGTATAATCTTGAAAAGTTCAAAAAAGGCCTGGATGATTTGCAGATCCATCTGGACGAAAAACAGATGGGACAATTTCTAACCTATTATGAACTTCTGGTAGAAACGAATAAAGTTATGAACCTGACCGCTATCACAGAGTTTGACGAAGTAATTGAGAAGCATTTTCTTGACAGCCTTTCGTTGTGTCGTGTGAAGGATTTAAGAAGTCTCGAAGATCGACCGGAGGCATATCGGATTCTGGATCTTGGAACGGGAGCGGGATTTCCGGGAATTCCTTTAAAGATTGCTTTCCCGAAACTTCAGATTGTATTGGCAGATTCACTGAATAAGAGAATCCGTTTCTTACAGGAGGTCATTGATACACTCGGATTGGAAGATGTGACTGCTGTTCATGGAAGAGCAGAGGAGATGGGTAGAAATACATTATATCGGGAACAGTTTGACCTATGCGTGTCCCGTGCCGTGGCAAATTTATCCTCTCTCAGTGAGTATTGTCTTCCATTTGTGAAGACCGGTGGGGCATTTATTTCCTATAAATCAGGAGAGGTGGATGAGGAAGCTACACAGGCAAAGAGAGCGATTTATCTTCTGGGCGGTGAAGTGAAGGATATTTACAAATTTGATTTGTTTGATCAGAAGCGTTCGTTTGTTGTGATTGAAAAGGAGCGGAAGACGCCGAAAGCTTATCCAAGAAAAGCCGGCACACCGACAAAAGAACCGCTGCAGTAACAAAAAAGAGAGATAATGCGATGGATCCTTGATCCGGTCGTGTCATCTCTCTTTTGATTTTATGAAGTATTTGATTGTATAAGGTATGACGTTACATTAGTGATCTTCATGTAAAAACATCCGCATGATGTTCAGAAGCTTATCCGGTACTTCAAGCTGCGGGGTTAGACCTGCATTTGAAATATAGGCGGTTTCGACAGCCGCGTTTTTGTGTGCATAAGAATCTGCAATGGCAACTGCATCTGTCATGGAACGGCTTTCAATAATATACAGTGGAACGGTAAGCTTTTTCACGGCATGTCCGATTGCATTGTCGGTGTAATGTCCCTCGATGCTTGCCATCAGATATTTTCCGTGGCTCTTTCCCATGTGCGATGCCTCATAGTAGGCATCAAGCATCTTGCTGGATACAAGCTGCGGTCTGCTAAAATATGTTTTCTGCAGTGTCCGCCGGATATTGGATTCGTGTGTCCGGACATTGTAGAGAAATGTTCCCAAGATCGGCAGCTCCAGCAGTGTCTTTTTGACAGAGGAATACTTGTCCGGTGTGCGGTCAAAGCTGCTCATCGCAGGCGGATTGATCGCAGTGATGCTTGCGAGAAGATTCGGATTCATATTCTGGGCAAGTACCGCAAATGAGATGGAATTGCCTGTCGTCACAACATCCGGGCGTTCCCCGATCACATCATGAATAAAATCTGTGAGAAGCTGTACATACAGGTAATTGGTATAAGTCAGATAAGGCTTGTCCGAGCGGCCGCATCCCAACAGGTCTATGGTATATACCGTATAGTGCTTCTCAAGCTTTTTCGCAAGTCTGCACCATTCATAAGAAGAAGCAATCGGATTTAATTCGTGAATGAGAAGGAGCGGAGAACCGGAGCCGCGCTTGGTATAAAAAATACTGCCGTTCTTCCAGTGATAGTAGCTGCCGCTTTCCGTCTTTAAAATATTTTTCATCTCTGCTGTCATATCGATGAAGCGGTTCACAAGATGAATCGTGCCTGCAGCAAGAGCAGTCAGCAGAAAGAAATGTCTGATATTCTTTTTCATGCTATTGTTCATAGAACCTCCCGTAATCTTTGCAAAACGTTTCCTATTACTTATATTATAGCCGCTTTCCATAACTTATACAAATTAAAAATTCTGAAAATATAAATTTTTGCTTTTCATTGAATTACGTTTGGTATAAAATAATACTGGTAATTTGGTTTTTAATATCAAACATATGTTCGGTGGCGAAATGGTAGAAGAATATATTCAGAAAATTTATGAGGAACTTTTAAAAGAGGAGCAGAACAGTGCGAAGCGGATTTCTGATTTACAGATTCATTTGAAAGAGACGCAGGCAATGATCCATTTGCTTGAGGAGACGAATGATCCTAATTATGAGTCGTTTACTCCAAGAAAAGTAAATTCCAGGAATAAGCAGAAAATCGATGAATTGCATGCAGAGATGAAAGAACTCGAGGAAGCAATTCAGCAGGAGACAGACTACCATACGCAGCAGATGGAAAGAGTGGAAGAAGCGGCGAAGGTATTGCGGCAGGCGAAAGCAGATGTTGCATGCAGGTGTGACAGAAATACACTTGAGGAAGAAAGGTACCATACGTCTCTCCTTGAAACGCAGGAGAATGAGAGACAGCGCATTTCACGCGAACTTCATGACAGTACCGTTCAGAATCTTACGGCAATGGTTCACATGGCAGAACTGTGCAGTAAACTGGTGGATATGGATCCGATCCGGTGTAAGTTGGAACTCAGTAAGATGATCAAGAATCTCAGGGAGATCATCGATGATACCAGAAAGATGATTTATAACCTGCGCCCTATGTCTTTTGATGATATTGGTCTGGATATTACAATCGAGAGAACTTTGGACAAGCTGGAAGCAACCGGCACGAAGAAGATTCATTTTGTAGTGGAAGGAACTCCTTATCAATTAAAACCGATTATCGGGATAACGTTACTTAGAATTATTCAGGAGGCATGCAGCAATGCGATCTGTCATGCAAACCCGACTCTGATACATGTTCTGTTAAGATACGAGCAAGGGGCTATCACGGTAATAGTCGAGGATGATGGAACAGGATTTGATGTTCATATTCTGGATGAGCGTCCAAGGGATGATAATTCTGGGTTTGGAATGTCTATGATGAAAGAACGAGTATATTTATTATCCGGTTCGATACAGATTGATTCTAAGATCGGTGTTGGAACAAAAATTGTAGTGAAAGTACCTATTAGTAACAAGGAGGAGTTTTAAATGGCAGTAAAAGTAATGATTACAGATGATCATTCATAGATTCGTGAAGGATTAAAGCAGCTGTTGGAACTGGAAGGAGACTTTCAGGTAATTGCAGAGGCGTGTGATGGTATTGATTGCATGGAAAAATTAAAAGAGCAGATACCGGATGTTTTGTTGCTGGATATCAATATGCCGCGCATGAATGGACTTGAAGTTTTGCAGAAGATTAAAGATGAAAAAATAGATGTCAAGATTCTTGTTCTTACCGTACATAATGAAGTAGAGTATTTATTGAAAGCAGTGGACATCGGAATCAATGGTTATCTGTTGAAAGACTCCGAGTCTTCTGAATTGAAAAAAGCAATCTTATCTGTTGTTGATGGAGAAGATTACATACAGCCGAGTCTGATTCCTGTATTGAATGCAAAAATGATTGACCGGGATATGGACAGTGAGAAGATTGAAAAACTGACGAAGAGAGAACTCGAAGTGTTGAAACTTCTTGCGGTTGGAATGTACAATAAGGGAGTAGCTGATGAATTGCACATCAGTGAACGTACTGTGAAGAATCATGTATCAAGTATTTTTAAAAAGATTGATGTTTCTGATCGTACGCAGGCAGCGGTATTTGCTATTCGGAATAATTTGATTTCTATTCATTAGTATTAGAGAGTATAAAGATTGAGTGTTTCGGAATCATCCGGTACACTCAATTATTTTATAGAAAATAATGTTTATTACTACATAAAATTGTTTTAAAACGCGTATTATTGGAAAAATTATTGCAATGTTTCACGTGAAACATTATATAAAAAAAATGTTTCACACATGTTTTCTACA
>PVMN01004254.1_pt1 | contig 9883 bp, 13 predicted proteins | sample 1853401 | NCBI WGS metagenome assembly PVMN01 (sample SAMN08533510, study PRJNA380276) | Human gut metagenome, whole genome shotgun sequencing project.
ACCCGTGAACCTCGAACCATCCCTCACCGCTTACGCCGTGATGAAGAACGGCCAGATTGCACTGCAGGACCTTCAGGAAGGCCAGCATCCGTTGAAACTCGTTCACCTTCTTTTCTTCCTCCTTTCTCCCGTCTTACCTGGAGATTCGTGTACTCTTCAGGCGTAAAAAAAAGGCCGCACTTTTCACAGCGCACGCCTTCGCGGGTTCCTATAAATTCATGTTGACAGCTCAAAATTAGTCCTCCTTTCAAGCGCAAAAAAGCCGCCTATTGCAGGTGGCTTACTCTTCAATTTAAATTTTCAATCAATACCACATGACCACACGCTCAGTACGTTTATCTCCAGCTTTTGCCATACGTACCAACTCGCGCCGTGCATGACTTGCAGACATCCCATACTCATAGCCTGGCGCTCTATCAATGTGTTTCACTTCTTCGGTTAAAAGATCAATAACCAAAAAACCAGGATCGGTCGAATCCTCCGGGTAATAATAAGCGGACGCTTCACTTTCGCTTATCTTTATTTGCTTTAAGGTTACCATAGTACGCATCCGCCTCCTTTTCATAACTATATTTACGGCTTGTCACGATATGAGCCTCTCGTTGACTCATCCCCTGATCCATCAATTCTTTTTCCATGATTTCATGCTTGATCAAGGTCAAATCATGTGGCTCTGGTTTACCTTCCGTCAGTCGTTGCCACGACTGCGCTATCGCACAGTCAGGTGCGAACCTTTCAGCTTTTTCGCCACCCAGATCATGCTCGTCAAAAAACAAATACTGCTTTATTGCCCGTATCTGTTTCTGCGTGTTCCCAGTGGTTTTTGCAACCTTAGCCACATCCGTTTTCATACTTCTCACAAGCCCATAATAACGCTCCGCATGTTGCTGTGCTTCTTTACTGTCGATATCAACTATTCGCGCTCCGCTAATTGCCTTCAGAGCATCATCACTCTGCTTTTTTATGCGAGCTGCCTGTGCTATCACATCTTTAGTATAGCCTTCCACCTGCGTCCTATCAAGTCTCTTTTTGCGCCCAGCAGCTTTGGCGAACTGATTATAGACTGCCTGTGCTTCTCTTACTTTCTTACTCTGCGCCGCAAACTCATCATCTAGTCCCGCCGCCTTGTAAGCCAGAGCCTTCCGCTTGGCTTCTCGGACGTCTCTTTCGAGCGCTCTCATTTTCTGCAGCTCGGCGTACTCCTTGTTGTTGGCTTCTTTGTCTTGAATCTGTTTATCCTGTGGAAAGCTCACACCTGGAATGACCGGCAGGGGTCTATGCCCACAGTTGATTCCGAATAAACCAGCCGGCTTTCCGTAACTTGTCGAGCTGATCGGCTTGTAGCTGTGCCGCTTGCCGTCACCGTCTGTGAAGGTGCCACTTTCACTGCTCCAGGTGAAAAACTTGCCCTGATACGGATAGCACAAAGGCCGTGCCCCGGAATGACTGCTGACCTGGAAAATGTCGCTGTGATATTCCTTCTGTCTAGCTTTCACTGATTCGATCATCGTGTTGTGGGACGTCGTCCGGACGACCATGCCCATGTAGGCCTCCGGCGTCCAGTGCCGCCCTGCACGGTCAACAAAGCCGTAGATGCCTTTTTCAGACAGCTGCGTGATCGCTTTTTTCATGACCTGCTGCCGGGTTTCGCTGCCGATGACTTGGCCCATCGCTGCGTCGTTAACGACGTTGATCGCTTCTTCAACCTGCCCAGAGTCCAGCTCATATTCTGCCCAGTTCACGACGTTATTGATCGCCGACAAATAGGCCGCCTGTGAGCTCTCCAGCATGGTCGTGTTGGTCAGGTTTGCATCATCCAACGCCTGCTGGGAAAGCTGATCCAGCATCTCCCTCGTGTAGGTTTCCGGCGCTCGTTCGATTGCTCCGCTGGCGATCGCTTCTTCGATCAGTTTGTCAATGTCGTCCAGCGATGCCTTCGAGGCGTCGTTCAATGCGTTTTTTATCAATACCGGCAAGCTATTCAAAGCGTCCTTGATGATTTTTGCATTCTCTTCTGTGAGTTTGCCCATCTCCTTCAGCTTATTCAACTCCCAGTCGGCCGTGCGGATAGCGTTACCGCTTCCCAGGTGTTTCGCAATGTTCTCAACCAGCCGCTCAACACATTCAGCATAGGCCCTCTCAATCGGCGCAGACAGTGCAAACTGCAGCAGTTTCGGATCGACAGCCACTATTCAGTCCCGCCCATCTCCAAAACGTCCAAGAAGTCGCCGGAGACGCTCTTCTCGTCGCCGATCTCCTTCAGTTCCCGCACGGCTTCATCTTCTGTGTAGCCCAGCTTGTCAACAAGGAAACGCTTTTTGCTCATCAGACCGTTGGTGACTAGGGTGATCCCCTCGTTAATGTTGGTCTGGCGGTCCTGCAAGATCGAATCATCAAATACAACCTTGCTCTCCCATCCCTGATCAGCCAGGCTCTGGATCTTATACCCTTCCCAACTCAGCCCGTACAGGCCGGCCACTTCAATGATGGCGTCAACCACTTGATTGATAGCTAACTTGACCTGTAACTGATGGCTCTTGATAGTCTTGTAAGTCTTACTGTTCTCACTGATAACTTCTGTGGCCGTCTTCAGCCCCTGCGCTCGATCAAAGGTAAAAGTCCCTGCACTGAATCCGACCTGCAAGCAGAGGATGGACAAGAAGGCGTTAATCGCTGCGACGTGTTCATCGACCCGCAGCTCGACGCTATTGTCAGTGATCTTCAGATCTTCTGAATTGTCCGTGTGCAGTGCTTCGTAGGTCTCGTCGGATGCGTCAAAATATCTGACCATCTCTTGGGTCTGTGGATTGATGACCGTCCGGATGCACTGCGCCGGAACGATGATTCGCTTCTTACCAAGCCTGAATTCTCGAATAAATGAGTCGTAGCAAATATCCAGCGCCTTCAGCGTACTCAGTGCATTGGCATAAACTGACACACCCAACGGGCTGTTGTCGTCGATGTTGTTAGCCACTGCCGTGCGGTAGTAAGCAAACAGGCTTGCGCTGATGCCCTGTACTGACGTTTCCTCATTCAGAAACGGATAGATCTGTTCCAGCGGATAGCGGAACCCCAGAATGTCCTGCGGTTCCACATTGCCCTGGTTCTCCATGATCTCTGTCCGATACAGCTCATTTGTAATCCAGTAGGTCAGCCCGTCCCACTTATGCCACTCCAGGCGGGTATAGTAGTAGCCGTCCTTTGCTTGGCGGCTGATGAACACGCCATCCGTAACTCTGGCGTTGTCCCATCCAGTCGGGACAAACTGATCGGCCATGCAGAACCCTAACCGAATCTGGCCCGAATTGGGGACCGGGTTGCCGTTGCTGTCCCTTTTCTCGTCATACCAGACTTTGATTGCCCCGCCTCCCAGCGCCAGGGATTGCTCTATATGCTCTTGCATCTTCTGCCAGAAGTTATTTCTCGCCAGGACGTCATGCACAAAGTCATTCAGCGGTTGGTTCTCGCCGTTTCCCTGGGTTACATGCACCTCGCACTGTTCCGACCAGATCAGCCCCGCCAGTTCAGCACAGACGGCCTTTGCGGTGTCCATCCGCTCAATGTCTCGCTCATGCCTCGGTTCAGCAATCGTCGGCGCAGCGATTCGGTGCCAGGGCTTATAGTAGCCTTTATAGATGTACTTCCAGACGAAGATCCCGAAGTAATAGAACTGATTGAAGGCGGGTACGCCGCCGATCTCAAAAACATCTTTGAATTCCTTTGACAAGCCTGTGTCGGCCGCTGTTTTCTGCATCCAGTTTCTCACCTTCTTTTTTATCTTTTCAAACAAAAATTTCACCCTCTTTACAGGACATAATTCTTATAAAAGTAATTCACGCTGTACCTACAGTCATCCATGGCATGGTTATAAGAATCCACCGGTTTACCATGCTCATCCACGCAATACATGCCGATCTCGCGCAAAAAGTCTGCGTGACCATATCTTTCCGCTTCTACAAGAAAAAAGCGCCCCTCTGCGATGGCACTCTGCATATATTCAATGCCAACACGGATCCCTTTTGAAGTACCTCGAATATCGTGGCCATTATTATCCGCTTTGTCGGTGTAGATTCCAAACAACTCTAGCTCTTTCCTCAGCGCTTTGCACGCCGGGTCAATCTTCCAGCAGCTTTCCCGCAAACCGAACCGATTTCTACACCATGGTGCGAACTCTTCAGCCAGCTCCCGCGCTTGCACGCTCATTGCTTTCTGCGCACCGTCGTAGTACCAGTTGGCAACGCGCAGCAGCTTCCAGCCTCCATCATGACGAACGATCAAATTGCAGCTGACCGACGTCGCATCCGTTAGACCGCCGTCACCCGCAAAGAACATCTCCGCGATGTGTGCGTCTTTGGGGATGCTCTGCAGGATGTGTTTAGTGGTGTCAAACATGGAATAAATAACGCCCTCCGGGATGACCCGATTTCCGTACCAGTCCCGTTGAAGCAGGTACTGGTTCTTGCTCAACGTCTCGAACAGTTCCTGCTTTCTTTCTTCCGTCAGCGCCGGGTTGTCCTGTGGCGTCCAGTGCGTCCAGCGCGTGTCCTGTACTTCAAACACCTCGGAAACAATTGGATGATTAGGGGCTGGCGGGTTCAAATCTGCGATATGCCAGCGCTTTTTCGCCGCCATCGTTCGCCGGAAGGCTTCCTGAATGGCATTCATGTGCAGCAGGTTAATCTCACAGAAGAACACGCTGCCGAAACTCATTCCGGTGAACGACTTATGGCTGTCTGCTTTCCCACCGCCTTTGTAGTAGATTCGTTTATCTCCCTTCGGAGTTCTCAGCAGCATGTGGTCTCCGTAGTCATCGTGATGCATGGACCAGAGGCCGGGAAAGATAGCCATCAGTCCAAGACCATCACAGTCCATAACCAGTTTGAAAGCCTGTTCTTGATTGTAGGCCAGGATCAGGTGATTCTGGTCTGGGGTGTTCCAGTAGTAGAGGGCAGCCCTTGCGACAGCTGCCGTCGTTTTACCTGAGCGGGGAGTTAAGTGCCCTCTTCAACTTCTAAGCACCGGTCAAACGGTGCAGCGATTAACGCTCTTTGTTTATCGCTGAATTCAAGCTTCATGAGGGCCAACCACCTCCCATCCAGTCCGCGACTTAAAGCGCCTGCTCTTTATGTTTCTAACCGTTTTTTCGTTGCATCCGATAAACGCCGCGGCTTCTTTAATACATGAAAAAAGCCTTTTTTCTCCACTGTTTCTGTTAAGTAGATAAAAAGGCTTTTTGAGTGTATCGGCGTTTTTCATCAGTTGCTGATAATTGATTGATTGAAGGCCAATCTTGTACGCGTGCTTTTGGTTTTCTGATTGCGTGCACCATTCCAGGTTGTTCGCGTTGTTGTTTTTCCGATTCCCGTCTTTATGGTTCACTTGGTTTTTTTCTGTCGTTCTACCACTTACAAAAGCAGCAGCAACAAGTCGATGAACCAAAAAACTTTTTTGCGGTTCTCCGTTTCTTCGCAGCCCTACACTGAGGTAGCGCCTGCCTCTGGTGTGCATTATGTTTCCTTTGCTGTTTTTCACTCTTCCGCGATCACTGACAAAGTAGTTATATCCGTCTACCTTTTCCCATCTCTCAATCACTTTTTTCTTTTCCTCCATCTCCTTGCGCTGCCTTCACGATGGACTCAAACAGACTGGTGTCTCTCTCTCCAGCTCCGGCTTTTTCCTCAGCTACTTTAATGCGCAGTTCCTGTTCCCGCTTATCGAGGTCTGTCTGCGGCCGGTCGCGCCAACCCTGGTAATTGTTCACCAAAGAAAACCGCGCACCATTGAATCCTTCCTTGTCAAAAAGCCGGCGCTCGGTGTACTCCTCCACTCGGCTCTTGGCTAATGTAATGACTTCCTGGAACTCTTTCCGATACTGATAGTTAAGAAGTGCTTGCCGAGATGTGAACCCCAGCGCCAGCGCCAGCCCTGTAACTGTCGGCGGATGTGCTCCAACGATAACCAGCCTGCCCCACTTGTCAAGGACGGCCTGCCCGTTATCGTCGATCAACGGCGTCCCCTCGCAGTCTTTGAAGTACTGGTCAATAAGTCCTGTGATCTCGTCAGGGCTTGTATATTTAGGTTTCGGCCCTAAATAGGTCCGCTTCGCTTTCGACATCTCTCGCCTCCTTGCCTGAACGAAAAAAGGGACGCCCCTTTAGGCATCCCTCGCATTTTTTTACGATATCATTATAGCACGTCAACCCCCGGGATTCGTCCCATTTTTCAAAGAAATCAAGGACCTGCAAATTTCTCCGTTCATCATACGGTAAAAAGAAGATCGGGAATAGCCTGAAGAATACGCAGCTTTTTCAGCATCTGCTCCAAGAATTAAAACGCTGATGATCAAGCTTCGCTTTTGGTCGTCCTTCATGCCGTCCAGCACTTCATCCACCCAAGCAATGCGCAGGATGGTAGATTCAAGCTCCTTCTGCTTTCGATCTCGTTCATCAATAAGTCGCAACTTTTTATCCATGTATGGATCCGCTGCATTCTCCAGGACCACATCTTTTACCGGCGGGGAACTCACGCTAACGATCTCCCCTCGCAATTCTTCGATTTCTTCTTCAAGTTGTACCTTCAAGCGCTGGAGATAGATGTAACTTCGTGCCTCGCTCTTGAAGTAAACCAGCTGTTCTTTTATCTGCATCATTCTCCCTCTCTTTTATCATTGCGCGGGCGCGTCGTAGCGTCAACCGGTTGAAGCATGAACTTAAGCAGTGCATCAGAATCACAACAGATTCCGTTCGTTTCACACGCCAAACAATCGCCTGCGAAATAACATTCGTTAGCGTTGGCAATCGTAAGACAAATTCCTTCTATGTATTTTTCGATATTCTTCATTCTCTGCGCCTCCCAGAACCACTCACACGCGGTTTTTTCTTTTTCCTAGTAAGATTACCTTTTTCGCAAAAATTCCGCTAGAATCGTCGTTTCCGGCCGCCACAATTCATTTCTGCGCATTCAGCTGCTCGCAGCTTGCGCCTGAGTCGTGCCAGGTGGCGCTGCAGGTCTCTTTTGCGCATCGGCGACATTGTGTTAGCGATCTGTTTTTGTGTGGCCAGGATGGCCGCCTGGAGCTCAGCGGCAGTCATGACCACGCCCATATCGCTACACGACAGATAACGACGGATGTAATTATTAGCCACATCTGAAATGATCCTCTTTCGATTTTATCAGGAGTTCCAATTTCGTAAATTGCCCAGGCAATGTACGCTATCGTAATGCCTGCTATAAACAGGCATCTTACTAATGTTTTAACATCCATCACCTGTCACCTCCCATCCTATCGACCAAAAGCACGATCACTACAAACGCGACGGCGAGCAGCGCTCCCTTTTTTGCATAGTTGCAAATGTAGTCAGCGGATTGCCGCCAAGCCTGGCAGCTGATCCAGTCCGTGACAGCCTCGTCCTGCCCCTTGAGTTTTGGACGATCCACAGCCAGCTGGAAGCTGCAGACGGACAACCCAGACTGCGTCTTGCGCAGCTCAGGATCCCGAGCCAGCCGGCCGGTTAAGATTACTCGGTTAATCATGATCGTTTACCCCTAATCGCTTTGCCAAACGATCAAGTTTACGCTTTTTTAATAGAATAATTTCATTCTCGGTTATACCATAAATTTGCTTGTACTGATCCATCATGATTTCGACATCAGCTATCTCCTCCGCGATATTATCAAAGGTTACCGGGTTACGCATGCGTCGGAACTTATTAACCGCCTGAATCAGTTCGGCCATTTCTTCGATTCCCTGATTGATCTGTGCTTCGTCGCCGTATGTTTCAATGGCGAGCTTATATAATTCTTCTTTGTTCATTATTCTTTACCTCCTTTATTTTTCAGACTTACCGGGAACTCTCTCAGCATATTTTCTTCACCTATAATCGGTATAAGAGAGTTTTTCATGAAAACTGGAACTTTATTATTGCAACAATGCTTCACGATTTTATCAATCCATTCTTTTTTTGGAATAACCTTATTTTTTCTATGTCCAGTTTCTGCGCCTATTATTATCCAATCGGGCAACTCCTCAAAGTTATCGTCAGAAATATCAGCCAGCAACGGTTCAATAGAAATAAATGTATTAAACAAGCCTATCAGTTGCAATTCTTTGAAATTTCCGCTCTTTCCTGTAACGGTCATTCCTGCAAAAGAATTCAGTGGCAATCTGCCTTCTTCAGCAATAGTGTTATATTTCTTTGGATTTTTTGTGAGAAACAGGTAATTGTGCTGTTGATTCTGAGCACACTTATCAAGCACTTTTTTGATCCATTCATCAGGGATAAACTCACCGAACAAATCTCCCATACTGCACACAAAGATATTTCGTCCCTTGCAGTTATCAAATTGATCCATCCTGTCATCGTAAAATGTTGGCTCGAAACCGTTTGGATAAGTAGCTGGAAATCTTTTTGTCATTGCTCTAGCATAGCAATATTCACAGCTATGCCGGCAGCCTGTTACTGGATTCCATGTACTGTCACACCACTCAATTTTTGTTTTCTTCATTTCTTCTGTTCCTCCTGTTCCCGCAGCTTCCTGCGGATTTCCTCATATTCCTCGCGATCGAAATCTGCGGCTTCTGCAGTTTCCAGATCCGATCCGGTTTTCATCTGCTGGTAGTAATCCGGGAGTACGTCCTGGCGCTGCGATGTGTAGGCGCTCTGCTTGAGTGGGAAAAATCCTTTCCAGCTCCGCTCAATGGACTGGTTGACGATCGCCAGTTTTGTCTGATCATCTTGTGCCAACTTGTCCAGCTTGGATAGCGCTAGTTCTAGCGCCCGGACGGTAAATCCCTTCATGGCTTTTCGCATCCTGACAAAATCATCAAGGGCGGTTCTGAGGTCAAGATCAGGCGTATATTCGTCAACGAGCGACCTATATGTTTTTATATTCTTTTCATTCTTCTCATTCTTTTCATTCTTGTTAGTTGCCCTTTGTTTGCCCTCTGTTTGCCCCTTGTATGCCGTTTGAATGTCTTCTTGCGTGTCTTTTTGTTCGCCCTTTTCAATGTCTGAACATTGATATTCCTCGTATTTAACAACCTTTATCGTTGTTCCGTGGTTTGCCCCTTTGATTGCCAGCTCGCCTGTCTTTTTCAACTTGTCTAAAGCAAGCCTTAAAGCCTTGACTGAAATATGCAATTCTCGCGACATTTTATCGTAAGAAGTGACGAAAGTTCCGCGCTCGATTGTAGCCCCTCGCCACTTCGTATCATCATGATTCGCCATCAATAAACAGTGTAAAAACACTATTTTAACGTTGGTGTCAGAGTACCATTCCCACTCAAGTAACTTGCGATGGAGTTTAATATATCCGGCGTACACACTGACACCTCCTTTACAAAATTCCCCCACTTTTTCGACACACGAAGCAAGGCTTTCCGAACTCTTTTGAAACCCTTTGCTTGAACAAATTTGGGTTTGCGTGACGGTCTGATAAGTGCATCAAAAAGATGCCTTTGCAGTTGCTTAAGTCAAGCTTTTTGAGATGATCACAGGTATGTGCTATAGACATGTGACTGTTAAGCAAACGCTCATATCTATCAATATCAGTATTGTTTTTTTGATCTTTTGCAGCCTCGTATGCAAAGTGGATCACCCGGCCGTCATAGTTTGACTCGATGAAAATATAGTCGAATTTTTGTTTAGATAAATCCTCTGCGAAATACTTACAATCATTGACAAACAGGATCATCTCCATGTCGGTGTAGACCACAAAGCCCAGGCTATCCTCCGCGTCATGCTCAACGCTAAACGGGTAGACTCTTGTCTCTGCGGCAACAGTCTTGATCCGGCCGGCCTCCAGCAGTGTGTCCTGGTCATCACCAACGATTAACCGGTTACCATATACGCGCTTTCCACGGCGACGCCGGTCGGCAGAAGCT